>WNFL01382862.1_pt1 | contig 12386 bp, 9 predicted proteins | sample 5400361 | NCBI WGS metagenome assembly WNFL01 (sample SAMN13153351, study PRJNA577476) | soil metagenome | isolation source: 40 cm soil on Douglas fir-dominated hillslope | place: USA:California | collected 2013-09-17
ATGGCTCGTATTGTCGAGAAAATATAAAGAAAATGCCTTGATGTTTTTTATTCCTTACGGACCCTACTTTATCACAACTGCATACTTAATCATCTTTTTTTCTGCATGGCTGGCCAAGCTTATACCCAATTAATACAAAATAAACAGAATGAAATCCTCTCTTTTCTCTCAAAGAAGACTGCAAGCGCAAGCCATTGTAGAGTTCGCGCTCGTACTGCCATTTCTGCTTTTGCTGATCTATGGCACAATTGAAGTTGCGCGCCTTGCATTCATTTTTTCTTCAGCTTCAAACGCCTCGCGTGCAGCAGCTCGTTATGGAGCAGCCTCCGGCGAAAACGGCAAAGGGGTTCCGTATTACAAAGATTGTGATGGAATCCGGAATGTTGTTAACAAATCTGCTTATATTGCTAAATTTGACGACATTAATATCACCTATGACCGTGGTGTCAATTCGGATGGAGCGCAAGTCCCCATTACCGGAATTGATCCAAGCCCGAGTAGCAATAGCTGTCCTATTGGTGATATTAATGTGCGAAATGGAGACAGGATCATTGTTCAGGTCTCGACCTTTTACGAGCCGATCATTTCAGTCATTCCCATTAAGCCGCTTCAGATCGTCTCTTCGAGTGCGCGCACCTTTCTTATCTCAATCCCGATCGTGGGCTCTGCAGTTCCCACAGGGTTTTTGGCTGAAACCAGTACACCGTCGAGAATACCCACCGAAAGCCTTAACACAAGCACTCCGATCTTTACAGCTGCCCCAACGTTAACAAAGCTGCCAACAATAAGCTTTACAACTGTTGCTGGAGTCGCGACAAATACCCATCCGGCCACCTCCACTTTTACTGCATCCGTCACTCCTTCCCCAACTCATATGCCGACTGTTACACCTACATTCATCAGCTGTTCGGGTTTTACAAATGTTGGACATGGAGCTCTATCGATCAAGGACAACATTATGGAAATGGCAATACACAACCACACGGATCATGTTCTTTCCACTACCCAGATTTACGTGGAATGGAATCATGATACCGGTCACAAGCAGGGTTCTGATCATTCCCTGCATCTTAGACAGGTTACACTTGACAACCAGGCTTGGAGTGGTGATGTTTCTGCACCATCTGAATATATTCAAGATTTCTATCCCCATATTCCAGTTGGCGAATCGATAATCCAATTTGCTTTTCATCAAAGCTATGACCAGATGGACGGAACTGAGAGAATAGTGATTTCGCTTGGAACTCCTGGGTGCGGGAATTATCCGATAGATTCCAGCCATTAGAAATGTTATAACGATTATGCCCTTGAGAAATTTAATTGACAAATCTCTGAACCATGAGCGCGGACAAAGTCTCGTGGAATTAGCGATCAGTTTTCCGGTGATGCTTCTTCTCTTATTGGGAACGATTGACTTCGGAATGGCACTTTATTCCTACGTGATCGTCAGGGATGCCGCGCAGGAAGGCGCGTTATACGGGTCTTTCAACCCGAACAATAAAGCAGAAATTGAAAGTCGCGCCCGCAATATCGCACCGAACGACTCCAAAGGGTTGTTCTTTTTTCCAGTCGACTTAAGAAATAAAGAAGTCGTGCATATTGAAATAAAAACTTCCGGAAAAAACTGTCAGGGAACCACCGGTAGCAAGATCAACTCAATTGCCGTGAGTGTCTCGTACAAGTATGCAATGCTGATGCCTTTTGCAGAGCAAATTATCGGCTCAAAAGGTATCCCTCTGACTGCCACTGCCACCGATGTAATTCTTCAGCCGGCCTGCGAATGAAAACAAATATGACTACACTCAATAAAGGTAAAAACCTGGAACGAGGTCAAGCTCTCATCCTGATTGTATTCTCGATTATTGGATTGATAGGTATGTCTGCGCTGGCGATTGATGGGGGAAATGCGTATCTCGAGCGTCGAAAAGCACAGAACGCGGCGGATACAGCCGCCCTCTCAGGTGCACTTGCAAGAATCGAAGGCAGTAATTGGCGTCAAGTTGCCCTGACCAGTGCAAAATCCAATGGCTATGACAACAATGGCATCACGAACACTGTTGAGCTGAACACGCCGCCAATTAATGGGCAGTATGCAAATGACCCTGAATATATTCAAGTAATCGTAACATCCTATCTGCATACTTTCTTTGGCCCTGTGATTGGCATTCCTCAAATCATCGTTTCGACTCAGGCGATATCACAAACCAAACCTTCTGAATACGGTCAGATGTTCGATGGCTACGCGCTTGTCGGCCTTGCCCCACATAGCAAATGTGATGTCAAACAATCGTTCTGGATTCATTCGGAAGCAACACTGGCATTGCAAGGCGGTGGCCTGTTCGTAAATTCTGATAATCCAAATTGCGCCTTTATCGAGCAGGGAAGCGGCAGTGTGCGTGTTCTGGATGACAGCCCGCTTTCAATTGTAGGCGGCCTCTCCATACAAAAACCAAAATTGATTACCCCTTATCCACCAGACACCGGTGCCATTCCGATGAATTATCCACCTCCCTTTCAAATGCCCAACGCAGGTTGCGGAAGTAAAATCGCAGAAGTGATCGGCGAGGATGGCAGTTCGATGACTTCAGGCAACTGGGATGGTGACTTCCCGCCTTTGGGAGTAATCAATCTTGAGCCTGGGACTTATTGTATTGGTGGCGACGTAATTGTTTATGACACCAAACTTTCAGGTGGCGATGTAACCATGGTAATTGAACATGGCAGTCTGCACTTTGGTGGTCAGGCGGAGATTAGCCTCGACGCACCTAAAAGCGGACCCTTAAAGGGGCTTCTTATTTATATGCCTTTAGACAACCATAAAGTCATCTCTCTGAACGGGAATTTTAACTCCGAATTCACTGGGACTATTCTGGCTCCCTCTGCAGAAATTCACATAAACGGCATAGAAGCTCCAAGAGGCTACCACAGCCAGATCGTTGGATATTACATTGAAGTGGATGGAACTAACATTATTAATATTAACTACAAAGACGATCAAAATTACGACGCCTTGCGCATGCCGGAAGTGCTACTAACTCAGTGAACCTCAAATTTCGGCCCGAAAAATAGCCCGCCCGGCCGGCAAATTCTTACATATTTGTTAGCATTACAAAGTCCTTACGCCGGTCCGATAAGTACAATCTTGTTATATAATCGTAACAGATCGGTTTTTAATGTTTTCTTTCGAATTGCCCGATAGGCTTGTCAACTTTTTAATCCTATTCAATCATATTCATTACGAGTTGTGATTATCCATGAAAAAAAATTCCCAAAAAAAACCGCCTCTTATTGCGAGAAACCGTCGAGCTAAAGACTTGGTCAAGAGCAAATCCCGGGCGCAAGGTATAGTGGAATTTGCCCTGGTGTTGCCAATCCTGCTCACATTGCTGTATGGCTTGCTGGAGGCAGGGCGATATGCGTTCATTCGCGCATCGACGATCACCGCGGCGCGACAGGCTGCACGTTACGGGTCGACTACAGGTATCAATGGAGATGGGATACCTTATTACGACGATTGTACCGGCATCACTGCCGCGGCGACAAAGGTGGGTTTCATTAATACTTTTGATAGCGTCGCCATTTCGTATGATGGAGGTCTCGATGCAGGCGGAGTTCCCATTGACATTGGCAACCCGGCCTGTGGAGCCTATGGCGTGGATCCAAAGCCCGCAAATGGCGACCGCGTGATAGTGGATGTGAAAGCGACGTGGTCGCCAATTGTCCGGATCGTGCCCCTCAACCAGGTCACGTTCGACTCGACCAGCGAGCGCACCATCCTCGCTTCAGTAGATATTTATGTTGATGCGACTCCTCCAGGCTTTAATGCCGACGTAGATGGCACGCCCAAAGTAACAACAGTCGATGTCACCACCACTCCAACCAATTATGACCATGTAGGTCAGCTGGTCCATTACGTATGGACTTTGGTAAACACTGGCCCAGGGGTTTGTAATTCCCCGGCCGTCACCGTTCAGGAATATTTGGGTAGTTCAGTCAAAAACACCTATGCAGCTGACTGCGGTGCAGTCGCATCAATCCCCTATCCGGGTTCCATCACTTGTTCGAATGATTACAACATCACACAAGCAGACCTAGACGCGGGCACCTTCAAAATTAAAGCGTTCCCGACCGGCTTTGTAAATAATGGGATTATTAAAATCATCTCTGCTGATCAGAGACCTTCCACTACCATTGCAAAATCTGGCTCACCTGTTGCTGCTTCGAGAGTGGGCACAACAATTTTCTACACTTATACAATAACAAACACTGGCAACGTAACCCTTAAGCCCCCTTACAGTGTAGCAGACGATAAAATCAGCGTGACGTGTTCTGGCACCACAAATATCGCGCCCAACGGGACAACCTCTTGCAGCGGCCAGGGCGCGGTCACACAAACAGACGTCGATAATGGCGTACTGGTCAACAACGCGACAGCCAGTGTGATATTTAATGGCGTGCCCTATACGTCAACCAACACAGCCACGTTCACCGTGGTAACGCCGCCGCCGATCCTGCTGGAAGTTAACCCACCCCCAATTGTAACTACTCCTGGGATCGGAACGTACACCTATACACTGTCGAACGACACCAATTACGATGCAACCGGGGTTGTCGTTTCAGACAACAAGGTAACCATCCCCGGCGGCGCATGTCCTACTTCCCTGTCTGCGCATTCGAGCTATAGCTGCAGTGGTACCTACACATTCACCCAGGCCGACATCGACGCAGGAGTGAGCATTCAAAACACGGCCGTTGTGAACGGCACGATGAATGCAAGGGCTATTACTTCAAATCAGATTACCGCATATGTCGGCATAACCCAAACAAAAGCCCTAAGCGCCTCGCTGACTGCGACCCCAAGCTCCAATCCGTTGCTCGCCGGCAATACCATTCTTTATACCTACACTCTGACCAACAGCGGCAATGTGACACTAAAAACGCCCATCGCAGCGACAGATACCAAGGGAGATATAATTACCTGCTCTGATCAGAGCGACTTTATTCCTTCAGCTCCCAGCCGTACCTGTACGGGGACATACACTGTGGTTACCGCTGATCTGGCGACTGGTTCGGTTACAACCACCGGAACCGCCACTGCAACCTTTAATAATGGGTCGCCTCAAACCGTCTCGGCCGTCGCATTAACCGTGAATACACCGACATTTAACGGGCCGCGCTTCAATATAAGCGTAACAGCCAGCCCAACATCTGTTACCTCATTGAATTCGCCGGTCCTATTTACCTATACATTCACCAATACGGGCAGCGTGGTTCTATACTCCCCCTATACCGTGACCGCAAGCCTCTCCCCGATCGCAGCATTGGATTGTTCTCTGGCGACTTCATCAATTGCGCTGGGAGCATCAACTTCCTGCACACAGACCTACACCGTAACCTCTGCCGGGGTTAAAACCAACACGATCTCAGCCGCAACAGCAACAACGAACGGCGTAACCACTGTCAGCGCGAATAATGTACCTCAATCCGCGAGTGTAAGCGTGGTGGTCTGCAGCCCGAGCACAGTTACCCTGACTCCTTCCCCGAGTAATGCCACTGCCACGACCGTAACATGGACCATCGTAAACAACTCAGGTGGAGCGATCACCATTGGCTCGATCCATTTGGACTGGGCAAACGGGAAAAAACTGCAAACCCTTACCTTTGCGAGCCCAACTACAACGATCTATACAGGCAGTCTCAACCCTCCCGCCGGTGGTCAAACATTCAGCGGTTCGTGGGCGATCGCTTCCGGCGCAACCGCAACTGTGACAGCCGTATTCAACAACAGCACTGCCGTGAGTGACTTTACACTTACATTCTCAACTGCAAGTTGCAGCGGCATTTGGAGCAATCCTTAAGGCACAACTCTATGGTCAAATTTGTATCTTTAAAGCGCAAACGTGCAGAACGGGCTCAAAGCCTGGTAGAAATGGCGATCAGCTTGATGGCTATTCTCATGCTGCTGTTGGGCGCGGTAGAGATCAGCCTAGCCCTGTTCCAATACGTCAGCATTCGCGATGCCTCGCAAGAAGGCGCGTTATATGGCTCGATCAATCCTACTGACACAGCTGGCATTAAACTACACGCGGAGAGCGTCGCAAATGATGTGCTCGTTATTGATGATTCCAACATCACAGTGGATGCGCCTGTTCCCTGCGAGGGGTTAACAGGTGGCTCACCTAACGTTATTACTGTGACGATTACCTATCCGCACCATATCATATTTCCGATCGTGGGGCCCATGCTCGGCGTAAACACGATCACACTCAAAGCCAGCGCCACAAATACCATCCTGCAGACAGCATGTGATGCGCCATAGCAGGAACTGAAAAGAAAACAGCTCTTGTTACAAAGGATCGCAGGCTTTGGCGGGTTTTCAACCCGCCAAAGCTTTTTAAAGCACATTAATTAATAAGTTATAATCCGGCTTGCACATTTTTGTTGAAAGGAGGCACTCGACCCATAATTTTTCTTCAGGGAAAGTCAGCGCATGAACTTTGATCGATGGATCGATCAAAGTTGACGAGGACGAAGGTTCTCCATTTCGAAATGGAGCTAACTACCAACTCTTCTCTCCTTTTAGGAGAGGCTGGGTGAGGTCAGGAAAATCGACAGGTCAGCGGAAGCCTTCCGGGTACGCCATACCCGCACATCTTTCCCTCCAAAGATAAACTTTGCGATCAATACCGCGTGAGCGATCGCGTGGCCAAAGAGCAAAGAATGGCAACAACCATGAGCAGTACATAATCGCTCAAATAATATCTATATCGAAATCGGAGGATCCTCTTATGTGTGGAATCGTCGGATATGTCGGCCCGCGTGATGCGACGCCGATCGTCCTCAATGGCCTGAAAAGGCTGGAATACCGCGGCTATGACTCGGCTGGAGTAGCTGTTATTAATGGCGACCAGATCGAGGTCCGTAGAGACGCGGGCAAGTTATCCCAATTAATTGACCTGGTCAGCAAATCCCCACTTAATGGAGCGCCGGGCATAGGTCATACGCGCTGGGCAACGCATGGCGCACCGTCTGCGCGCAATGCTCATCCGCATCTCGGTAATTCAGGGCGGGTCGTGGTCGTCCATAACGGCATCGTTGAGAATTTCCTCGAACTCAAAGACGAGCTCACTGCCGAAGGTGCTACATTCAATTCGGATACCGATACCGAAACGATCGTTCATCTCGCTGAAAACCATAAAGCATCCGGTATCCCCTTTGTAGAAGCAGCGCGCCGCACGTTCAACCAAATGACGGGGGCGAATGTAGTGGTATTGATGTCTGCAGATGAGCCGGATAAGATCATCACCGCCCGTATCGGAAACGCTGGTGGTGTCGTGATTGGATTGGGAGATGGCGAAAACTTTATCGCCTCCGATATTCCCGCCATCCTTGAACATACCCGCAAAGTGATCTTTTTGGAATCGCGCCAGATGGCAATCGTGACGCGTGATAGTGTGCGCGTGGAAACGCTTGATGGCAGGGAGCTGAAACCAGAAATACACATTATTGCATGGGACGCAGTCTCCGCAGAAAAAGGGGAATACCGTCACTTCATGCAGAAGGAAATCCACGAGCAGGTACGCGCGTTGACTGACACGCTCGCGGGCCGCATCGATTTTAAGGAGGGCCGTGTACGACTGCCAGAATTGAATTTAACCGCGGAGATCGCGAATCGGATTCAGCGAATTTATATCACGGCTTGTGGAACTGCGGCCTATGCCGGTATGGTGGGCAAATATCTCATCGAAAAAATTGCGCGGATCCAGGTGGAAGTCGTGATCGCCTCCGAGTTCCGCTATAGCGACCCGATCGTGGACAGCAATACAGTTGTGTTGGCCATTTCCCAATCTGGTGAAACGGCCGATACACTAGCCGCGATGGAAGAGGGTCGCCGCAAAGGCGCGATCATCTGGAGCATCGTGAACGCAGTAGGCTCGCAAGCCATGCGTGTGTCAGACGGAACTATCTCGATGCAAACGGGACCTGAGATCGGCGTGGCCTCTACGAAGGCATTCACCGCGCCTTTGGTTGACCAATACATGCTGGCTATTTTGCTTGCGGACTTGCGTAATGTGATCGATGACAAAACACGTAGACAACTCGTCTCTGATTTGAGGCTTGTCCCCGACCTGGCCGGCCGTGTCCTGGATACCGAACCCGAAATAGAAAAGATCGCGCAGATATTGAAAGATATTCAAGGGTGTCTATATCTTGGTCGAGGCATTAATATGCCTATCGCGTACGAAGGCGCACTCAAGCTCAAGGAGATTTCCTACATTCACGCGGAAGGGTATCCCGCCGGCGAAATGAAACACGGACCGATCGCCTTGATCGATAAAGAGATGCCCGTGTTGTGCATCGCGCCCAAAGATCCGTGGCATGAAAAGATGATTTCCCAGATACAGCAGGCAAAGGCGCGCGGCGGAATCGTCATTGCTGTTGCCACTGAAGGTGATGAACTGATCAAGAATATGGCAGACCATGTCCTCTGGGTGCCCGAAACGCCTTGGATGCTCTCCCCTGTTGTTACCGTGCTCCCGCTGCAATTGCTGGCGTATCACATTGCTGCAATCCGCGGCCTGGATGTTGACCAGCCCAGAAATCTCGCAAAGAGCGTCACAGTCGAGTAGGAAGGGCCGTGACACCCTAACAAAAGTGTATATATTTCAGGGTTTATCAGGCATATCCCCAAATCAAAATTAAACAGTATAATATTTACGGGTATGCAATTTTTCTTTGCCCGTTCGACTAGTAAAGGAGTGGAACATGTATCATAAAAAATCTGAAAAGGGTCAGGCGATCATTATGATTGTTGTTGCCATGATCGGTCTGATCGGCATGACTGGCTTAACGGTCGACGGCGGGATGGCATTCAGTGATCACCGCCACGCGCAAAACGCCGCAGACTCAGCCGCTTTTGCCGGCGCCCTGGCAAACTCCAAAAATCAGGACATTGAAACTGCGGCGCAAAGTATTGCAACCGCGAATGGCTATAATAACGATCAGGTGCAGAACATCGTTGTAATTACGATTTCCGCTTCGCCAACTGGAACCTGCCCTTATGAGACCCCCAACAACAAAGATATAAACGTAGATATCACTTCCTATGTGAAGACATTTTTTGCCCCAATCGTTGGCGTTAAAACACTCACAAACAGGGTGAATGCCACCACCCGCGCCTGCGGGTTGTATTTTCCCGGAATATTTGGCGGAAACGCGATAGTCAGCCTTAACCCCGGCCCAGATTGCGCCTTTAACAGCGATACAGGTAACGCGGAATGGAACCTAACTGGCGGCGGAATTTTTTCTAATAGCTGCGCGGTCGGAAAGAACAATGTTCACCTGGATGCGGGTGATTGCGTTGCGGCCGTTGACGGCGCAACAGGTTTTACCGGCAGTACATGCCCTGGAACTGTCAGCCCATACGATCAGTCTTATATTGACAGCCAGATGCCTCCAAATCCTTGTGATCATACCGCAGGTGATGTAGGGATTTTTCCTCCTGCCCCAGTAGGCAATGCGGATGTAGAATATTCTAATGGCGTTTATTGTATTTCTAATTTTGATACATACGATAAATTGAACATTAATTTAGTGAATGCCACGTTGTATGTTACAGATCCGTCATTCAATGTGAACTTTTCTGGTAGCGGCGGTTTTTCGGGCACGCCCACACAATCCGGTGACTTTTCAAGTTACTATATGGTGATCTTGCCGGATCCATCTGACCCTACTTGCAGCAATTTTCAGAGTCAAAACGGTGATCAGGTGCTCCGCTACGTAGGTAATGGCTTGGGCGCTCTTTATGGAACGGTTCTGGCACCTGGAGCCTGCGTTGACCTTCGCGGTAACGGCAGTAGCGCCGCCCTCAACAGCCAGATCGTTGCCTATAATGTTTCCGCCAACGGAGATGCCACTACATCGATCGACTACAATGATAAACAAAATCGACGCAACCCTGTGTACCCCTCTATTGAATTGATCAAGTAAGAGTATTTAGTTAAATTACAAATAAAGAGCGACGCGTTTGCGTCGCTCTTTATTTGTAGAGAAAAGAGGCATGATGCGACCGGATTGGGATTCCTACTTCTTAAAAATCGCCTATGCTGTATCTGACCGCAGCACCTGTGACCGCGCTTTTGTTGGCTGTGTGTTGGTCCGTGAGAAACGCATCCTGACTACCGGCTTCAACGGTTCTCCTGCCGGGCAGGGTCACTGTGATGAGATTGGTCACCTGATCGTGGATGGGCATTGTGTACGCACGATCCATGCAGAAACCAACGCGATCATTCAGGCTGCGTTGCACGGTGTCTCCACCAAAGGATCAACCTGTTATGTAACACACCTTCCCTGCATCAATTGCACGAAGGCGCTGATCAACGCCGGCATTTCACGCATTGTCTACTGTGTGGCTTATCGCGCGGATGAAAATGCCTTGAACTTTCTACAATCTGCCGATATAGAGGTTGCACAAAAGGATTTTACGCTCAATTAAATCTTCTTTGAATTCGCAACTCATGATCAACTGACCGCAAATACGAAAGGGCACGATCCACGTGCCTTGATTTCATTTTTCGCCGAGGGCATAACTGGCTTTGCCAACGTATCTGCCAGTATGGCGGCGTCCATTTTGCACAACTCAGGGTGTCCATCGATTATTTTTGCATATGGGCAGCGCCCAAAGATTACGCGAGGACCGGCAGCGCCCGCTTCCCAGCGCGCTTGATAATTCATGCCATTTAATTTTTCAATGAGCAGCGAAAGACGCTTCGCAGTTGAAAGGCCCGCAAATTGACTCGGATCCAAGACACGGCCCGCCAGCGCGTCAACATTTAACTTTTTGCCTGCCTCAGTCAAAAGGGCATTCGCCAAAACGGATAGATTATCCCCCAGAGCAGCCTGGGATTGAGAGTACAGCTTTTCAGGCCTGCCTCGGCCTCCCTTCAAATTCATGGAAGTTATTTCTGCGCGGCCGTCGGAACACAAAATTGCAAGATGATGCCGGACATTCGGCGTTGACATTTTCAAGGCACGCGCGATCTCACGCGCAGAGACGGCACGTGCTTTCTTCAAATGAGCAAGGACTCTTTGTCGAGCAGTGGGCATAGGACCCTCGAAACAGAATCAACTATCGGCTAGGCGTGAATCGAGCAAACCTGATTATACTCAACATCCATTTTTGCAAATATATATTTACAAAATCAAATTGACACGAAGTCCCTGCGTGCTATAATCGTCCCATGGAATTCAAAAATTATATCGCTGGCAAATGGGTTTCATCCTCAAAAAAGTCGACTTTCAATACAATCAACCCTGCCAACGAAGATGTGCTTGCGGAAATCCACGCTGCAGATATTGCTGACGTAAATGCTGCCGTAGAAGCAGCGACAAAGGCCTTTCCATTGTGGCGGTTAACCCCCGCCCCTCTGCGCGGGGAACTTCTTTTTAAAGTCGCGGATATTCTGAAGCAGAAGAAAGAAGAGCTTGCACAATTGCTCACGCAGGATATGGGCAAGGTCGTCGCCGAGGCGCGCGGCGATATTCAGGAAGCCATCGACATGGCATATTTTATGGGCGGCGAGGGACGGCGTTTGCTAGGCTACACCGCTCCCGTAGAAATGCAAAATAAATTTGGCATGGCAGTACGCGATCCATCGGGCGTCGTTGGCATTATCACACCATGGAATTTTCCTGTTGCTGTGCCATCGTGGAAAATTTTCCCTGCATTGATCGCAGGCAACACCATTATCTGGAAACCCTCACCGGAAACTCCAGCCATCTCCGCCGCGTTTGTAAAAATATTCGAGGAAGCGGGCCTGCCGGCTGGCGTGTTCAATTTGATCATGGCGCCTGGAGCCGACGTAGGCAAGGCTCTCGTTGAACATCCGGGGGTGCGCGTGCTTTCATTCACCGGCTCGACACAAACTGGACGGGCAATTGCAGAAGTCGCAGGCAGGTTCAATAAAAAAGTCTCGCTCGAAATGGGTGGCAAGAACGCGATCATAGTTCTGGACGACGCCAATTTGGAATTGGTCACCGATGCAACGCTTTGGGCTGCGTTTGGCACGACTGGCCAACGCTGCACCGCCGCCAGCAGACTCATCGTGCAAAAAGGGATCGCTCCCCAATTAAAAGAGGCGCTGCTGGCGCGGACCAGGAAACTGACTCTCGGAAATGGGCTTGATCCAAAAGTAGAGATTGGGCCCGTCATCAACAAGATCGCGCTGGACCGCATCCACAATTATGTACAGATCGGACAAAAAGAAGGCGCGCGTGCATTGGTAGGTGCAGAGATCGCAAATGTGAATGGAAAAGGCTTTTTCTACTCCCCCACTTTATTGGAGGGAGTACAACCTGGTTCAACCCTGGAGCGTGAAGAGGTCTTC
>WNFL01021515.1_pt1 | contig 12385 bp, 9 predicted proteins | sample 5400361 | NCBI WGS metagenome assembly WNFL01 (sample SAMN13153351, study PRJNA577476) | soil metagenome | isolation source: 40 cm soil on Douglas fir-dominated hillslope | place: USA:California | collected 2013-09-17
CAAGCGCGCCCGCCAGATCGGCTTGCTGCTGGCGCTGGTGTTCCGCATCATCCTGCTCAGCCTGCTGGTCTGGCTGATCGGGCTGACCCAGCCGGTTGTGACCGTGACGAGCGTGGCGCTGTCCTGGCGCGACATCATCCTGATCGGCGGCGGGCTGTTCCTGATCGCCAAGGCGACCCACGAAATTCACACGGAAGTTGAAGCACGCGAGGAAGACAATGATGACGAACCACGAGCCAGCGCGTTCTTCTGGGTCATCATCCAGATCATCGTCATCGACATGGTGTTCTCGCTGGATTCCATCATCACCGCGATCGGCATGGCACAGGATCTGGTGATCATGGTCGCGGCGGTCGTCATCGCCTGTCTCATCATGTACCTGTCGTCCGGGCCGGTTGCGAGATTTGTGGCGGAGCATCCGACCACCAAGATGCTGGCGCTGGCGTTTCTGGTGCTGATCGGGGTCGCGCTGGTTGCCGACGGTTTCAAATTTCATATCCCGCGCGGCTACATCTATTTTGCCATCGCATTTTCGGCCGCGGTCGAAGCCTTCAATGTGCTGGCCAAACGCAACCGCAAAAAGGCCGTCAAATAGCAGGCGGAGACGTTGCCACGGCGATTCAGCCTCGATAGTTTTCGTTTGAGTTCAGGTGAATGCCAGCGGAGAACCAGAAATGACCAAGGCCGTGCGCGTGCACAAGATAGGGGGGCCGGAAGCCCTGGTTTATGAAGCCGTGGATGTGGCTGCGCCTGGATCGGGCGAGGTTCGCATCCGCCAGCATGCCGTCGGCCTGAACTTCATCGATGTGTACTATCGCACCGGCCTCTACAAGGCGCCGGGGCTGCCGTTCATCGTTGGCAATGAAGCCGCCGGGGAAGTTTTGGCGGTCGGGCCCGGCGTGACCAATTTTCATCCCGGCGACCGTGTCGCCTATTATTTCAATCTCGGCGGCTATGCTAGCGAACGCAACATCCCCTGGGAAAAACTGGTCAAGCTGCCCGACCACATTACCTACGAGCAGGGCGCGGTTCTGATGCTGAAGGGGCTGACGGTCTGGTATCTCCTGCATAAGACCTTCAAGGTCGAGCCGGGACACCGGGTTTTGATTCACGCCGCGGCCGGCGGCATTGGATTGCTTGCGTCCCAGTGGGCCAAGGCGCTTGGCGCCCATGTCATCGGCACCGCCGGCACCCGGGCGAAGGCCGACCTCGCGCTCGCCAATGGCTGCGATCACGTCATCCTCTACAACGACGAGGATTTTGTCGCGCGCGTCAAGCAGATCAGCCGTAACGAGCTTTGCGACGTGGTGTATGACGGCGTCGGCAAGACCACATTTCCAGGTTCGCTGTCGTGCATCAAGCCGCGCGGGTTGTTCGTGAGTTTCGGCAACGCCTCGGGTCCGGTGCCGCCATTCTCGATTGCCGAACTCAACAGCCACGGCTCCCTGTTTGCGACCCGGCCGAAACTCAACGACTACATCGGCAAGCGCTCGGAACTGCTCGAAGGCGCCGACACGTTGTTTGCAGCTGCCATCAACGGCAAGCTGCACGTGCCGATCAACCACGCCTATGCGCTGAAGGATGCCGCCAAGGCCCATATCGATCTCGAGAGCCGCGTGACGACGGGTGCTGCGATCATGAGGCCGTAGGGTTGATCATCGGACCGAGTCGTCCCGGCAAACTCCGGGACGACATATGGAAATCATGTCGCCTTCCACATCTGCCGCCACTTGTCAGATAGCGACCAAAAGTCCTTCGGCATGATCTCGAAGCATTCGGTGTCATCTGGGAGTCGCTCCCACGGCTGGGCACTTCGCATGTAGACATGCGCGACCGGTCGTAACCAGGAAGTATCATCGAGGGTTCCGGCACGAACCGCGATGATGTCCGGGCGGGCGTCTCTTTGGCCATAAACCCTGCCACCGCAGTCCCCGCAGAACCAGTAGGCACTCTGCACGCCGCTGGCGCCGACCCGGCGCCATGGCTTTGGCTCGCCGCGTGTAATACCGAAGCTGTTCGCGGCGACCGGCATCGATAGGCTGAAGGCACTCCCGGACCAGCGCTGACATTCCGTGCAGTGACAGGCGTACACAAGCAACGGCATCGCGGTGACTTCGAACCGCACGGCCTCGCAGGGGCATCCGCCGGTCAACGGCAAAGCGGGTCGCTTCATTTCGATCATCATATAGCTCGTCCACGAGTGTTTGTACGACCGGCTACGCCACGCGCCTTGCCGCGCCCATCCTGGTCAGGATCGCGTCCAGGCCATCGATCATCTCCGCGATTTCAGCCCGCGTGACGTTGAGCGCGGGCATGAAACGCAGCGCGTCCGGCTGCGGCGCGTTGAGCAGCATGCCATCTTCGCGCGCTTGCGCGACGATCGAAGCGCCGATCGGGTGTTTCAGGTCGAGCGCAAGCAGCAAGCCTTGGCCGCGGACCTCGCCGAGACCGTGCCGTGCCGAAATCCGCTGCAGCTCGCTCGCCAGATACAGCCCGTTATCGACGACCGATTTCAGAAAATCCGGCGCGGCGACGCGCTCGAGGACGGCGAGCCCGGCCGCGCACATCAAGGGATTGCCATTGAATGTGCCGCCCTGGTCGCCATGTTCGAAACACGACGCTGCCTCGGTGGCAAGCAACGCAGCCAGCGGCACGCCGCCGCCGATTCCCTTTCCGAGCGTCATAATGTCGGGCTCGATTTCCGCATGTTCGTAATGGAAAAGTTTTCCGGTACGCCCCATGCCGGTCTGGATCTCGTCGACGATGAGCAGCAGGCCGTGTTCTTTGGTCAGCGTCCGCAGATCGCGCAGAAACTGGTCTGTCGCAGGCCAGACGCCGGCTTCGCCCTGGATCGGCTCCAGCATCACACCGATGGTCTTGTCGGAGATCAAGCGTTTAACGGATGCGAGATCGTTCAGCTGTGCCTTGGGAAAGCCCGGCACTTTCGGCTCGAACAGCGGCTCAAAGGCCTTCTTGCCGGATGCCGACATGGTGGCCAGCGTCCGGCCGTGAAACGCGCCTTCGAATGTTATGATTTCGTAGGCGCCGTTGTTGTGCAGGGCGCCGTATTTGCGCGCGAGTTTTATCGCGCCTTCGTTGGCTTCCGCGCCGGAATTGGCAAAGAACACCTGGTCGAAAGAGCTGTGATCGACCAGCGCCTTTGCGAGCTGGAGGCTGGGGCCATTGTAAAACGCCGGGCTCGGGGTCAGCAGCAGTTTTGCCTGCTCGGCGAGCGCTTCGGCGACTTCAGGCGGCGAATGGCCGAGGCAATTGACCGCCCAGCCCTGGATGAAATCGAGATAGCGCCTGCCGCCGTCGTCCCACAGCCAGGAGCCTACGCCCCGCACGAATACGGTCGGCGGGCGCGCCGTGATGTCCATCAGCGCGTCGAACGGATGTGTGGCATTGGTCATGTCGAACTCCTCTGGGGCTGGATGAAAGGCGGGCCGAAACGCGAGAAGGCCGCACTTTGCGGGTGCAGCCTTCTCGAAAACGTTGCTGATCTATTTGTTCAGCGTTGTCGTCGGACACGGCGCGACCCATCATCGTCGATCGAGCGACGACGGAAAGTGACGCGGAGTTGGGTCCGGGTAAGGTTCATGACGCCGCCATACAGCCGAATGGCCGGCGCTGTCAAGAGTGTCAGAATCCGGCGACGCTGCCGTGCAGGTCGTATTCGTCGGCCCGTTCGATCTTCGCGGTGACGATCTCGCCGACGCGCAACGGGCGGCGGCTCGAGAGGTAGACCGCGCCGTCGATCTGAGGCGCGTCAGCTTTCGAGCGGCCCTTCGAGACGGTCGGGCCGACTTCGTCGATGATGACCTGCTGCCGCGTGCCGACCTTGCGCTTCAGCCGGCGGGCGGAAATCTTCTGCTGCCGCGCCATCAGCGCATTCCAGCGCTCCTGCTTGATCTCGTCAGCCACGGGATGACCGAGCGCATTCGACGGAGCTCCGGCGACCGGCTCATATTTGAAACAGCCGACGCGATCGATCTCGGCTTCCTCAAGCCAGTCGAGCAGATAGGCAAAATCGGAATCGGTTTCACCGGGGAAGCCGACGATGAAGGTGGAGCGCAGCGTCAGTTCGGGGCACTCCTCACGCCATTTTTCGATCCGCGCCAGCGTCTTGTCCTGCGCCGCCGGGCGCTTCATGGCTTTAAGGATTTCGGGGCTCGCGTGCTGAAAGGGAATATCGAGATAGGGCAGGATCTTGCCCTGCGTCATTAATCCGATGACTTCATCGACATGCGGGTAGGGGTAGACATATTGCAGCCGGACCCAGGCGCCGAATTCGCCGAGCTCCTTTGCCAGATCGAAAAACCTAGCGCGTACTTGGCGATCCTTCCACGGGCTCGCGGCATACTTCAGATCGACGCCGTAGGCCGAGGTGTCCTGCGAAATGACCAGCAATTCCTTGACGCCGGCGGTTACCAGCTTTTCCGCCTCGCGCAGCACGTCATTGGCCGGACGCGACACCAGGTCGCCGCGCAGTTTCGGGATGATGCAGAAGCTGCAGCGGTTGTTGCAGCCTTCGGAAATCTTCAGGTAAGCGTAATGCCGCGGCGTCAGCTTGATGCCCTGCGGCGGCACCAGGTCGAGATGCGGATTATGCACCGGCGGCAGCGCGCGATGCACGGCATCGAGCACGCTTTCATATTGCTGCGGTCCCGTGATCGACAGCACACCGGGATAGGCCGCCTCGATCTGCTCGGGTTCGGCGCCCATGCAGCCAGTGACGATCACCTTGCCGTTCTCGGCCATGGCTTCGCCGATCGCGCCCAATGACTCCTGCTTGGCGCTGTCGAGAAAGCCACACGTGTTGACAATGACGAGATCGGCACCATCATGCTTGCGCGCCAGCTCATAGCCTTCCGCGCGCAGCCGCGTAATGATGCGCTCGGAATCCACCAGCGCCTTGGGACACCCAAGCGATGTGAATGATATACGCGGCGCTCTTTCCATGTAATCGCCAGGAACCTGCTTCTGAATTGTTTGGATATGCGATCAACTAATTGATCGAGTAGAAAAATTCAACCGCCGTGGATGCTCTCGCGACGGTGAAGTTAGGCGCCGGACGCGAAGCGCTTTCGGGAAAACCACTCGCGGGCGTCGCCGCGGAAAAGTAGCATTACGGAGACTATAGATATCGCGAATGCTACATAACGGAAGATAGTCGCGACGGGGTTGAGCTGGAAGTGTTCCTCAATATCCCCGATCATATTTGAGATACCGAGGACACCGAGCAATATCACGAGGAGACTGATCCATCGCGCCCAATTTCGCCGCCTACGGGCCACCAGCCAAATCCATAGTAGCTGCCCCGCGTTACTTAGCGAGCGCAGCGGGGTTCGCAGCGGCAGACGCCAAACCGACGGCTAACGCCGTCCAGGCAAGCCGCTCGTACCATACAACGCTCCTGGGGCGGGTCACTACGCCGACCTGCTCCGATCCCTCGGTTGTCATGCTCCTGCGCCCCGCGTCCAATATGCTGCAAGCTTGTCCCAGATAACAGCAAGCAGCCGACACACACAACCTCACGTAGATCATTCCACCCTTTTGTGTGAGTGTCCGCGCTGGGGCGCGACCGGCAAGGCTCGGATTGCGCACATGAGGACACGCCCCAATTGACGAGTTGATCGTCCAGATGAAAGCCGCCTTCGGGCGGCATTTTTCTTTGGGAGTGGGCGGCTCAAAAAGTTTACATTCGTTGTCTCTGGGGCATCCCAGCGAAACAAAGCTGACTTTGGGCGCGGCGGCCTGTTGCATATTTGAACTGCCTGATTGATTGGCAGGAGCTAGTCCCAATTGCCCATAATTACAAGGCTTTGAGCGGGCTTGCGGCGTGCTATGGATGTTTTACCGGAATGCGAGTGATCGATGGGCGCCGAGTCGTCTCCCAAAATCGTCATTGTCGACGAAAGCCCGATCCGTGCCGCGATCCTCGAGGAGGGGTTGCGGGAGGCGGGTTTTACCGGCGTGGTCCATATCAGCGAAATGCACAGCCTGCTGGCCCGGATCTATGCGCTCGATCCCGACGTCATTCTGATCGATCTGGAAAATCCCAGCCGCGACGTTCTGGAACAGATGTTTCAGGTCAGCCGCGCGGTGCGCCGCCCGGTCGCGATGTTCGTCGATCAGAGCGACGCGGCGTCGATCCAGGCCTCGGTCGATGCCGGCGTCTCGGCCTATATCGTCGACGGATTGAAGAAAGAACGCATCAAGCCGATCCTCGACCTCTGCATCTCGCGCTTCAACGCCTTCTCGAAGCTGCAGGATGAACTCGATCGCGCCAAATCCGCGCTCGAAGACCGCAAGGTAATCGATCGCGCCAAGGGAATCCTGATGAAACTCAAGGGCCTGACCGAGGACGAGGCCTATGTCCTGCTGCGATCGACGGCAATGCGCGAGAAAAAGAAAATCGGCGAGATCGCGCAGTCGATCCTGACCGCGTCGGAGTTGCTGAAATGACTGGACCGCTTCGCATAGGCTTCATTCCGCTGGTCGATGCAGCAGCCCTGATCGTCGCCGTCGACAAGGGGTTCGCCGCCGCGGAAGGGCTCGATGTCACGCTGGTGCGGGAAGCGTCATGGTCGAACGTCCGTGACAAATTGAACATCGGCCTGTTCGACGCCGCGCACCTGCTGGCACCGGTCGCGATCGCGTCGAGCCTGGGGCTCGGCCACGTCAAGGTGCCGATCGTCGCTTCCTTCAGTCTCGGCCTCAACGGCAACGCGATCACGGTATCGCCGGCGCTGCATGCGGCGATCATGAGCGAGATCGAAGGCGATCCGTTCGATCCGATGGCGACGGCGCTGGCGCTGGCGCGGGTGGTAGCGGCGCGGCGCAAGAGCGGCGCCGAACCGCTGACCTTCGGCATGACCTTTCCGTTCTCGACCCACAATTATCAATTGCGGTTCTGGATGGCCGCGGGCGGGGTCGATCCCGACGAGGATATTCGTCTGGTGGTGCTGCCGCCGCCTTATATGGTCGACAGTCTTGTCAACGGTCATGTCGATGCGTTCTGCGTCGGCGCGCCCTGGAATTCGGTCGCGGTCGATCTCGGCGTCGGACATATCCTGCATTTCGTATCGGACATCCTGGTGCGCGCGGCGGAGAAGGTGCTTGCGACCCGGCAGGAATGGTCGGAGAAAAATCCGGACATCCTGGCCGGGTTGATCCGCGCGCATCAGCGCGCCGCCGAATTCATCGAGCATCCGCAAAATCGCGCCGAGGCCGCCGGTATTCTGGCGCAGCCGGAACGCATCGGTGTCGATGCGGACGTCATCCGGCGAACGCTGGATGGCCGCCTCAAGATTTCCCCGGATGGCACCATGCGCGAAAGCAGCCGCTATCTGCTGGTGGGGCGAGAGGGAGCGGCCCGGCCGGATCCCGTGCAGGCCGCCTGGCTCTATGCGCAGATGGTGCGCTGGGGGCAGGCCTCGATCAGCCCGGAAGCGCTCAGGACGGCGCAGGCGGTGTTCCGGCCGGATCTCTACGACGCGGCGCTGGGGCGGCACGCGGACGAGGACCAAGCCGCATTCGGTTCTGTCGGCGCGTTCGCAGGGCCTGTATTCGATCCAGCCGATGTCGAGGGATACCTCGCCTCATTCAACGTTTTTCGCCGAGTTCCATGAATCGGAACAGCGCTCCGAGCAAATATTGAGCAAATTGATTCGCGGTTCAATTATTAGGCTTGTGCTCTGTTAAAGGGCATCGACGCCCGGTCGCGCGCTCCCTATTGCCACGATGCGATATAGGTAAGTTATTGAATTAAAACGATATTTAAAAAATTGCTGCAATGGCACATAATTTGAATAGGTGAATGCGAGCCAGCCGCCGTAGTTGCCCGCTGGCCGTTTTCCAAGATGGATTTCCGCAGCAACGAGGCTGATCGGACCGCTCTGAAACTTCCGATACGGCGCTGCCTTTCGAATCGAATTTCCGAGCGATCACACGCCCCTTTCCTCGTTGTGGCCACGCCTGCGCGTGGCGGCTGGAGTTTCGATATGGATTACGCAAAACCTGCCGACGTTGTCGCCTCGATGATCGATGTCAGCTTGAAGAAGCTGGCGCTTTCCCCGCGGGATCTTCTCATTCGCGGCGCGCTCTCCGGCGCGCTGCTCGGTGCCGCCACCAGTCTCGCCTTCAGCGGCGCGGTCACGACGGGGCAGCCGCTAGTCGGCGCCATCATCTTTCCCGTCAGCCTCATTATCATCGTGCTGCTCGGACTCGAACTGGTGACCGGAAGTTTCGGGCTGCTGCCGCTGGCACGCCTTGAGGGCAAAGCCACCTGGAGCGCCATCGGCGTCAACTGGTCGTGGGTGTTCCTCGGAAATCTTCTCGGCAGCATCGCCTACGGCATCCTGCTCGCGATCACCCTGACCAATATGGGCAAGATCGAACCGACTGGAGTCGCGGCGCGTATCGTCAGCATTGCCGAGGCCAAGACCATTGCCAACGAGGCGCTCGGGCTGGCGGGAATGATCAGCGTTTTCGTCAAAGCCATTCTCTGCAACTGGCTGGTTTGTCTCGGCGTCGTCATGGCCATGACGACAAGCTCGACGATCGGAAAGATCGTCGCCACCTGGATGCCGATCTTCATGTTCTTCGCGTTGGGATTTGAGCACACCGTCGTCAACATGTTCATTATTCCGACCGGCATATTGCTCGGCGCCAAGGTGAGCGTTTACGAGTGGTGGGTGTGGAATCAGATTCCGGTGACGCTCGGTAATTTCGTCGGCGGCTTCGTCTTCACCGGTTTGGCGCTGTACGCGACTTACAAGCCAGTGAAACCGCTGGCGCTGGCGGCGTCGCCGATTGCAGCGCAAGTCGCCGCAGAATAACGGCGGCGTTGCGCATCATGAAACTCGAAACAACAACAGCCGATTTTAGCGACGAGCAGAAGCGCTATCTGGAAGGCTTCATGTCGGGCCTGCAGGTTGGGCGCGTGGGGCGCCTCGCCGGTGGCGCCGCGCCGGCCGGCAAGGCCGATCCGGAGCCGATAGGTCCGGACGCCGCGGGCTTCAAAGCTCAGGACATGGTCATTGCGTCGGGCAAAAAGCTTGCGGACCAGGAAAAGTTCAAACGCGAAGAGCATCCATTCGATGCTTATTCGCGGCTGAAGGAACAGGCTCTGACCAATGCGCCGCCGACGCCTGCGGATAATTTTCGCTGGCGCTACTACGGTCTGTTTTATGTCGCGCCAACCCAGGCTTCCTACATGTGCCGGTTGCGGATTCCAAACGGCATCCTCAAGCATTGGCAGTTCGCAAGCGTTGCCAATCTCGTCGAAAGCTACGGCGGCGGCTATTCGCATGTCACTACCCGCGCCAATATCCAGATCAGGGAGATTCTGCCGAAGCATGCCGTGGCGCTGATCGAGGGTATCCAGGACATCGGCCTGTGCTCGCGCGGCTCCGGCGCCGATAATATCCGCAATGTCACGGGCACGCCGACCGCCGGCATTGATCCGCAGGAGTTGATCGATACCCGCGAATATGCCCGCGAATGGCACTATCACATTCTCAACGACCGCTCGCTCACCGGATTGCCGCGCAAGTTCAATGTCGCCTTCGACGGCGCCGGCAGGATCGCGGTGCTCGAAGACACCAACGACATCGCCTTCGCCGCTGTCGAGTTGAAGGACGGCTTTGGGGTCGATTCCGGCGTCTGGTTTCGTCTGGGGATAGGCGGCATCACCGGCCACCGGGATTTCGCCAAGGAAACCGGAATCATCGTCAAGCCAGAGGACGCGACCAAGGTCGCGGACGCGATCGTCCGGGTGTTTATCGAAACAGGGGATCGCACCAACCGGCTGAAAGCGCGTCTCAAATATGTGCTCGACAGCATGGGGATCGAAAAATTCCTCATCGCTGTCGAGGACAAGCTGAGCAGCAAACTGGTGCGCGCGCCAGCGGACGCGATTGCCGTGCGTCCCAAGTTCGATCGGATGGCCCATATCGGTATTCATGCCCAGAAGCAGCCGGGCCTGAACTGGATCGGCGTCGTGCTGCCGGTGGGCAAACTTACCTGCGATCAAATGCACGGCCTCGCCAGAATCGCGCAGGATCTCGGCGACGGCGATATCCGCCTCACGGTATGGCAGAATCTGCTGATATCGGGTGTGCGCGACGAGAACGTAGCGCTGGCGACAGCTGCGATCGAGACGCTCGGCCTCGCGGTCAAGGCGTCACAAATACGCGCGGGGCTGATTGCCTGCACCGGCAATGCCGGCTGCAAGTTCGCAGCCTCCGATACCAAACGCCACGCTGCCGAGATCGGCGACTGGTGCGAGACACGCGTGCCAATCGAAACGCCGCTGAATATCCATCTCACCGGCTGTCATCATTCCTGCGCCCAGCATTACATCAGTGATATCGGGCTGCTCGCGGCAAAGGTGCCGGTGGGAAGCGACGACGACGACACGGTCGAGGGTTACCATCTGTATGCCGGCGGCGGTTTCGGACCGGATGCCGATATCGGTCAGGAGGTCTATCGCGACGTGAAGGCAGAGGATGCGCCGAAGACGGTAGAAAAATTATTGAAGGCCTATCTCGCCAACCGTGTCTCGGCTGATGAGACGTTTCTCACCTTTTCACGCCGCCATGACGGCGAAGCCCTGCGCAAGCTGGCTGAAGCGGAAGCAATGACATGAACCAGATGACCCCTCCGCCACGGCTTGAAATTATTCCGCCAACTGCACCGTTCACCGAGGGACAGCGTTCGTGGCTGAACGGTTTCCTTGCGGGGCTGCTGCAGCTTGACGGTTCAACACCGCTGGCGTCGACACAGAACGGCGCATTGCTTGCTCGGTCCGGCGATGGCGACGACGGCGAAGCGCCCTGGCACGACCAGACCATGCCGATTGCCGATCGCATGAAGCTTGCCGAAGGTCGCCCGCTGCGGCGGCGCATGATGGCGGCGATGGCGCAGCAGGATTGCGGCCAGTGCGGCTATAACTGCAACGACTATTCGGATGCGATCGTCAGCAAGGCCGAACCGCGGCTCAATCTGTGCGTCCCCGGCGGCAAGGAAACCGCCCGGATGCTGAAGGCGCTGAACGAGGAATTGGAGAGAGCGCCTCCGGCTTCGGCTGGAGCGGCAACGGCGCCGGTCGTGGCAGCGCCCGCGACCACGGCGGAGCCGGGCCGTTCACGCGACAATCCGACACCGGCGACGTTTTTGGCGCGTCGCCTGCTGAACGGAAGCGGATCGGAAAAGGAAACCTGGCACATCGATTTCGATCTCAGCGGCTGCGGCCTCGATTACGTCGTCGGCGATTCCTTTGGGATCTTCGCCAGCAATGATCTCGGCCATGTCGATCAAATCATTGCCTTGCTAGGCGCCTCGCACACGACGGAGGTGAGAGGCAAGACCCTTCGCGAGGTACTGCGCGACGATGTTTCGCTGGCCCCTGCGCCGGATTCGCTGTTCGAACTGATCTCGTTCATTACCGGCGGCGCGCAGCGCGAGAAGGCGCGCGCGCTGGCGCAAGGCGAGGATCCCGACAGCGACGCCGCGACGCTGGACGTGATGGCGGCGCTGCAAAAATTCTCTGGCGTGCGTCCACATCCCGAAGCGTTTGTCGAAGCGCTGGAGCCGCTGCAGCCGCGGCTCTATTCGATCTCATCGTCGCACAACGCCACGCCCGGCAAGCTATCGCTGACGGTGGACTGCGTGCGTTATGTCGTCGGCAAGCGCAAGCGGCTAGGGCTAGCCTCGACCTTCCTGGCCGAACGCATCAAGCCCGGCGATCAATTAAAAGTCTATGTGCAGAAGGCCCACGGCTTTGCGCTGCCGCAGGATCCGAAGACGCCGATCATCATGATCGGGCCGGGCACCGGTATCGCGCCGTTCCGCGCCTTCCTGCTCGATCGCCGCGCCACCGGCGCGCCCGGCAAGAACTGGCTGTTCTTCGGCCATCAGCGCAGCAGTTGCGATTTCTTCTATGCTGACGAGTTGAACGCCATGAAGACGTCAGGACTGCTGACGCGAATGTCGCTGGCGTGGTCGCGTGACGGTGACAAGAAATTCTATGTGCAGGACCGCATGCGCGAGGTCGGCCGCGAGTTGTGGACGTGGCTCGCCGAGGGCGCGAACGTCTACGTCTGCGGCGACGCCAAACGGATGGCCAAGGACGTCGAGCGCGCGCTGGTCGATATCGTTGCGCACTTCGGCGCGCGCTCGACCGACGAGGCCGTCAGCTTCGTTGCGGAACTCAAAAAGAAGGGCCGGTTCCAGCAGGACGTCTATTGACCGGTCCCAGTCGGTTCAATTTGAACGAATAAAATTCTCGCGCGAATCCGCCGCGGAGAATTTTCGGCTGAAATCGGAGTCCTGCAAAGCGCTGCTGTCGCTATTTCGCGGGTCGTCTTGAATCCCGCCG
>WNFL01072842.1_pt1 | contig 12380 bp, 12 predicted proteins | sample 5400361 | NCBI WGS metagenome assembly WNFL01 (sample SAMN13153351, study PRJNA577476) | soil metagenome | isolation source: 40 cm soil on Douglas fir-dominated hillslope | place: USA:California | collected 2013-09-17
ACGCGCTCGGACGAGCGGCACGCGATCGATATCGTCAAGATCCTTGTGGAGGCCGTGACCGAACCGTGTGAGAACATCCTGCCGATGCTGCAAGCGCCCATCCGGACGCAGGCGCAGTCCCGGAGCCATGACCTCGAGCGGACCCTCGCACGGCTGGAGGCCGTGATCCAGGCGCTCGGCACGCTGCCGGGATCGAAGGCCCTCCTCTACGTCAGCGACGGCCTCGAGCAGCGGCCCGCGATCGACCTCTTCCACCAGCTCGCTGACATCTGCCCGGAGGCCTTGCACCGGGACTTCTCCGCGCTCTTCGCCCCCATGCAGGAGTACGACATGTCCCGCGCGTTCCAGGCCCTGGCCGCCCGCGCCAACGCGGCCCGGTGACCCTCTATCCGGTCGACGGCTCGGGCCTGCAGGGCTTCTCGCTCACCGACGTGTCCCAGGCCAACCGGCGGTACGTGCCTTCGCCAAAGACCGACGCGATCCGGGTCACGAACCTGAAGGCGGGCCCGTCGATCCTGGCGGAGGAGACGGGCGGCTCGGCCGTGTTCAACGCCAACGACCCCCGGGCGGCGCTCGGAGAGATCGCGGACCAGATCCGCGGCGAGTACGCCCTCGGCTTGACGCCGGACCACGCTCCCGATGGTCGCATCCACGGCTTGCGCGTCGAGCTGCGCATGAAGGGGCGTCGGATCCGCTACACGCCGTCGTACTTCCACGGCGAGCGCGCAGAAACGGGCGCGAGCCGCACGCTGGTGGCCCTGCTCGTGGGCCTGGAGGAGGACTCGCTCGGCGCCGAGGTGTCGATCGACCCGTGGCCGCCGGGAGATGCAGAGCCGAAGACCACGCGGTCGGCGAAGGTCAGGATCGGCGTATCGCTGGCACGGCTGTCCGCGGTCGAGGACGCGGAGGGACGGCACGGACGGCTGCGCGTGGTGATCGCGGTCTGGAGGGCGGGGGCGCTCGCAAAGGAGCGGCCTCTGGAGGTGCGCGAGCAGCTCATCGAGGTTCCGCTGCCGCCGGCACTTTCGGCGACTACCTCGGATCCGCTGCGGCGCGAGTTCGTGGTGGAGGTGCCTCTGAGCGCCGACCACCGCGAGATCGCGGTCGGCGTGCACGACGTCTACTCGCGCCTGACCACCTATCGGCGTCTGCGCTTGGCGCGCGAGGCGAGCGGGAGGCCGTGAGCACGCGCGTATAATCGCGCCGGGGGTGAGTCATGGCGACCACTCGGATCGCGGGCGCGCTCGTGGGGCTGGCCGCTCTGGTGGTTCCGACCCGAAGCCCCGCTGAACCCCCGGCGCAGCAGACGCCGCCCGTCTTCCAGGTGGACGTCCGCCTCGTGGCGGTTCCGGTATTCGTGACGGACAAGGACGGCCGGGCGGTCCCCGGGCTCACCGTCCAGGACTTCGAGGTCGAGGACGGCGGCCGCAGCGTGCCCGTCGCGGGCTTCCTGGCCGTGGACGCGGGCGCGCCGAGCGCGCTCTCCGCGGGAAGCGTGAGTCCCAAGCTGATGGCCGCCTCGCGGCGGCAGTTCCTGCTGCTCTTCGACCTGGCGTTCTCGAGTCCGGCGGGCCTCCTCAAGGCGCGCAAGGCCGCCCTCGAGCTGCTCGAGAAGTGGCCACAGCCCGGCGACCTGGTGGCGGCGGCCAAGTTCGGCGGGGGGGGTGTCGAGGTGCTGGTGGGGTTCACCCCGGACCGCGCCCAGGGCGCGCGCGCCGTGGCCACCCTGGGGAGCGGTGAAGGGGCCCGCCTCAGGGACCCCCTCGGGCTGGCCTACGACCTCGGATTCACGACAATCGACCCGTTCGGAAAGTGGGGTCTCCAGATCTTGGACGAGACCAGCAAGGACCCCGAGTTCAACCGCGACATGACTCTGCTCCAGGCCCGCACGGAGCGCAACGCGTACCGCCAGCGGGTGGTGGGCTACGTGGGGGACCTCCAACACCTGGCCCAGCTCCTGGACTCCGTCCAGGGGCGCAAGCAGGTGATCCTCCTTTCCGGAGGCTTCGACCAGAGCGTGCTCACGGGCGCCGAGGGCACCGAGCAGGCCGACGCCTCGCGGGCTGTGGTCGAAGGGCGCCTCTGGGAAGTGCAGAGTGACCGGCGCTTCGGTGACGCGGGGGCGCGTAGCGTCCTCGACGGACTGTACGACGCGCTCGCGCGCACCGACACCGTCGTGCACAGCGTCGACGTCATGGGCATGGCCGCCGCGGGAGCTCTGGACGAAACGGGCAGCACGCCTCGGGGCAGCGGCCGGGGGACGCTGGCCGAGCTGGCGGGCCGGTCCGGGGGCCGCTTCGTCCGCGAAGGCAACGAAATCGCGGCTGGGCTGCGAGAGGTGATGGACGTCTCTCGCTACTACTACGTGCTTGCCTTCGAGCCCGCCGACTCGAAGAAGAAGCCGGGCGAGCTGCGGAAGCTGAAGGTGAAGGTCAAGCGCGCCGGCCTTCAAGTCTCCCACCGTGCCGGATACACGGTCCCCGACCTCAAGGCCGTCCCCGCGCCCACCGCCCAGCTCCAGTCCGCCGAAGCCATCGCCAAGGGCCTGTCGGGGGGCGCGCTGCGGCTCAGCGCGGTGGCCGTCCCCTATCGCAGCTCCCAGGGCGAGGTGTCGCTCCCCGTGGTCCTCGAGGTCGCGGGGGAGAGCCTTCTCGCGGGCGCTGGTTCGGGAAAGGCACTATCCCTCGAGATCTACGGCTATGCCCTCGACGCCACCGGGCGCATCCAGGACGCGTTCGGCCTCACGCCCACCCTCGACCTCGAGAAGCTCGGGCCGGGCATCCGCAAGACGGGCGTCCAGGTCATCACCGCGTTCCGCGTGCAGGAGGGCCCGGCCGACCTGCGATTCCTCGTGCGCGACCCGGCCAGCGGCCGCACCGGCTCGCTGCGGAGCGCCTCGGTGGTGCCGTCCTTCCAGGAGGAGGCCCGCGTCCTCTCTCCGCCCCTGCTCATGGACGATCCGCGCTCCCGGCTCGTGATCCCGACCGCCTCTCGGGCCAATCGGAACCTCCAGATCCCGTTCCGCCTGGGGGACGCGCCCTTCACGCCGCAGGCCGCCCCCGTTCTCCGCAACGGCGAGGCGCAGCAGGTGTGCCTCATGGCCTGGGGAGACGCCGCGGGAGGGGACGGCTCCGCGGCGCTCAAGGCCGCCCTGGTCGGTGACGACGGCCAGACCATCGCCCTCGAGACCGCGGGGCTGCGCGTCGTGAGCGACCCCGACCGGTTTCGGCGCCTCGTCCTGACCGTGACTCCCCGGGGCGTCCCGCGCGGAGACTACCGGCTCCGCCTCACGATGGCGTCCTCGGGGAACGAGGAGAGCCGTTCCGAGCTGGCCGTGCTCGTGAACTAAGCAGAGCCCCGCGACCTTCAGCGCTCGCGTTTCAGCACGACGAACATTCCCGCGACCTCCACGACGGGGCTGACCTCCCCCGGACGCAGCACGCCGGCCGCCGAGCGGAGCGGCTCCGCGAGGTCGGTGAGGCGCAGGATACCGAGGTCCCCGCCCCGGCTTGCCGAGGGATCTTCCGAGAGCGCCCGCGCCAAGGCCCCGAAATCCTCGCCGCCCTCCGCTCGCCGCACCGCCTCTTCCGCCCGCTCGCGCTCGCGGACGCGGAGGAGCCGGACTCGCAGCGTGCCTTCCGGCGGGGGAGCGAGCTCCGCCTGGGCGGCGAGGAGCGCCTCGCGCGCGCCGGGGTAGCGCGGCGCCTTGCCGAGCAGCCGCTCGAGCAGGGGCCTCGCGGCCTCGGGACGGCCGGATCGCAATTCGACCGAGCTCAGGAAGAACAGCGCGTCGGGGTCGTCGGGACTCACTTGCAGGGCAGCCCGGAACGCGCCCGCCGCTGCCTCCTCACGTCCCTGCGCTCCCAGCGCCAGGCCGCGGGCCACCTGGCCCTCGGCGGCATCGGGCGCGAGCCGGGCGGCATCCTCGGCCTCGCGGAGGGCGGCTTCGAGCTGTCCCTGGTTCCGGTACAGGGTGGCGAGGTCCACCCGGACGAGGGCGTTCTGCGGATCGAGGCTCCGGGCCCGCTCCAGGCTGGTCCGCGCCGCCGCCAGGTTGCCCTCGGCGAGGAGCAGCCGGCCCTTCATCTGGTGCAGCTCGGCGTTGTTGGGCGCCTTCTGCAGCCCGCGCTCGACGGTGGACAGGGCGTCCTGCGCCAGCCCGGCGCCTGCCTGCGCCCTCGAGAGGTATGCGTAGGCGGGCATGGCGCTCGGGCTCAGCTCCACCGCCCGCGCGAGGGGAGTCACGGCCTCCGCGAACCGGCGCAGCTCCAGGAGGCTGCGGCCCAGGAAGTAGTCCACGTTGAACGACCGTCGTTCGAGCACCCGCCCGTCCGGCAGCCGCGTGCTGGCGGCGAGGCGCGTCAGCAGTCGCGCCGCTCCCTCGTAGTCCTTTGCCTCGAAGAGGCGGACGCCCCGGGTGACGTCGCCGGTGAAGGACTGGAACTCCTGGAGCTTGTCCTTGGGGTCGGCGCCGCTCGGCGTCCCGCTGAAGAAGCCCCCCGCCACGTAGCCAAGGGCGGCGAGCCGCTCCATCGCGGACGCGTCCGCCGCGGGCAGCGACGGCGCCACCATGCCCCGATCCCGGGCCAGGAGGCGCGTGCGCATGGCCGCCGCCACCGAAGCGCGATCGTCGATCCGGTTGCGGGCCTCGGCAGGGTCCTCGGTCAGCCGGAAAAGCTCCGCCCGCGGGGCGTCGATGTACTTCCACCCCTCCGCGCGCAGGCCGCGCAGGGGCGCGCAGCCGAAGTGCAGGCTCGCGTAGAGGCTCTCGACGTAGGCCTCGTTGTCGGGGAGCTTGCCGCCGGGGCGGAGGAGCCCCGCCCGGGAGACTCCGCTCGTCGGGGTGGGCGGGTGACCGAGCAGCTCCAGGAGCGTCGGCAAGAGGTCCACCCCGCGGAACTGCCCGCCTACGCGCAGCCCGGCGGGCAGCCGGCCCGGCCATCGCATGATGAGGGGGACCCGGAGCGTCGTGTCGTAGACGAAGAAGCCGTGCTCGTTCTCTCCGTGGTCGCCGAGGCCCTCGCCGTGGTCCGAGGTGACGACCACCAACGTGGACTCCCGCGCTCCCGCCCCTTCGATCCATGCCAGGAGGCGCTGCACCTGGCTGTCCGCGTACGCGACCTCGCCCGCGTAGAGGTCCTTCGCGAAGCGCTGACGGAACGGAGGCGGAGGGTCGTAGGGGGCGTGGGGATCGAAGAGATGCACCCAGGCGAAGAAGGGAGTGGTCCTTGGGGCGCGCAGCCATTCGAGGGCGCGGTCCACCACCTCCTGGGCCCTCCGCTCGCTGCGGTCGCGGCGGGTGGCCACGCTGCTGGCGGCCGCGAACGGATCGTCGAAGACGTCGAATCCCCGCTGGAGCCCGGAGTCCCGCGAGACCGGGTAGGCCCCGATGACCCCGCCCGTGGCGTAGCCCCGCTCCTTCAGGATCGAGGCGAGGGTGGGGGTTCCCGGATCGAGGGGCTTCGAGAAGTTGTCGCGGATCCCGTGCTCGAAGGGAAGCCGTCCGGTGAAGAGGCAGGCGTGGGAAGGCCTGGTCTGCGGGACGTGCGCCACGGCGTCCTCGAAAAGGACGCCCTCCCGCGCCAGCGCGTCCAGCGCAGGGGTGGCGCCGGCGGCGAAGCCGTAGGCGCCCACCCGGTCGGCCCGGAGGGTGTCGATAGTGACGAGAAGGAGGTTCGGGGCGGGCAGCGGACCGGCGGCGGCGAGCAGCGCGAGGGCAGCCAGCATCTCCAATTCGCAATTATCTGTGAAATGAAAAGGCCCCGGGGGCTTCCCCCCGGGGCCTTGGTAGGGTTACGTAGGAGCCTCTAGAACGCGAAGTTGACCCCCACGCGGAGGATCCGAGGGGCAATGATCTCCTCGATGCGGCCCGAACCGGGCACGGCGCCGGCGATGGTCGAGATGAACGTGCCCGTGTGGGCCTGCCGTGACCGCGACAGCACGACGTCGTTGTTGAGCACGTTGAACGCCTCGGCAAACGCCTCGGCACTGAAGGTCAGGCCGGCCCCACCGAACTTGAAGGTCTTGGCCAGGCGCAGGTCCACGTTCCAGACGTTCGGGTAGCGCTTGGTGTCGACAAGCGGCGTGGCCAGCGCCTGCACGTTCCCGTCACGGCCCGACGCCAGCCGGACGGTGATCGGATAGGGTCCGCCCTGCTTTCCGAACACACCTCCGGAGAGGTCGAAGCCCCAGGGGAGCTGAACGAGGGCATTCCCATAGAGCTGCCACTTCACGCTCGTGTAGAAGCTGGCCTTGCCCGATCCACCCGACAGGAAGGCCACCTGGCCGCCCTGGACGAGGGCATCCGCTTCGGTGGGAGCCACCTTGCCCGAGCTCGCCGTCGTGTGGACCCCGTAGGGCTGACCGTCCCAGTTCTCGGTCCAGTCGTTCCAGGAGAAGGCGACCCGGCTCATCCACCGGTTGGACAGCCGCTGTGATAGCCCTCGGCGTTGGTGCGGAGCCGGCCCCCGCCGCCCGCGGTCACCAGCGCGGAGTTGGGCGAGGCGGTGAAGCCCGTGTAGCCGTTCCCCGAACCAGGTGCGTTGACGGTGTAATCGGAAGGCCCGATGATCCGGCAGTTGTCCCGGGTCGCATCGGCGGGGCAAACCGCGCCGATGCGCGGCCGGTACTCCCAGTCGACGGTCCGGCGCCAGGTATAGGCCGCGCCGACCGCGAAGTTGGCGCCCAGCTCACGGTCGATCCCCACCACGACCTCGTGGTCCCGCTTCGGCTTCAGGTTGCGGTCGATCCGGTTGGGCGACGACTCCACCGCGCCGGGCTTGTCGGGATCGATGTTGAAGTTGTACAGGAAGTTGTTCAAGTTGACCTCGTTGGGCTGGACGATGCGGTCGCCGTTCGTGTCTTTCCACTCGTAGGCCAGGTAGCCGTACTGGATCGGGTTCTCCTCGGCCGCGTTGCCGAAGGAGAGCTGCTCGGCGTAGTTCGCATACGAGGCCCGGAGCACGGTCTTGCGCGCCTGGTCGAGGGCGTAGCTCATTCCGACCCGGGGCGAGATCGTGTTCCACTCGATGAGGTTCTTCGAGCCCTGGTACTCCACGGCCGGCACCACGGTCGGGAAGCTCGCGTTGGCCGGAGCCTTGCTCGCGAAGTTCTGCGCCGTCTGGCGGTCGAACCGGGCGCCGACGTTGAAGGTGAAGCGGTCCTTGGTGAAAGCGTCGCCCAGGTAGCCGCTCCAGTACTTTCCACCGTAGTCGATGACGCCGTCGCGCCAGACCTTCGCGACATAGTCGGTCGGCGAGTTGATGATCCCCGCGAGCTGGTTGCCGTTGTAGTGGGAAGCGCTGTGGGTCGTTGTGTTGCGGAAGCCGAAGCCGAACTTCAGCTCGTTGTTGCCTCCCAGGCCTCCGAAGAAGTAGCTGCCGTCCATGTTGACCGTTTTCTGCGGTCGGATGGCCTGATAGGTCTGGTACGACCCGTTGGCCTCGCCGGCGACGTAGTCGATCGTGTAGCTCTTGTCCGGGCGGGCCGCCGCGGGGAAGGAAGCCGAAGCCGGTGTCGTAGTAGGCTGCCTTGGCGGACACGAAGAAGCTCGGCGAGAACGTGTGGTTGACCTCGAGCTTGTACAGGCCCCCGGGCGGGAAGCCGTCCACGTAGGCGTTGTCCTGGTTCCACAGGAAGTCGTTGCTCTCGTTCACCGGGAACCCGGGGCTGCGGCCGAACTTCTGCTTCGAGCCGTTGAAGACGAAGGCCGAGGCCATCGTGTTCTGGCTGGCCTGCCAGTTCAGCTTGAAGTTGTACGAGGGGAGCAGCGTCTTGTCGGGGGTCTGGATGAGGCGGGTCAGGCGGATGTCCTGCTTGCCCCACGTCCCGTAGAACCAGAGCTTGTCCTTGATGATCGGGCCGCCCAGGTCGAAGCCGAAGTCCTTGATCTGCTCGATGTGGTCGGCCTTGTCGCTGCCCTTGAGGCGCGGGTCGTTTTTCAGGTTGTCGGGGACGTTGCCGGAGGCCATCTTGTCGTGGGCCAGGAAGCCCCGGGCGTTGCCGTGGAACTTGTTCGTCCCTCGCTTGGTCACCAGGTTGATGCCGATGCCCCCGGACTGGACGTTGAGGTCACTGCCGCCGGTGGTGACGCTGATCTCCTGGAAGGCGCCGAAGTCGAAGTAGGTGGGGGAGGCGCCGGTGGCCGACATGTCGGTGATGGCCAGGCCGTCCAGGTTCCACATCTTGTCGCCCGTGGTGCTGCCCTTGCCGGCCACCGAGGCCTGCTGGCCGTTCTCGTTGCCCGCGATGTTGACGCGGTCGAGGAGCACGCCGGGGACGTTCTTGAGCACGCCCCAGGGGTCACGGGCGTTGGGGACGTTGTTCAGCTCCTCGGCGGTCATGGTGGTCGCCGTGCCGCGCTTCTTGATGTCGACCAGCGGGGTCTCGGCGGTGACGGTCAGCGCCTCCTCGAGGGTCTTGACCTTCAGGGCGAACGCGACGTTGATGTTCTCGCCCGTGGTCACCGTCACCTCGCGGGACACCTCGCTGAACCCGGCAAGGCCGACCGTGATCTTGTACCGCCCACGGTCCAGGCCGATGAAGCGGAAATCACCCTGGCTGCTGGTGACCGTGGATCGGCTCCCAAGCTCGCTCGACAGGCTCACGACCGCGCCGGGCATGAAGCCGCCGGATTGGTCGGTGACCGTTCCGTAAAGGTTGCCCCCAGCGATCTGGGCCGTGGCACCCACCGGCGCCAGGAGCACACCCAGCGCCAAGGCTAAGGCTTTTCTCATTCCGATCCTCCTAGTCAGGCCTATGTTTAGGACGACAGAATCTATGGTGCTTTGTAGTAGAGTGGTAAGCAAGAAAAGTGCCTGGCGAGCATGACAGTAAGTCCCGCAAATACAACCAGTTAAGAGGCTAGTCCTTCTCGGAAGTTCAAGTTGTTGGATACTCGGGCAAATGCCATCCAATTCGCTGGATCAACGCCGTCCTTTACTTGCCAGGTCTCCGTGTGTTTCCATCGGCCAGGCGTGCCCGCCCCATCGGCAACGGCCAGGAAGCCAATGACACTCGCGCGGCGCCTCGGCGCCCTCGTCACCCTCGCCCTCGTGGTCGGCGGCTCCGCTGCCGCCGCCGGGAAGCCTCCCGTCTTCGGCGCGGAGGTGACGCTGGTGCTGCTCCCCGTCTTCGTCGCCGACGGGCAAAGCCGCGCCATGCGCGGCCTCTCGCCCGAGGATTTCGAGCTGTACGAGGACGGCAAGCGGGCCCAGGTGGTCTCGTTTCGTTACGTGGACACGACGTCCGCCGAGGACCAGGACGCCATCCGGGAGGCGTCGGCCGCGCGCCGCCGCTTCCTTCTCCTGTTCGACAAGTCCTTCACCGAGCCCGGAGGACTGAACCGGGCGCAACGGGCCGCGGCCCGGTTCGTGCGCACGGGACTGGCTCCTTCGGATCTCGCCGCGGTGGCCACCTTCGACGTGGACAACGGCATCCGGATCGTGGCCAACTTCACCGAGGATCGGGCTCTCCTCTCCCACGCCGTGGCCACCCTCGGGGCGACCAACATCACGCGGATCAGCGATCCGCTCGGACTGGCCGCGGACCTGGCGTTGACCGACCTGGCGCTGCCGGGACTCCAGGACAGCTCCCAGGTGGTCACGGATTCCACCCTCACGGGCGTGCTCGCCGTGATGGCGCGCCGGATGCGGGCCGCCGAGGAGGAGCAGTACCGCCGGCACGTCCAGACTCTGATCGGCAGCCTGGAGGCGCTGGCCAAGGGCCTTCGCGGCGTCGAAGGGCGAAAGCAGATCCTCTACTTCTCCGCGGGATTCGACTCGAGGTTTCTCATCGGGCAGACCGGCTCCGAGCAGCGCAGCGCCGCCGAGTCCATCGCCGAGGGACGGCTGTGGGAGGTGGACGGGGCGACCCGGTACGGCGACAGCCGCCTGCGCCAGTCCCTTTCCGCGATGACGCGCAGCCTCTCCACCGCGGATGCCGTGGTCCATTCCGTGGACGTGACGGGCCTGGGCATCGACCGCTCGTTGACTCGGACCACCCTCACTGTGGATCCCCAGCGTGATGTCGGGGGCCGCGAGGCCTTGAACTTCCTGGCCGCGGAGACGGGCGGTCGCTTCTTCAAGGACGCCACCGACCTCGGGCCCGTCCTCGCCGAGATGCTGGAGATGACGAGCCGCTATTACGTCCTCGGCTTCCAGCCCCTGGGCTCGAAGGCGCCCGGCGCCTTCCACAAGATCAAGGTCAAGGTCGCCCGCAAGGGCGCGAAGCTGTCTCACCGTGCCGGCTACTACGAGAGGACGCCCGTCCTCCTCCAGACCGGTCTGCAACGGCAGTTCGAGGCGGCCCAGCTGGTGATCACGGGAGCGGGAACGAACGATCTCCGCTTCGCCACTCTTTGCCTGCCCTTCCCGGCTCCCGCCGAGCGCCAGACCCTGGGCCTCGTGATCCAGGTCCCCAGGGAGTCGCTGCGCTGGACGAGCGGCCAGGCCACGTCGCTGGAGGTGTACGGGTATGCCGTCGCCGAGGACGGCACCGTGCACGACCACCTGGCGCAGCTCGCCCGCCTGGATCCCGCCCGCGCCGATGCGGGGGGGACCGCGCGCGGGCTGTCCCTGTTCGGGACCCTCGCGGTCAGGCCGGGCCGGTACACCGTGCGGCTGATGCTGCACGAGCGCGAGTCCGGGAAGTCGGGAGTGCAGGTCATCGAGGTGACCGTCCCGCCGTACGACCCGAAGCTCGGCGTCCTGTTGCCCCCCGTCCTGATGGACGACCCCGGGCGCTGGATCGGCCTGGACATGAACGGGGGCAAGGCAGAGCGTCCGGCCTTCCCCTTCCAGGTGGGCGACCAGCCCTTCGTGCCGCGGGCCAGCTTCGAAACCCAACCCGGCGCCCCCGAGAAGCTGGTCCTCCTGGCCTACGAGCCGTCGCAGCCGGGCGACCCGGCCGCCCCCCTCCAGATCCGCTCCTCAGTGCGTGACCGGGATGGCCGGCTCGTGCCCGCCGGCTCGATTCGGATCGAGAAGGTCCACCGCGGTGAGCCGGGTCGGCGCACCTACGTGCTGGGCTACGTTCCGGAGCCGCTGGACGCCGGAGACTACACGCTCCGCATCGGGATCGGCGAGAGCGGCTCGCAGCTCGAGGCCTACTCGCTGCTCCGCGTTCGCTCCGGATCCTGAGACCCTCTACTCCGGCTCGAAACAACCCCGGTGCGGCTGGCACATCTCCGGGCTGCAGCAGACGTCGTCGGGCCCCATCACGGTCGCGGTGCGGGAGCACCAATACTGGGCGGAAGGTGCCGACGTGCGCAGGTCCACGTGCTCCCGGCCCATGACGTAGTACATCTTGGTCCGCAGCCGCTTGCAGACCGGGGTCTCGGCCGTCGTCTCGTGCGTGTCCATGATCGACCTCAGCCTCAGGCGAGAGCGGTCAGCATGCGGCGCACCAGCGTCTGCACCAGGCCGACCTTGTAGCCGTTGTCCGAGAGGGGCTGCGCGCCCACGGTCGCCGCCCGCGCGGCCGCCACGATCGTGGCCTCGTCGAGCTTCTTGCCGGCGAGGGCCTGCTCGGTCCGCGGCGAGCGCCAGGGGATCGGCGCCACCGCGCCGAGCACCACCCGCGCCTCCTTGACGATCCCCCCGTCGGCCTTGAGCGCGATCGCCGCCGAGACGAGGGGCCAGTCGAAGGCCGCCCGCTCGCGCACCTCGAGGTAGGCCGACTTCAGGCCGGCCGCCGAAGGGATGCGAATCTCGGTCAGCACCTCGTCGGGGGCGATGGTGTTCTCGCGCTCCGGGTCCTTGGCGGGCGGCACGAAGAACTCACCCGCCGCCACGGTCCTCGGACCCTTCGACCCCTCCAGCACGAACGAGGCCCCGTAGGCCACCAGGGCCACCGCCGCGTTCGAGGGATGGGGCGCGTAGGACGGCCCGCCCCCGAAGATCACGTGGTAGCGGTTCTCGCCGCCCACCGCGTAGCAGACGTCCCCGCCCTTCTTGAGGCACTTGTACGACTCGAGGCGGTAGTACCAGCACCGCGGACGCTGGAGGACGTTGCCGTCTTCTGGACCGTCGGGTGCGCCGCCACCTTCGCCAGCGTCACCAGCGGCCCGATCCGCAGCGAGCCGTCCGGCTCGGCCGCGACCTGGTCGAGGCCGGCGATCCTCTTCAGGTCGACGACCCGCGGCGGCTCGAGGAGGTGCTCCTTCAGGTGGTCGAGCAGGTCGATCCCGCCCGCTTTCAGCACTGCGCCCTTCTTCTCCGCGAGCAGCTCGCGGGCCTCCGCGGTGCTCGTCGCCTGCGCCAGCTCGAAGCGGTTCATGTCAGGCCCTCCGCGCTTCGGACAGGGCCTGGAGGACCCGGTCGGGGGTCATGGGCAAGGTGCGCACGCGGGCCCCGGTGGCGTTGTAGACCGCGTTCGCGATC
>WNFL01357415.1_pt1 | contig 12380 bp, 11 predicted proteins | sample 5400361 | NCBI WGS metagenome assembly WNFL01 (sample SAMN13153351, study PRJNA577476) | soil metagenome | isolation source: 40 cm soil on Douglas fir-dominated hillslope | place: USA:California | collected 2013-09-17
AAACGGATCAAAGCCTCCGTCGTGTCCGCCACATAACAAAAACAGCGTGACTGCAGCCCATCTCCGAACACCCGAAGCGGCTCGCCCTTTCTGGCCGAGGCAATAAAGCGCGGCAGGACCATGCCATATTGTCCAGTTTGTCGCGGGCCAACCGTATTGAACAGCCGCGCAATTACTACCGGCAGGTCCCGTTCCTTCGCGTAAGCCAGCGCCAAAAACTCGTCCATGAGCTTTGAACAGGCGTAACCCCAGCGTGATTGATGCGGCGGCCCGATCAATAGATCGTCTTCTTCATTGAAGGCTTCTTTTTGGCTTTTGCCGTACACTTCCGAGGTTGAGGTTAACAATAGAGGCGTTCCATGAGCCGCGGCTGCCGCCAGCAGCACCTCGGTTTCGTGCAGGTTTGTTTCCAGCACGTGAATTGGGGAACGAACCACTAGCTCAACTCCCACGGCGGCAGCGAGATGATAAATTGCCTTGGCTCGGGCGACGATGTCATCCAATTCGCCGCATTCGGAAATCTTACCTGAAAGAAGCGTTAATTTAGGATGATCTTGACCAGGCAAGATATTATCTCGGCTCCCCGTCGAAAAATCGTCAATTACCACCACAGAATGGCCGTCGGACAACAGTCGTTCGACCAGATGCGAGCCGATGAATCCGGCGCCGCCGGTGACCAGAATATGGGATGAATCGCTCACCGGCTTTCAGGCGGCAAAACAACATCCGGATGGCGTTGCATGTTAAGCGCCTGCCGAGCCGGCTGCGCGCGTCCCAACCCCCGCGCGCTGTCGAGAGCGTTGGCAACGGCCTCAGCCAGTTGCTGGCGAAATGAGGCGTCGTCGATTTGGCGGGCTTCCCGCGGATTCGACAGGTAACCGCCTTCGATCAGAATGGCCGGGCAATGTTGGTTTCTCAAGACACCGAGAAAGCGGGCGCGTCGAACGCCCCGATCATGATTGCCGCAGACCGGCAATAATCCCTCGTGGACGGACATAGCGAGGAGCAGGTTTTGCGCATCGCAGGCGTTATTCGGAAAGCTTTGCGACCGCTCATCGCTAAAGCCGCGCGTGAGAGTGGAAGGTAACCCGGCCGGTGTCAGGCAATAGGTTTCCAGCCCGGCTTGCGCGTTGTCTGGAAGCGCCGAATTGAAGTGAAGGCTAATGAACACGTCAGCCCGATGCTGATCGGCAAAAGCCACGCGGTTGGAGAGCGCCAAATCAAAGTCGTTCTAGCGCGCCAGTAACGCGTTCCAACCCCGATCGAGTAGAGCCGATTGCAATCGTCGCGCCCAATCCAGTGTATAATCTTTTTCGTAATGTTTGCTGGCGACGCTGCGGGTCCCGGCATTTTGTCCCCCATGGCCAGGATCGATTACCACCGTCGGCAAGCTGTCCGCCGTGTGCAGCCTAAGCGGGATTGGATTACGGTTTACAAGCGGATCAATGGTCTTGAGCAAATCCAGCCGATGAACGTATGGTTGACCGTCAATGAGGATGGGTGCATAGCCGAGCCGTAACTCTATTCGTTCCCAGTGCGCGATTTTGCTTCCGGTGGCGAGCGCAAATGTGCCATAGCTCGAATGGATGTTGAAGCCGGCCATTCCGCCCGGTTCATACGATCGCGCCGGCGCCGGTAAACCGTTGGCTTTACTCCAGCGCATCAGTGGAGTCCAGGTTTCGTGCGGAGCGTTAGCGTGATTCTCCGGCGCTGAAACTATTGCTGGCGAGTTTGGATTTGTAACCGAGTCTTCGGGTTCGCCGACGGCCTGGTTCGGGACAGAAGTCGTCGAAGGGATTTGATGTTGGGGCGCGGTTGCAACGTCCTCGGCTTCCCAATCCGGCACGCGCGGCCGGAATGCCCCTGGCCCAGGGCCACTCTTGCAGCCCGCAACTAATGCAATTGAAATGGACAGAACAGGTATCCACGGACGTGACACACGGTTATTGTGCGGGTCGCGACGCCTCACTCAAGCGGATTGTTGACCGCTTAACACAATTCGTGGATGTGGCAGGGCGCGTTGCCGCGCTTGACCCGCTCAACACACCGGCCCTAGACTGCCGGCCATTCTGAGATGAAACCAATTTTCGTGATTCTGATGGCAGGCGCAATCGGCGGGGCCATTGCGCGTGGCGATGTTGTCGATGGCATTCAGGCTGTCGTCCATGATTCGGTTGTCACTATCGATGAGGTGGCCGATTTGACTTCGCAGACTTTAGACGTCGCGCGACGACAATACCCGAACCAGCCGGAACTGTTTCAGAAGAAGATGGACCAGGCGAAAACCGAAAATATCGAGAAACTAACGTCCCGGCAGCTCATTCTTCACGAATTCAAAACCGCCGGCTACAGCATGCCTGAGAGCATCATCGACGAATTGGTGCAGGACACGATCAAGTCTGAATTTGGCGATCGCGTGACGCTCACAAAAACGCTGCAAGCGCGTGGATTATCCTATGAAAAATTCCGGCAACAGGTGCGTGATCGATTTATCGAACGGGCAATGCGCCAGAAAAACGTTTCCCAGGAGATCATCATTTCGCCCCACAAAGTTGAGACCTATTACCTGGCGCGCAAGGAAGAGTTCAAAGTCGAGGACGAGGTGAAGCTTCGGATGATTGTGCGAAGTGAAACGGGCGATTCATCCGCGCCGTCCGCCAAAAAGCTTATTGAAGAGATTCAATCGAAGCTAAAAGAGGGGGCCACCTTTCCCGAAATGGAGAGCGTCTATTCGCAGGAAAGCAAAGCCAACCAGGGCGGACGTTGGTACGAAGGAAGCCGGCTCGCCAAGGGCCTGGCCGATGCGGCCCTGGCCGTGGATCCCGGAAAATTCAGCAATGTGATGAGTCGCTCCGGCGGTGAAGACTATTGGATTTGCCAATATGAGAACGGGCGCCCGATCGCCGCCAGGCATTATACCGTCGATCCGGTGACGAAGAAGGAAGCCCTGGCCAGGGAAGTCCAAATCACAAACGGCGAATTGCCGGAAATGCCGCCACCACGAGAATATTTCGTTATGTTCGTGGAAGACAAGCGAGCCGCCCATTTCAAGCCCCTGGCCGATGTGCGTGATGAAATTGAAAAAAGCCTGCTGCTTGATGAGCAGCGCCGGTTGGAAACACAATGGATTGAGCGGCTGAAGAAAAAGACGTTCGTCAGATATTTTTAGTCCCCCGACAACCGCTGTTCCTCAACTTTTACAGATCGGTTTCCCAGGACGACGATGACAGGCTGGATTGGTATTTCGCTTGGTGACGTTACGGGCATTGGTCCCGAAGTGACTCTCAAGGCACTCGATCGAGAGTGGCGTAAGGATGCCACGCGTTACCTATTGATCGGCGACGCCGCCAATTTGCGGGAGTTGAACGAGCAACTTCGGCTCGATCTTCCGCTGGAGCCGTGGTCGGCTCGGCGTGGGGCGGGGCAAATTTTCCTGGCCGAGTCCACGATTGAACCGTTGCCACGAGGCTTGGTTCACGGGGCGCCGGAAGCGGCAAATGCTTCCATGGCGTGGCTTCAGGAAGGAGCACGGTGTTGTCTCGCCCGCGAATTAGACGCGCTGGTTACAGCGCCGGTAAATAAGGAAGCCATCGTTCGGGCGGGGCATTCGTTTGTCGGCCAGACGGAGTTTCTCTCCGAAATGGCCAGGACTCCCCGGTCGGCCATGATGTTGCTGGGCGAGGATGATCGGGGCCGTTGGCTGCGCGTGGCTTTGGCCACCACCCACGTGCCGCTGAAAGATGTGGCGAACAATTTGACCCGGCAAAAAGTCGAATTGGCAATCGAGCTCGCCGTCGAAGCGTGTCAACGCCTGGTGCTGCCTCGTCAGCGTATCGCCGTCTGCGGCCTGAATCCGCATGCGGGCGAAGGCGGCAAGATGGGCGATGAAGAAGTGGTCATCATCGGTCCGGCAGTCCAGGCAATGCGTGGCCGTGGTTACGATGTGATTGGTCCGGTGAGCGCCGATGCGCTCTTTTATAGCGCTTACCACGGCGGTTGTGACGTCGTCGTTGCGATGTATCACGATCAGGGCCTGGTCCCGCTAAAAATGGTTTGTTTCCCGATCACGGCACGGCGTACGATATTGCCGGGCAGAATAAGGCAAATCCCTCCAGCATGGTGGCAGCCATTCGATTGGCGAAGCAACTGGTTAAGGCCAAGAGCTTCGATCCTCGGGCACCGTCCTGAAATGGGCGATTAGAATCGTTAGTTAACGGCGAACTCGCGGCGTCGCCCCTACAGTCCCGTTCTTCGCGCAAACGATTTTTATCGCATACACAGCAACCCCAAGCTTGACACATGCGCGGCGGGCGGGTTGAGATAGACTCGTGGTTCCAAAACGTATGTGGTTGAAACGGCAATTTCCTGCGGCATGAAGCGGCTCACCCGGTGTTTCATCATCGTGGTCCTGGCGTTGCTTTGCGTTCCTACTCGGACAATAGCGCAGGGAAGCGACGGCGCGGCTGCAAAGCTGGCGGAAGATGAAAAGCAGGAATGCTCTCAAAACTTAAAAGCGATTTACGAAGCCGTCGAGGCTTACAGGTTGGACCACAAAGACTTACCAAACTGGTTATCTGACCTCGTGCCGAAGTATTTGGCCGACCCAAACCTCCTGGTTTGCCCAGTCTGCCGCCGCACGGGCAAGACCGAGGGGCCACCTTTGGCCGATCCTAAAATGCCCAGTTCCTATCTCTTTGAGTTTTGTCCGGTGCCTCTTGGCAACAGTGCTCCGATGGCGCCCGACCGAACGCGCCGGGAATGGAAACGTCGCCAAATGGGCCTGGTTGGTTCCATAGTTCCGATCGTCCGCTGCCGTCATCATAATCCTGCCTTGAACCTTGCATTCGACGGACGCATTTATGAAAGTCCCCCGGCCTGGGAAAACGGCCTCACCAACCGCATCGACCCCGCCGAGCTAAGCCCTGCGAAAATGTTCGCCGATGAAACGACCGCATCAAAGCCGGCCGAAAAGCCTTCCCCGCCAGTCCGACATTATCCTGGCCGCGACCCGAAAACTCCCGAGCAACTTATCGATCTAACGCCGTTTTATAACGCAATGCTTACGGAGTCCTGGCATGGCGGGACCGAGAACCACATGCAGGCCATGCCGGCGGGAATCCAGAATCTCGGTGGCGTTGATTTCGATGTGCGGGGTATTATCCAGCTCGGCGGCAAATCGGAAGGCGCCAAACGATTTCCAATGGCGATCAAAGACATTCCCATAAATCAAAAGTGCGGGCAGATTCATTTTTTGCACGCCGCAGCCTTTGGGCTCGTTGCTGACGAAGGCAAGCAGCTTGGCGCCTATGTCATCCACTATGCTGCCAATCAAATGCGGCTGGAAATTCCACTTCAATACGGGCGCGAGATGCAAAACTGGCATACGCTTCGTGGCGAAACCAACTCCGCGGAATCCTTGAACGTGGTTTGGAGCGGCCAAAACGGAATCAGCCAAAAGGCAAATGCCTCAATCCGGCTCTATATGACTACCTGGACCAACGTCGCGCCTTCGGTGCCCATCAAGAGTATCGATTTCATTTCGGCCACCAACACTGTCACCCCGTTCCTGCTCGGTGTCACCGTGAATTGACGACGGGATTGATGAGAAAGTCCGATACAACCCGTCATCGACATAGCGTTGCGAAATGATCCCTTTGTTCAATCGACCTCGTTTTCGGAATCGCTCCTGCGCACCTATCGGCGCCTGCCGTCGCTCGTTAATTAACTTTTTCGGACCTGCGCTCTTTTCATTGCTTTTTACCTGCATTGCACAGGCTCAGACCGTCCGCGTGACCTCGTGGAGTCTTGGAACCAACACTGGGTCCGACAACCCGAACTCACTCGCCGAGGCGGCGAGCTCGCTCCAAAAACTCAATCCCGACGTCATTTTGCTTGAGGATGTTGCCGATTGGCAGATGTGTAATCGCCTTGCGGAATCACTGAGGCCCGCCACGTACAATGTCGTGGTTTGTTCCGCTTTTCGTGCGGTTGATGGTCAGATACGACCGCAAGTGGCGATCCTTTCGCGACACAAGGCTTATATTTCCTGGGCGCAAAACTGGCGCTCGGAAAATGGCGAGATTAGCCCGAGCGGTTTCGTTTTCGCTGCTATTCAGATTGGTCAGCGGCGGCTCGCGTTCTTTTCACTCCAATCGGGAGCAAACGGTAAACCTACGCAATGGCTGCGCGCGATAGGTGGCGTCAAAAGCTGGGTGAACAACCGCGTGGAAGGGTTGATCGCCGCCGGTCCGCTAAATGCCGAGACGTTGGATCGCGCATCGCTGCAATTATTGGAAGAAGCCGGTTTTTCGAATCCATTTCTCAGTCAATTCTCAGATACGCGCAACACGGGTCCGGTTGCCGCAAGCATTATTGCCAATGTTACCGCATTGCAAGGCGTCCTCCTCGATCATTGGCCGGCCACTTGTGACATCGGTATCGAAATCCCGCCGGCTGGAACGGTGATAACGGCAGTTCGTGGTCGTTTGCTGCCGCCGGAACCGCCTCCCATCGCAACCATTCCCGCAAAGGCGGAACCGGCCGGCGCCTCATCGGCAATCCCCGCCACCTCAACACCAAATGGCTGGCAGACTCACGTATGGTGGATCCTCCCGGCCTTCGGCCTGATCGCGATTGCCTCGGTATTGCGCGGTCTCTCAGCCTCGCGGAAGCGCATTAGAAGCCATCGCGAGCCGGCGTTGCTCCCGCTAAACGCGGGCGGCTCGCTTGCGCTCTCTCGCACGCAAATTGCGCTGATCGCCCCGGTTTCCAGCACCGGCTCCACTACTGCCATAGATTCCAGTGCCATCGGCCAGTCGCTGGTCAAAATGACGGCGCCGCACGAAGTCCATTCGGACGAAGATTGGAAGCGCCGCGCGCTCATCGCTGAACGACAGGCCAGGGAAGCGACAGAACTGGTCCATCGCGGCTTACTGCCGCAAGTCAACCAATGGCTCAAAGGAAAATTCGTTAAGAAACTGCTCGACGATCGCGCCCAGACGGGGGAAACACAGGAACAGGCGACGATAAAAACTCTGCACGTCGGCGAGCGTCTGGCGCGTCTGGAACAGCAGTTGCAGCTACAAAACCGGGCTTACCAGGAACGCATCGACACTTTAACCCGGGAATTGCGCGCGGCCAGATCAGAAAATTGCGACCTAATCCGCGCTCAGATTAATCAAGTCAAAGCCGAGATGGAGGCCAGTCGCGCCAAGCTACTGGCGGAAGCCGTCGCCGAATTTCCTAAATAGGGGAAGCGGCCACGGGCCTGGTGTTTATGTCCTGGGCTCGGTTTCCGGCGGCAGCAGAAACTTCTTGAGGAAAAGCACCGTCGCACAGAGTTGAAATTCGCGATTCTTCTTTTTGGCAAAGCCGTGGCCCTCGTCTTTCGCCATTAAATACCAGATTGGCGTTCCGGTCTTGCGAATCGTCTCGACCATTTGCGTTGATTCGCTAAGCGGCACCCGGGGATCGTTGCCGCCCTGCACCACAAATAGCGGTTTGACGATTTTCGTGGCGTTGTTCAGCGGCGCGATGCGGTTCAGGAATTCGCGCATTTTCGGATCGCGTTCGTCGCCATATTCCACTCGGCGAAGATCCCGTCGATAGGCCGAGGTGTGCTCAAGAAACGTAACGAGATTGCCAATTCCCACGATGTCGATCGCGCAGCGAATCCGGTCCGCGTAAAACGTCGAAACGGCGAGCGTCATATGGCCACCGTAGCTTCCGCCCATCACCATGATACGATCGGCGTCCAGGTCGGGTCGCGAGCCAATCCAATCAAAGAGCGCGCCAATGTCCTTGTACGAATCTTCACGCAGAAATCCATTGTCGAGCTTGCTGAAAGTTTTGCCGTATCCAGTGGAGCCTCGAACATTTGGGTGAATCACTGCTATGCCGAGGACATTGAGAAAATAATTGTTCGCGCCCTGGAAGACCGGGCGCGACTGGCTCTCGGGACCACCATGTATGTCGATGATTACCGGCCGTTTGCCGCTGAATTTTGCCGGCGGTTTATGCAGCCAGCCTGAAATCGATTTACCATCAAAGCTCTTCCAGTGGATCAACTCAGGCTCGGCGAAACCTGAACTGTCCAGTCCGCCGATTTCGCTGTGCGTCCAGCGATCTACTTTGCCGGATCGCACATCCAGCGAGTACGAATCTGGCGGATTTTTCGCTGATTGAATGCCAACCGCCAGGTCCCGATTGTTCCGATGCCATTCGATACTGCTCACCATTCCCTCTGGCAGCCGGGGCAGTTTTCTCTCTTTTCGACTCGAGGCGTCCATCAAATGCAGCACAGGCATCCCGTCTTCATTCGCAACGAATGCGATCATGCGGCCATCCCATGACAAATCGAAGCGTTCGATGTCCCAATGAATCGAGTCGGTCAGGTAAGCGTATTTTTTTGTCGATAAATCAATATACGCCAGCCGCTGAAACTCAGACTCCCGGTCAGTCGTGACGTAAACGCCTTTGCCATCTTTGCTGAATTTCGCCTGGCCGTAATAAATCTTTTCACCTTCGCCTTCTGGCGTCAACCGCGTGCGTTCGCCAGACTGTGCGTCGAATAACCAAAGGTAGCTTTCATTGGCAGAAATCATTTCGCTGACGATGATATGTTTATCATCGGGCGAAAAATCCATTGGTTCCCACCCGCCGCCTTGCAAAGCGGCCAGCATGCGGTCGGATTTAGGATTTGCCGGATCCATGATCCAGAAATCAACGTCCTGGCCGTTTCGCCGGGTCGAACCGTAGGCATAACCATCGCCGCGATTGGCCCATACGCCGCCAGTGTTCCTCGATTTTCCATCCGTCAGCAGCGCGATTTCTCCCGACGCGCACTCATAACGATATTTCTGGTAGTTTTCGTCGCCGCCGCGGTCACTCGAGAAAACAAAATAATTTCCATGAACCGGCTGAAAGCTCGCCTCGGTGATTCGATTTTTTAGAAAAGTGAGTTGCGTCCTTGCGCCACCGGGCATCTTGACCAGGTGAACCTGAGGCGTATCGGCAAAGCGCGTCAGGATCAGCATTTCGCGTTTGGAAGGATGCCAGTTCGCGACTGACGCCGAGCGGATTTCCGAGTAGCGGCTGAGGACATCGGCCAGATCCGCAGGAATGGCTGGGATGTTTTCTAAAACGAGATTTTCGCCGGGCGCGAGAGAGCTTTCCGCGGCGCGAACCCAGGCCGCTGCAATCGTCGTGACTGCGACGAGGACGATGGCAGCCTTTTTCACACACGGTTGAGAGCCAATTAAGAGATGTGTCATAATGGTAGTGCAGGGTGCCCAGTGATCGGACCGGCCCCCAGCCGCAGGGGCAGCAACCCCCAGCGCGACGGGGCGCACAAACTTACGAACCGCTCGCCCGCCGCCACCAACTGGTTGTGCTCTTGGGTTTAGGCGGCGGCAATTGCTGGCTTTGCTGGTACAAAAGCTGGGCGCGCGCCAGGCCCAGTGTCCCTTGCAAATCATCGTAGCTGAGGAAGCGATCCCCCGGGTTCTTTGCCAAAACCCTCACGAGCGCATCGCTAGTCGCCTGGGAAATCTCCGGCACCACCCGGTTCGGCGGATTGAGTGGCGTATGAACATGGGCGGAAACCAACTCTTCCACGCTGGGCGCATCAAACGGCACGTGACCGGTCACAGCGTGATACAATGTGCAACCGAGGCTGTACATATCGGAAAGAAAGGTTTCCTTCTCCCGTTTGATTTTTTCGGGCGCGACGTAATAGGGAGTGCCTTCGGTTTGCGAGCCGATTTCCTGATCGGCATCTACTCGCCGGGCCAGGCCAAAATCGACGAGCTTCGGTTCATGGTCGGCGTTGAAAAGAATGTTTCCCGGTTTGATGTCGCGATGAAGCAAATCGTGCTTCAGGGCCATATCCAGCGCGCCGGCAATTTTGATGCCGATATCCAATACGTCGAGCTCGTGAAGCCGCTGCTCTCTGTCGATTCGCGTGTCCAGGCTTCCACGATCGGCCAATTCCATCACCAGGTATCGCTGGCCATCGAGTTCGTCGAAGGCGTAGATATGGATGATATTGGTGTGGTTGAGCGAAGCGCAGGCGCGGGCCTCGCGATAAAAGCTCTCAAGCGCGACCGGGTCGCTTTCCAACTCCTTGCGCATCAATTTGACGGCGACCAGCCGTTCGAGCACTTGATCAAATGCCCGATACACCTTGCCATGTCCGCCGGAAGCGATTTTGCTGCGCAATTCGAACTGGCGCAGTTGCATCGGCATCATGATGGCGTGCCCGCAACGTTTGCACGGCTCGGAAGCCAGCGGCGGCAAATCACCCGGAATGAATACCTTGGCATCACATCCGCTGCAGGTGACCATTTTTAAGGCCTTATCGCTCATAACTCTGATTCATCATACCATCGCATTTATCGCTAACAAGCGCGGTTCCAAGCGGATTCAATGGTTTGGAAACGAATTCGATTAACATTTTCGCTTCACAGCGTCAAAGCCGAAAAGCAGTTTATGACGCGTGGGAATGGACCTATCGGACCATACGTGTTCGTATTGGTTTGACATCCTGAGCGTTTTGGTGTTTAGTGGGCGCGTTAGAAGATGACGACTACATTTAATATTAGTCTGAAACAGCGCGTCGGACAAACGTCCATGTGGCACGTCTGTACCGCCATCGCGGGAGGAATCTTCTAACCAGAACGAACAGATTTCCAAAAACCCGCGATTGCCAGTCAATCGCGGGTTTTTTGTTGAAAACGACCCGTCCAGATTGGGGCGGAATCAAAACACTAAAACTATGATTATGAATAGAAACATCAAGAAAGTGCCGGCGGCCTTCGGGCCCGACACACGGTTTGAGATCAAGCCATTGCCTGCGGCGCCGTTCCGGGCGGTTCAAGAAACCAAATTCGAGCAGCTCAAAAGCGAACTCTTGCGAGACGCTTTGACTGAGGCGCCCGACCCGGGCCTTAACAGCCGGCTCAGATGGGCGGCCAACGAAGCTGCGTCCATCGCCTGGGCCACTGCGTACCCGCTCCTGGTTTTCCCCGTGTTATTCGCGGAGAAAACCGCGGCGACTATCGAACGCGCTCGCCGCCAGGAAGTCATTACTCAACGCTCTTTTGACCTGTTGGTGGTATGAGCGCGTTTATTTCGAACTCAGAAAAGCTGAGGGGTCGTTTCCGCCCGCGAACCGATTATGGTGTCGCTGGCGCAAACGTCCCCTCGGTCTTTTGCCGATTTGGCTTGCAGATTTTCGGGACGATTTATCGGGCATGGAGTTCATGCTTTTGAAGGCCGGACCGAGCGCCCAGCGCCCTCGCGCGTTTGGGTTCCTGGGCCGGCCGCTAAATCGTCCCGATCACGTCTTTGTGGGGAATGGCGAAGCCGCCCTGGATGAGGCACTGACCTCGCCAGGGCGGCACTCCACCGCTTTCTAGTTCAAGGCCAGTCTCCAATTTGAATCTCGTTGACGGCTTTCGATGGCGCTTTATAGGTTCGCCGCGTGGACCACCAACTCATCCAGCCCAATCCGTGGATGATTTTGCCGTTTGCGATCTTGCTTGCCGCGATCGCCCTGGGTCCACTTGGTTTCCCAAGTTGGTGGGGGAAAAATTATGGAAAGGTCGCCATGGCGCTCGCGGTTCCGCCGCTCGCCTATTATTTGTTCGGCCTCAAAGCTTACGGCCAGGTGTTGGGGACGACCCATCACTACATAAGTTTTATTTTGCTAATCGGATCACTCTTTGTCGTTTCGGGAGGCGTTCATATACAAGTCAAAGGCGAGGCGACGCCACTCGCGAATGTCCTTTTTCTTTTAATCGGCGCGCTGCTGTCAAACCTGGTCGGCACAACCGGCGCTTCCATGCTCCTGATTCGCCCGTGGATTCGCATGAACAAGTTTCGGGTTACCGCGCATCATATTGTCTTTTTCATCTTTATCGTTTCAAACGTGGGCGGTTGCCTGACTCCGATTGGCGATCCGCCGTTGTTTCTCGGTTACCTCGAAGGGATTCCGTTTTGGTGGATAGGCCGGCAAGCCTGGCTTATTTGGCTCGTTGGAATCATCTGGTTGCTGGCAGTCTTTTACGTGGTCGATACCTTGAATTTCCGGCGCTGGCCGGGAGCGGTCCGCAATGAATTCGTCGAGAACCCCGAGCGATTCAAAATAGATGGCCAGCTAAATGTGGCCTTCCTGCTGATCATCCTGGTTGCGGTCTTTATCGAGCGCCCGCCATTGGTTCGAGAAGCGCTCATGGCGGGAGCAGCCATCGGCTCGTGGTTTGCCACGCCCAGGCGAATTCATGAAGCCAATCACTTCGATTTTCATCCGATTCAAGAAGTTGCCATCTTATTTGCGGGAATTTTCGCCACCATGTTGCCGGCCTTGGATTGGTTGCAGG
>WNFL01020225.1_pt2 | contig 12375 bp, 10 predicted proteins | sample 5400361 | NCBI WGS metagenome assembly WNFL01 (sample SAMN13153351, study PRJNA577476) | soil metagenome | isolation source: 40 cm soil on Douglas fir-dominated hillslope | place: USA:California | collected 2013-09-17
GGGTCTGGGCTGACGTAGGTGCCGCGCCGGGACACGGTGAACAGATGCCCTCCTGGCGGAGGATGTCGATAGCCCGCAGTACCTTGCCGCGGCCGACGCCGCAAGCCGCGGCGGCCGGGTGTCTCGACACTAAGTCCGGCTCGGTCCTGCGCTATGTGGCCGGCCTGGGATCAAGAAACATTTTCCAAATCTCGGTTGACTGGGACGCCTCTGCAGCCGGTCAAGGCAAGCGGTCCAGGAACGGGTTGACAGCCAGGGGAACTTACTAGTATTACTGTAAGTACTTTCAGTACCAGTAAGTCGGCGCAAGGGGTCGGACCGGCATGAGAAGCGTGGTGGGCGGCCGTGAGCTGGACCTCACGGCCGATGACGTCATCAGGAGCATGCGCGGCGTGGAACCTGAGACGATCCGAGAGCACTTTGTGGTGATAGACGACAAACTGTTCCCTCCTAAGCAGGCACTAGGGCAAGTAACAGGATGGGACCGGCAGACCTTTACCACCATGGAGGCCACTCGTGTGCTCAGTCGTCTCGGCTTCGTCTGTCAGCGGGCGGGGCAGCGCGTGGACGGCCGCCCGGCGTGGGTTCCGGAAGGCAAGACGGACCTTGAGGATCATGGTCCGGTCACGATCGAGCAGCGCCTGTCGGCAGTAGGCGTCGGTGTTCGAACCGTGGGTGACCTGATTGAACGGTTGAGCAACTTCGATTCAACCGCACCCGTCCGGGTGCAGCATGGTCTATCTAGCTTGCCGGACTTCATTATCGGTGTCGGCGAGAGTCCAGACGTACCTGGCGTTGTGGCAATCGTGTACCTGCCGCCGCCATCGCGGTCTGCGGGTTAGACGTCCGGATAAAACGACGGCCCCTTGCGGGGCCGTCAGGCCGGTTCAGAGAACCGGCGGGGTTGCAGACAGTATAACCAGAGCCCGCCAGAGTATGTTCCGAGGAGCGCCATGGCCACCGTCATCGCCTACGTGGACGGTTTCAACCTGTACCACGGGCTCCATCAAGGATACGAGCGCCGGTACCTCTGGCTCGATCTCCAGCACTTGGTCCAGCGTGTGCGGCCTCATGACCAGATCCTGGCCGTCCGGTACTTCACTGCCGAGGTGAAAGATGACCCCGACGGGCTGGCGCGGCAGCGTGCGTACCTGGCCGCACTCAAGGCCCACAGCACCAAAGTCGAGGTCGTGCTTGGTCGTTACCAGACCAAGAAGATGACCTGCCGCCAGTGCGGGAGTGCCTGGACCAGCTACGAGGAGAAGGAGACCGACGTCAACATCGCGGTCGCGCTTGTTGCTGATGCCGCGGCATCCGCCTCCGACGTCGCCCTGATCGTCTCCGCAGACAGCGATCTGTGCCCGGCGATCCGGACAGCGCGGTCTCTCAACCCCAGGCGGCGGATGATCGCCGCCTTCCCGCCTCGTCGCAGCTCGTTCGAGATCCGTTCGCTCATCCGCAAGCCCTTCACGCTCGCCGCTGCTGACATACGCAACTCGCTTCTGCCAGAGGTTGTCGCAGACCCTGCCAGCGGTCTTATCCACAAGCGCCCTGACAAGTGGCGCTGACTCTAGGCGTCTCCGGCCAGGACCGTAGGGCCTGCCGGACTAGGCGGGCGTAACCTGCGACGGGTATCGCTGGCAGCAGCGCCCTGCGAAGGACCGACGGTGCGCAGATCACTCGATTCGGCGCGGCAGCGTCTTAGCAAACGGCGCAGGTCAGATGTGTCGCCGCGCCGGGCTGGGGCACCCCTAACGGTGCCTTCACCGGCCTGGTAAAGGACGCCTGGATCGACCGCGAGGCGCGCATGGGCAAGGTGCCGAGCGACCACGCGCCGGTCATCGTTGACCTGAACGCTTAGCATGTCTAGGCGCGTGTCGCCGGTGCCGTGACCGCGGCCTTGTCGCCCATAGTTGGGCCATAGGACATTACGGTCACTGGGCTGCCGAGCGCGTTGGCGACCGCGGCCGGCCAATCGCTGCCAGGGTCATGGCACACCGGCCTGGCGCGCAGCAGGAGGTTCGTCATCTGCTCCTGCCGGACCAGATCGCGGTCCCGGCCGACGGCCAGCCGGCCAATTCGCTGGCCGTCGATCACGTATCCGTCGCAGATGAGCAGCGGATGCTGTCCGGCGACGTCCAGATGGGTGAGCGCGATGCTGTCCACGCCGCCGGCCACCTCGATCGCGTACCGCACCGCCACGGCGTCGAAATGACCGACCCGGAACGAACCCTGCCACGGGCCCCAGCCGTTGTGCGGGTCGGGCAGCTCAAGCGTCGGGTCCTCGGTGACCAGCGGTCCCGGTCCGTGCCTGGTCATGTAGCAGCGGATGACCCCAAGCCGCTCGCCTGCCTGGTCCGCCTCGGCGAGCAGCGTCTCCGCGTTGGCGAAGGTCGTCGTCGACCAGGTCGTGTAGGGATGAAAGCCATGCCATTCGTCCAGCAGCACTCCCTGGGCGCCCTCGAAGACTGCGGGCCCGGCGTGCAGGAGCCTGCTCAGATGCTCGCTGCCGACCAGGCGAACGCGGTCGGCGAACGCGGCAAACGTCGCGGACACATCCGCGACCGGAGGCACGCTGGATCTAGCGTCCGCGTCGAACTCGGCCATCAGCCAGTCGCGCAGCAGCGCGAGTCTGTCCGTCAGCCTGCGCGGCTCCGCGCAGTCACCGACTCGCGGCGCATCGTCGGGATGCTCGAGCGCGTAGTTAGCCGTCTCTCCGATGCCCATGCCACACGACCCATGCCGGGCCGCCCCGCGGGCCCGTTCCCTGGCCTGATTGGCCAGCCGATGGTAGGGCGTGGTGATCAGCGCGTCCCGGTCCACGGTCAGCCGGTCAAGCGCGTCGCCTACGCCGACCGAGGCGAGGTGGGCGGCCTCCGCCGCCAGAGCCAGCGGGTCGACGAGGACGAACCTGGACAGGTGAGTCCGCACATCGGGGGTGAAGGTGCCGGATCCGAACTGAGCGAAGGCGTGATGCCGGCCGTCGGACGTGATCACATTGTGCGCTGCCTGCGCGCCGCCATTGAACCGCACTACGGTACGGGGCCGGGTCGCCAAAACCGACCCGCGCCCCGGCCGCGCACAGAGCCAGTCGACGACGCTTCCCTTGCCCGCGTCGCCGTAGCCGAGGTCGACGACGATGACATGGTCACCGGCTGCGCGGGCACTCACAGCCGGATGTTCCCGTCCCCGTCCGGGCTGTCAAGGTCGTCGAGCGCCACCGATATCAGCGCCCCACGGCCCGAGCCGATCGTGGCCAGTGCCCTTGACACCGCGGGCCCGGCGTCCGAGCCGACGTCATCCAGGTCGGTGAGGCCGTCGTAGAGGCTGATCGCATCTTCGCCCAGGCCAACGGTAACCGCGATCGTCTCGGTCACCGCGCCCAGATCAGCGAGCTCGATCACGTTCTGCCCGAGCAGGCCGCGCCAGAAGCGCAGCACCTCGGCGTCGCCGGCGTAGCTGGCACCTTCGGGCAGGATGTAATAGGTATCCCACTTCCTGGTGAGCTCGGCGACGATATCGGCCAGCGGGATGTCATCCTGCAGCCCGTCCCCGATCACCGCGCCTACCTCGGCGCGCTTGACCCGCGGGTAGGCCATCTCGTCGCCGATCAGGAACAGGTACCCGCGCTTGCCACGCTTGGCGTAGCAGTCGGTGGCCGTGCGCCTGGCCATGAAGTACATGGCGAGCTCATAGGACTCGGTCTTCTGCCCGCCTCCGCCGCCCTCGAGCAGGATCCGGCTCAGGTCATCGTCCATCCTGTTGTCGGACTCGAACTGGCCGACCTGGAGCGGCGCCCGGTCGCAGGTCGCATCGCCGATCGCGCCGAACATGATCTGCGGGTCGTCGGCGTACCCCTTGCGCAGCAGCAACCCGAGCAGCTGCGGGAGCTTGGCCTGCAGCGTCCTCGGTACGTTACGCATCGACCCGGTCACGTCGAATAGAACGGCGATCGCCAGCGATCGCGGATGTTCCGCCGAGTCGCGGCTCTCCCTGACGGTCACGCCGTACGGATCGAGGTCGGGATGGACGTGGGTGGCGCCGGTGTCGGTGTACGCGAAGGCGCCCGTCCCCGTCGCCGCGCGGTACCGTGCGGCGGCGTCGTACACGTCGGTTGACCATCTTCCGCTTCCCATAGCGGGTTCTCCTTCCTGTGCGCCCTACGCCGGGATGACGAAGGGCCGGAACTTCCTCGGGCCATACAGCCGCCCGAGCAGGTCGTCAAGCTCGGCCAGCAGCTGCCAGGCATCGTGCGGGCGGCGCGCCGGGCTGGCGAGCTTGCAGCCGCGTGAGAAGGCGGCGAGCGGCGCGGGCATGCGGTTCCCCATCAGGTCAGTTATGCAAGAGGTGGCGAGCCAGATGTCTATGTCGGCCCCGGCCGGCCGCCGCGCGAAAGTCTCAGGCGGATACCAGTCGCAGTACCGCGCGACGACTGCGGGGAGCTGCTGCCCTGGCTGGCCCGAGTAGCACCAGTCGATGAGGACCAGCCCGTGGCTGACCGGATGGATCAGCACGTGCTCAGGCAGCACGGCGCCGTGGATGACACCGGCGCGGTGCGCGGCGCCGATCGCGACAAGCAGCCGCCGCCACATCCATGCCCCGTCCCGCGGATCGACGCCGCCGCCGAACGCGGCCCGCACGTCCGCAAGGCTGACGAAACCATGGAGCGCGCCGATCACGTTCCCCCGCCGCTCGGATCCGGTCCGCGGATCCTGGACGCGCTGTGACTGGATCAGTCTCGGGAAGTAAGCGCGGAACGCCGTCGCCTGCCGTGGGATCCTGGTCAACGCGGCCGCCTCGCGGTCCATCAGGTCGTTGTCGGCCGGGTCCCTGGCGAGTTTCAGCAGACCGCCGTGCGTCTGATACAGGTTGGCGAGGTCGCCGCGGGCGACGAGCGGCCCGTATGCGCCCTGGTGCTGCTTCCAGAGTGCGGCGAGCTTGGCGAATGCGCTGGCTGCGCGGGCGTCGCCGGGCATGGCGTCCGGATGCGTGAGCCTGGCCAGCCGCCGGAAGCAGCGGACAGCGCCGGAACCGAACAGGTCACCGGGAGCGGCCGCGGCTTCGATCAGTGCGATCGCTTCGGCGGCGGTGATCGGGACCGTACTGGCGGGCCGCGGCGTCATCTCAGCGGACCGCATCTTCACGCCCCGGCCGGAGCAGGGCCGGATGCAGCAGCCGCGCGTCACCGCGCCGGTAGAGCCGCGCTCGCGGCCCGCCGCGCGGCCCGCCGGTCTGCGTGGTCTCGCCGGTGCCCTCCACGAAGCCGGGCACGGACAGGACCTTCCGGTGGAAGTTGCCGGCGTGCAGCGGCTCGCCCCACACCGTCTCGTAGACCATCCGCAGCTCCGAAATCGTGAACGGCTCCGTCACGAACGAGGTGGCCAGCGGCGTGTACTCGAGCTTGGACCTGGCCCGCTCAAGGCCGTCGGCCAGGATCCCGGCGTGATCGAACGCGAGCCTGCGAGTGGTTCCCGGCCGCTGGCCACCGCCGCCCTCCGTGAGGCCGAGCGAGCCGACCTCAACCCACGCGGCCGCAGCGGCGTCACTTCCAGCCCGCGGTTCGGGTAGTTCGGGCGCGAAGGCCAGGTACGCGACCGAGATCACTCGCATCCGCGGATCCCGGCCTGGCGTCCCGTAGGTGCCCAACTGTTCGAGGTGCGCCTTGCCGAGTTGCTCGCCGGTCTCGCCGGCCAGTTCCCTGATCGCCGCCTCTGGCAGGTCCTCCGGCTGCGGATCCCTGGAACCGGATCGCCCTCCGGCCCGCACGAAGCCGCCCGGCAGCGCCCACTGCGCTGCAAAGGGCTGAACCCCACGCTGCACGAGCAGCACATGCAGGCCACCGTCCCTGATCGTCAGGGTCACGAGGTCGGCGGTGACCGCGATCGGGTCGTAAGCCCGCGGGTCGTAGCTGGCCAGGAAGTCCTCCTGGCTGCCCGGGTCCGTCATGGCCCGCCTCCCTGTGCCGATCTCGCCTTGAGAACTTCTCTACTTGAGAACATCTCAACGTGAGAATAACATGAGAATCGTGCCAGTCAAGCGCGGGAGCCAATCGCGACCACGACGAGTCGCCTCGAGACCAATGCGGCCAGAATGGCAACCGACAGAGGAGATCGATGCGCCCTGACCAACGCAAGGCGCGCCTCGTCGCGGATGCACGGACCATTGAGGCGGACAGAGTCGCCGGAGCGCTGCTCGGTGTTCACGCGGGTGATGCGCTCGGCGCGACGCTCGAGTTCAGCTCCTGGTCCGCGATCAGGGAGCAGTACCCCGACGGCCTGCGCGACATCATCGGCGGCGGGCCGTTCGGCTGGCCGCCCGGTCACGCGACCGACGACACCGACCTGACCCGTGCCGTGCTACTCGCCTATCTGCTGGCCGACGCCGGCACAGATGTGGTCAGGTCGGCGGCTGACCACATGCTCGGCTGGCTGGACGGTGACTGGCCTGGCCGCGAGCCAGGCTCACGCCCGCGCGACATCGGCGGCGCCACGCTGGCCGGGCTGGAGCGGTACCGGCGCTGTCGCGATCCGCGTGCGGCCGGCGCAGGAGAAGGGCACGCTGGAAACGGCTCCCTCATGCGCTGCATACCGACAGCGCTGGCGGTCGCCGACCGCGGCAGGCGCATCAGCGAATCGATCGAGATCTCGGCGATCACGCACGATGACGAGCGGGCGGTGACCGCCTGCGCGGTCTATAACGAGATCGCTGCGGCCCTGGTGGCCGGCCTTGCGCCAGCCCACTGCGTCGCCGTCGGACTGGCCACGGCGCGCGAACTTGGCCAAGACGAGGTGGCAGCCGCTATCGTGGCGGGCCAGGTCATCAGCCCGGCGCTGATCGCCGCCTGCGGGGACATCCCGTTCGTCGGCGCGGCGTCCGGCTACGTGCTTGACTCGCTCAGCCTGGCGGTAGCCGCGGTTCTTGACGAGCGGTCGCTGGCCGAAGTGCTCGTGGATGTCGCCAGGATCGGCAACGACAGCGACACCAATGCCGCGATAGCTGGCGGCCTGCTCGGTGCCCGCGACGGGAGCACCGCCATACCCAGGCGGTGGACTGTCGTGCTCCAGTTCGCTGGAGAGTTCACCACGGCCGGCGGCGTTCTGGCTCGCCGTAAGGCTGCCGATCGCGGCATGGCCGAGTGGGAGTTGCGAGGCGCCCGGCAGCCATTGACGACAGCCGCCCGCCTCCGGCACCTGGCCAGGCCAGATGCTAATGTCCGCAGGATGCCGCTGGAGTGGATCGGCCTGGGGTTGGCTTTTGTCGCAGCAGTCGTCACCAACATGGCCTATTCGCTGGAGCACGACGCCGCCGCGGCCTTGCCGCGGCTGTCGCCGCGGCGTCCGTTGCGCACGGTTGACTTCCTGATCCACGACCGGCGGTGGATGAAGGCGTTTGTCGCCGAGACAACCGGGTGGCTGATGTACGTGGCCGCGCTGCGGCTGGCCCCGCTTGCCCTCGTCCAGGCGGTCACGGCGTCCGGGGTGGCCGTCCTGGCCTTGGCGACGGCCCGCGGGCATCCGTCCAGGCTGGCCCGCCGGGAGCAGTTCGCCGTCGTGCTCGCGCTATCGGGACTTATCCTGCTTGGGCTTTCGCTGGCCGGGAGGGAAGCCCTCGACCGGCACCCGCCGGCTGTCGGCATGATCGTCTGGCTCGCGGCATGCGCTGGCCTGGCGGTGCTCCTGATCGTCCAGCCGACCAGGTTCGGACGCGCAGCCACGCTCGGCCTATCCGCCGGCCTGCTGTTCGCCGACGGCGACGTCTCGGCGAAGCTCATCGGGTACGGCGGGCCGTGGCTGCTTGCGCTCGTCCCGCTCATCATCGCGTATGGCACAGGCACTAGCGTTTTGCAGGCCGCGTACCAGCGAGGTGATGCGCTGACCGCGGCCGGCATGGCGACCTTGGTGACCAACGCGGTCCCGATCGCCGCCGGGTTCGTGCTCTTCGGGGAAAGGCTGCCGTCTGGCGGCCTTGCCGTGCTCCAGATCGCCGCGTTCGCCTGCCTGGTAATCAGTGCGGTCGCGCTCGGTCACCAGCAGCGGCCGCAGCCAGCACCGTCCGCGCCACCGCCAGCTGATCACCGCGCTCCCCAGGCAGAGCCGGGCACAGGCAGCTAACCGGCCTACCGCACCACCAGGTAGCCGGTCATCTGGAAGAACGACCCGCCTTCATAGTCATCGGGGATGCCAGGCCTGATCGTGACCGTGTGCGGGCCTGGCGTATGCCAGCGCCAGGCGAACAGCGCCTGGTTTGGTTGCTGTACGGAAGGGCTTGTCATGTTCTGCCAGATCCCGGTGCGATTGAATGTCTCAGTACCGTCGACGAACACCCGGGCGTGCCCGGTTACGCAGCACACTGCGCCGATCGAGCCCATGATGGCGATCGCCTGGCCGGTAAAGCTGATCCTGACCTCGGTATCGTCCAGGCGGCGGTTGTCATCGACGAATTTCCCGCGCCGCCAGAATCCTGGGTCGGCCGGGGCGCCGTGCGGGTCGAGGGCGGCGGCAGCCTGGATCAGGGCCGCGCCGCCGTTGATCTGCCAGGCGGTCGCGACCGACGCCGGCGGCGGACCGTCGAAGAAGCGGCCGAAAGCACCCGATTCATTCTGGTCAGCCCCCGCCGCGGACGCGGCCGTCAGCAGCCAGGTCGCCGCGAATTGCTGATGCTCGCCGGCCGCCAGCGAGTACATCGCCTCGATGAGCGGCTCAGCGACGTCATTGTCGGCCTGCAGGTCCGCGTAGACCCCGGCGGCGTCGCTGAGCCGTGACCCGACAGCCTTGGCGGTCGCGATGGCCTGGCTCAGATAGCCTTTGCGGCCGGTGTCGGCGGCCAACGCGGCCCCGGCCCAGATCATGTTGCCGTTGACGGAGGCGAAGTAGCGGCCGGGCAAGGCGCGGCAGGTCTGCCCGTCGTCGAAGACATAGACGGTGTACAGCGGGGCGCCAGGGGTGAGGAAGTAGCGGCGAACCTGGTCGTACTGCGACTCGGCCTTGGCCAGGTAGCTCGCCGAGCCTGTGATCTCGTGCAGCAGCAGGGCGGCCTTGATGTAGTTGGTCGCAGTCTCGAGCGTCTTCAGGTTGCCGCCACGCCCATGCGGCCACTGATAGTCGACGCCGGGACATGCGCCGGACGCGAAGCCGCTGGCCATCACAGAGTCCACCCACCGGAATGCCGCCTGCGACTTGGCGAGGGCCACCTGGCTGCCCGTTACCTGATATTCGCGCGCGTCCGCGATCGAGTCCCACATGACCGTGTCGCTGCTGCCCTTGTCACCTGGCACCCACTCATGAGCGGTCTTGGCCAGCGTCCGCATCATCTCAGGAACGGCCGGATCCTTGGTCAGCATCCAGCGGAACCAGAGCACGTACGTCAGAGAATCGGAGCCCCAGTCAATGTTCTTGGTACTGCAGGGCAGCCCGGTGCACATGTGCCACAGCCCGGTGCCGTTATAGAACGTGTGTTCAAGTAGCCGCATTGTCAGGTCAGCGCGAGCGGCATAGTCGCCCGCGCTGACCTTGAACTTCCAATCCGGCTCAGGAACTCTGCTCGTCACGCCCGACCACGCGACTACCGCAATGACACCAGCGATGGCCACAAGTAGCGAGACGGCGCCTCGCAGGCGATATCCGGCCTTCAGCATAAAGCGCATGAGTCGGCAGGATATACGCCGAGTAGCTAACTGACTCCCGTAAGCTCTCAAATCGTCATGGGACCAGCATGTAGCCACTCATCTGGAAGAACGATCCGCCCTCCTCGCGGTTGTACTGGGCCGGGAGGATCGTGATCACGTGATGCCCGGGGTTGTCCCAGCGCCAGGCGAAAAGCACCTGGTCGGGCTGCTGCCGCGCCGGGCTACTCATGTTCTGCCAGATTCCGGTCTGGTTGAACGTCTGGACACCGTCCACCAGGACCCGTGCATGCCCCATCCGGCAGCACGTGGCGCCGACGGTTCCCATGATCGCGATCGCCCGCCCGGTAAAGGAGATGCGGACTGGCAGGCCGGTCATCGTCTGGCTGTCGGGCACAAAAGTGGCCTGTGCCCAGAAGCTAGGAGTGGCCGGGTGGCCGCCAGGGTCGAGTCCGGCAGCGGCCTGCGTCACCGCGATCCCGCCGCCGGTCTGCCAGGCGGTGGTGAGCACGGCAGGCGGCGGCCCGTCGAAGAACCTGCCGTACCCGCCGAGAACGTTGCCAGCGGCGCCGGCGGCCGACGCGTTAGCCAGCAGCCAGCGGGCGGCGAACGCCTGGTGGCCGGTGGTCGCGAGGGAGTACATCGCCTCGATGAGGGGTCCGACGATGTCGTTGTCCGCCTGTAGGTCGGCGAAGATCCCGGCGCCGTCGCTCAGGTGCGCCTGCACTGCCCTGGCTGTGGCCACCGCCTGGCTGAGGTACTGGCGCTCGCCGGTGGCTGCGGCCAGCGCCTGGCCGTCCCAGATCATGTTGCCGATCACCGAGGCGAAGTAACGACCCGGCAGCAGCGTGCAGGCGGATCCGCTGTCGAACATGTAAGCGGTGTAGAGCCCGGAAGGCGCGGGGAAGTACTGCCGAACCTGGGCGTACTGTGATTCGGCGCTGGACAGGTAGGCGTGAATTCTGGTGATCTTGTACAGCAGGAGCGCTGCCTTGATGTAGTTGGAAGCCGTCTCGATGGTCTTCAGGTTGCCCCGGTGGCCGAACGGCCACTGGTAGTCGATGTTCGGGCAGGCGCCTGCGGCCAGACCAGGGACGGTGCCAAGCCATCTCAGCGCCGCCTCGGCCTTCGCGAGCGCGGTCGTGCTGCCCGTTGCCTGGTACATGCGGACGTCGGCGACCGCGTCCCACATCACGCTGTCGCTGCTGCCCCGCTCGCCGGGCAACCAGGTGTGCGCCGTGGCGGCGAGGGTTCGCAAGATCGGCAGCACGGTCCAGTCGTGGGCGATCAGCCAGCGGAAATAGAGCAGGTTGGTCAGGGAGTCCGCTCCCCAGTCCCGGTTCTTTGTGTTGCAGATCGCCGGGTCGCACATGCGCCACAGCCCAAGGCCGTTGTAGAACGTGGTCTCGAGCAGGCGCGCGGACCTGGTCGCGAGGGCCGCGTAGCTCGGTGCCATGCCCTTCGCCTGTCGGGTGGACGCGAGGTCCCGCACGCCGTGGTGTGCCCCGACCGACGGCCCGGACAGGCCGAAGGCCGAGATGAGTCCGGCCGCGACGCAGACGGCCACGATTGCGGGCAGAAGCAGGCGCCCATGTTTCCGCACACCGCCAATGTATGGACAACGGGGGCGAATTGCTCGCCAACCTCAGGTAACCAGGCAATGACCGACTACCGGGTGATGATGTTGACGATCCGCCCGGGGACTACGATCGTCCGCTCGACGTCCAGCTCCGGAATCAACCGCGCGAACTCAGGGTCAGCGAACACTGTCCGCTCGGTCTCCTCGCCGTCCGCGCCTGATCGGACTTCAACGACGACCCTGGTCTTGCCGTTGATCTGCACGGGAATCCGCGCAAAGGCCTCCTCGGCCAGCACGGGATCGGCATCGGGGAACGACTCGTACGCAAGCGAACCAGAGTGTCCGAGCCGCTGCCACAACTCCTCGGCGATGTGCGGGACAAGCGGTGCGACCATGAGCACGAGCGGTTCGGCGATCCCGCGCGGCAGCGCCCCGTCCCTGGCCGCGACCCTGGCCGACGCGGTGGTCAGCTCCGTCAGCCTGGCTATGGCCGTATTGAACGTGAGCCCGGCGAAATCCTCGCGGATGGCGGCGATTGTGTGGTGCAGCAGTCGCAGCGTGGCGGCGTCGGGCGGTCGCTCGCTGATGACCGCCAGCCCGGTCTGCTCGTTGATGATAGCCCGCCAGAGCCGCTGCAGGAACCGGTGCGCCCCGGCGATGTCCTCGGGCCGCCACGGGCGGTCGGCCTCGATCGGGCCCATCGCCATCTCGTATAGCCGTAGGGTGTCGGCGCCGTACCGCAGGTAGATCTCGTCGGGGCTGACCCCGTTCTTCAGCGACTTGCCCATCTTGCCCGCTCGCCTGACGACCGGCCTGCCCTGATAGCGCGCCGATCCGTCGGCGGAGGTCAGGACGTCGGCGGCGGGCACGTACCGGCCGCGCTCGTCGGTGAACGCGTCGGCCAGCACGTAACCCTGGTTAACCAGCCGTGCGAACGGCTCGCAGGTCGAGACATAGCCGAGATCGTAGAGCACCTTCTGCCAGAACCTGGCATACAGCAGGTGCAGGACGGCGTGCTCGGCGCCGCCCACGTACAGGCTGACGCCTCCCTCCTCAGCGGCCGCCTGCCCTGCCCTGGTCATCCAGTACTTCTCATTGACCGGATTAACGAAAGCCTGGTTGTCGGTCGGATCCAGATAGCGCAGGTAGTACCAGCAGGAACCGGCCCACTGCG
>WNFL01378066.1_pt2 | contig 12375 bp, 19 predicted proteins | sample 5400361 | NCBI WGS metagenome assembly WNFL01 (sample SAMN13153351, study PRJNA577476) | soil metagenome | isolation source: 40 cm soil on Douglas fir-dominated hillslope | place: USA:California | collected 2013-09-17
GGCAAGCGCTGGATGCACTGGGACGCGGGGCTCTTCGGCGGCGTGATCGAGTCGTCCGAAGGCCTCAAGTACCGCATTCGGACCGACCGCTCCGGCCCCGACGTCGCCTGGACGGTGGGCGGACCTACCTGCGATTCCGTGGACATCGTCATGCGCGACGAGCCGCTGCCCTCGGACCTCCAGGAAGGCGATTTCGTCTACCTCTGCAACGCCGGCGCCTACACGACCGCGTACGCGAGCCAGTTCAACGGCTTTCCGCTGCCCGAAGTGCGCGTCTTCGAGTCGAAGCGCTAGGCGCCTAGTGCTACACAAAAGGCGAGCTTGCTCGCCTTTTTTATTTTTTACTCCCCGTCCTACTGGAACAGATCTGGCTGTGACAGCGAACGGCGCGACGTGCGCTTCGCACCAACTTTGCGCTTTTGTGTCTTGCGCTGCTGCGGCATGTCCTTAGGCAGATCAAATGCGGACGCAAAATGTTGCGAATATTGACTAAGTAATGAAGGTGCCTTCCGTCGCTGCAATATGAGGAAACGAAAGTAGATAGCGGACGGGTATTCGCCCTCATCAATTGATAATCCGGCACCCTTCGGACGTGCCACTCTTCGCTTTCCTAGCGAAGAGATCTTCCAATCACCAGGATTCAACTCTGGAAAGAAAGCGTCCCCACCGATCGGCTGATCAAACAAGAATGGCTGCTGCCGAGTTTGTCGATCAAACTCAATCACAGTCAGATATATTCGGCTCGAAAGCGGTAGGGCCTCTCTGTAAAGCTGACCTCCGCCAATCACGACTATCTTCTTAACACGGCGGTATCGATCTAGGACCGCATCAAGAGATCTGAGAACCACGCATCCCTCTATGCGTAGCCTTCTCTTTCGCGATACGACAACGTTCGTTCTTCGAGGCAAGGGCCGGCCGATCGATTCAAAGGTCCGCCTTCCCATGACGACCACCTGCCCAATCGTAAGCTTGCGAAACCGCCTGAGGTCTGCAGAAAGGCGCCAAGGCAGCTTATTGCTGAAGCCGATCACATAGTCGCTTGTCATCGCGACAACAAGATCAATCGGCGGGGGTGGCAAAGGTTTCTGCTTGCGCCGCATCAATGACTGCCTGACGAAGTGGAATCCAAGGTGGTTGCGAGACTGAGTACTATGCTTGTATTGGCCCAGATGGCAAGATGCCGGAGCCTATTTGAGGCCATAATTTCCCTTAAATTATAAGAACATGCAGTTCCCTTGGGGCTCGCTTTTAGCTTCCGCTTTCACAGTCACGCTCACGTTGACTGGCTGTGCCGCGCTCGAGCCCGGCGCCGATCAAAGCGTCGCCGTGGATCGCATCGTCGCGGAGGCCCTCCGCGCGGCGCGCGCCCCCGCCGCGGAGCAGAAGGCGACGCTGGCGGCGGCGCAATCGGCCTTCATGCAGGACGGCAAGGCGTTCAATCGCCTGCGGCTCGCGACTCTCCTCGCCGCAGTGCCGCCGCCCCTGCGTGACGACGCGCGCTCGGCGGAGCTTCTGGACCCGCTCGCCGATGCTTCGAAGCCGGGCTATGGCCGATTCGCCGCGCTGCTCGCCGGGCAAGTCAGCGAGCGGCAGCGGGTCGCGCGCGAGCTCGAGCGGCTTGCCCGCGAAGCGGAGCGCGCCTCGCGGGAGCGCGAGCGCTCGGACAAGGAGCGCGACAAGCGCGAGGAGGGCCTGCGCCAGCAGCTCGAAGCCGTGCAGTCGATCGAGCGCGGCATCCTCGAGCGCGAGGAAAAGCTGCGCCGCCGGCCGAGGTAGCCTAGCCGGCCGCGAAGGCCCAGCGCCGCGCCCAGGCAATGAAAAGGGCGCAGGCGAGCGCGAGCGCGCCGATCGCATAGAAGGCCGGCACGAGGCCGTAGCGATCGGCGAGAAATCCCATGATGAGCGGCGTCGAGAAGTGCGACACGCTCCAGCCCAGGCCTCCCAGCGCGAGCGCCGCGCCGCGCTCCTCGACGCGGCTCACCTCCGAGATCGTGATCTGGAAGTAGAGCGTCATCGCCGCCGACCCCGCGCCGACCAGGAAAAGCCACAGCGCGATCGGCGCCGTGTGGTTCCAGACGGGCGCCAGGCCGATGGAGGCGGCGACGATCAGGCCGCAGATCACGGGCCAGAGGGTCTGTGGCCCGCTACGCACGAAGCGCGCGACGAACAGGCTCGCGCCGATGGACCCCACGGCGCGCAGCGCGAGCAGCAGCCCGGAGCTCTCCTCGCCGTAGCCGAAGCCCGCGGGCAGGTACGCCGCGACGAGGCTCTTGTGCGGCCGCTCGCGCGGCGCCCCGGCGTGCGTCGCGAGGCCCGCGACATACGCGAGCAGGCCGATCGCGGCGAGCACGCCGAACGTCACCTGGAAGCCGAACGCCGCCAGCGAGAAGCCGCACACGCTGGTGCCGACGATCTGGCCGAAATTGGTGACGGCGTTGAGCCGCCCGAGCTGGATGCCGCGCGTACCGGGGAGCTCGGTCGCCATCGCCCAGGTCGCCGGCCAGAACGCCGCGCGCGAGAGGATCAGCACCAGCTGCCCCAGGAGCAACATCCAGAAGCCGGTCGCGAACATGAACCAGATTCCCGCCGCGACGGTGGCCCAGCAGGAGCCGAGCATGATGCGGCGGCCGCCGATGCGATCGGTATAGGCGCCGCCGGCGAGGTTGAGCGGGGCTTGGGCGAGGACCGGGGCGGCGAAGAGGGCGCCGATCTGGGCGTTGGACAAGCCCTGGTCGTAGGCGTAGAGAGGGATGGCGAGCCACGTCATGCCCAGGCCGAAATTCCAGGCGAGCGAAGCGAGGAAGAACGGCGTTTGCGCCACGCCGCATTATCGGTCGGGGCTGTAAGGCCGCGGCCGGGGTTTCGACCAATCGCCATGCTCGAACGCACTGCTCTCGCTGCAATGGCGCTCTGCCTGGGCATTGGCGGCCCGGCGTGGGCGGCCTGCAAGGCCGAATCCGGCCCTCGTACCGCGGCGCTGGTCGAGCTGTACACGTCGGAGGGCTGCAACAGCTGCCCTCCCGCGGACCGGTGGCTCTCCGGCTTGCCAGGCCGCGGCTACGCGTCCGACCGGGTGGTGCCGATTGCCCTGCACGTCGACTACTGGGACTACATCGGCTGGAAAGACCCGTACGCGCGGCGTGAATTCTCGCTGCGCCAGCGGCGCCTGTCCCAGATGCAGCGGCTTGCGCTCGTCTACACGCCGCAGGTGCTGGTCCAGGGCAGGGATTTCCCACGCTGGGGGTCGGAAGCCTTCGATGCCGCCGTCGCCCAGATCAACGCCCAGGCGGCCAAGGCGCGCATCGCGCTCGAGATCTCGGAGCTCAAGCCAGGCGCCATGCTTGCGCGCGCCGATGCCGAGCTGCTCGACCCCGCGCAGCAAGCCGACGCGGTCCTCTATCTGGCAGCATACGAGAACCGCCTGATCAGCCGCGTCATGGCAGGCGAGAACCGCGGCCGTACGCTCAAGCACGATTACGTGGTCCTCGAGTGGCAAGGCCCCTTCGCCTTCGCGCCCGACCACCGTCTTTCCCAGACCAGGGCGATGCCGCTCCTGCCGGGGGCGGTCCCTGCCAACTCCGGCCTGGTCGGCTTCGTGCAGAACCGGCGTACCGGGGAGGTGCTACAGGCCCTCCTAAGGTCTTCCTGCTAAGGCCGCGATTTTCCTTTACTATTCGCGCGCAAAAGGGAACCGTCCCCGAGGCCGGGGACAAGCAGGGGACACAAGGAGCGTCCATGCAAGCGACGCAGATCCGACAAAAGGACGGCGTCTTTTACTTCGTCAGCTACCGGGCCAAGGACCTGCTGTCGAAGGTGCGCTTCATCAGCCGCTTCTACGGCGAGGGCGAGGAGATCGCGCCCAGCCGCATCGCGCAGGACGACGACATCGCGCAGTTCATCTCCAAGATCGAGCGCAACGACAACGCTTTCCAGCGCGCCGTCTCCCGCTCCAAGGTCCGGCAGCTCAAGAATTTCTACGAGACGGCGATTTCGCAGCCGCCGATTCCCGGCACGGTGCTGCTCTTCACCTCCGAGCGCCTGACGTTTCGCTCGGGCGGCGAGGGCGGCGTCGGCACGCTGAGCGAACCGTCCACGAAATTCCTGATCATCGACGGCCAGCACCGCCTCGCGGCGCTCAACTTCTACCTGCACGAGCGTCCCGACGACGCCTCGACCATCAACGTGCCCTGCATCCTGTTCGACGGCCGCAGCGAGGACTTCGCCACCGAGATGTTCGTCATCATCAACTCCACCCCGACGCGGATCAACAAGAGCCACCTCGTCGACCTCTATGAGCACGTCTCGTTCGCGGCGCCGGACCGCAAGTTCGCGGCGCGCCTGGTGGAGAAGCTCTACAGCGAGGGCGACAGCCCGCTGCGCTACCGCATCAACCGCCTCGGCGGACGCAGCCAGCGCGACAAGTGGGTGTTGCAGGCGGAGCTCTTCAACGAGCTGCACCGCTGGGTGCGCGGCCGCTGGCGCTCGATCCAGCTCGCCGGCGGCAGCTCCAAGGAAGTGCCGCGCTACTACGCCACGCGGTCTGGGGCAAGGACAACTACATGGCCACCAAGCCCGTGACCATCAAGGCCATGGTGCGCGTGTGCGCCGATCTCGCGCGCGACGACGCCGAGCCCGAAGCCGGCCGCGTCGCCCGATGGGAACAGCGCCTCGGCCCGTGGGGCGAGATGGCGCGCCAGTTCCGCGAGGAAGGCTTCTACGAGCGCTTCCCGGCCAAGGGCGAGGTCGAGCGAGTCGCCCGAGTCCATCGCGACCTGGCGCGCGCGGTGGGCATCGAACCTGGCCGAAAGGCCTGATCCGGGCGGAATAGCCGCGCGGTACCGTTGTTCTCCGGTCATGAGAACCCTCTTCGTCGTAGCTTTCGCCAGCCTTACGCTCGCCGGTTGCGCCGGCATGGGCGCCACCGAATGCCGCAGCGCGAACTGGCATGACATCGGTTTCCGCGACGGGATTTTCGGCGTGCAGCGCCTCGACAATGTCTACGCCACTCAATGTGGCGCGGAGCCCGATCGCGTCGCCTACGCGAAAGGCTGGCAGGAAGGCGTCTGGGAATCCGACCAGCGCCGCGCCCACGGAGGCCATGACTAGGACCCTCGTTCTCGCCAGCGTGCTGCTTGCCGGCTGCAGCGCGATGAGCGAGAACGAATGCCGCACGGCCGACTGGTATCAGGTCGGCTATCGCGACGCCGATCCCTACGGGCTGCGCCCGCAGATCGACCGCTACGCGTACGAATGCCGGGCTTGGGTGCAGGCATCCGCGGACGACTACATGCGCGGCTGGGTCGACGGCTATCGCGAGTGGAACACGCGCGTCCACGGCAGCGAATGCTGCGGATCGCGCTAGCGGCCTAGATCGCCCCTTCGGCGGCGAGGCGCTCGATTCCGGCGGCGTTGTAGCCGAGCTCGCGCAGGATGGCGCCCGTATGCTCGCCCACCTCCGGGATCGCCGCCATGCGCGGCTCGCTTTCCGAGAGGTTCATCGGCGGCTTCAGCAAGTCGAGCTCTCCGCTGGGGGAGCCGACCTTCGCCCAGCGCCCGCGGGCGGAGTGCTGCGGGTGGGCCCAGAACTCTTGCATGGAGTTGAGCCGCGCATGGGCAATGTCCGCCGTCCTTAGTCTCTGCAGCACCTCTTCGCTCGTGAGCCTGGAAAACACCTGCTTTATCGTCGCATGGAGGACGTCCCGGTTCTGCAGCCGCGCCGGGCTCGAGGCGAATCTCGTGTCCCCGGCAAGATCGGGGTTGCCGAGCACCACCTCGCAGAACCGCGCGAACTCGCGCTCGTTCTGGACGCTGAGGAAGACGCTCACGCCGTCGCCGGCCTCGAACGGCCCGTAGGGAACGATCGTCGAATGATGCGGGCCGGAGCGCGGCGGCACGCTGCCGCCGTAAGCGGCATAGAGCGCGGGAAAGCCCATCCATTCCCCCAGCGACTCGAACATGGTGATGTCGAGGGTTGCGCCCCCACCATCGCGCGTGCGGCGATAAAGAGCGGCGAGAATCGACGAATAGGCGTACATGCCGGCCGCGATGTCGGCGACGGGGATGCCGGCCTTCGCCGGCGTCTCGGGCGTGCCCGTCACCGATAGCAGCCCGGCCTCGCATTGCACGAGGAGGTCGTAGGCCTTCTTGTCCGAGTAGGGGCCGTCCGGACCGTAGCCCGAGATGCCGCACCAGATCAGCCGCGGATGCTTGGCGCGCAGCTCGGCGGCGCCCAGGCCGAGGCGCTCGATCGCGCCGGGCGCCAGGTTCTGCACGAAAACGTCGGACTTGGCGAGCAGCTTTTCCAGCACCACGCGCGCCTCGGGATGCTTGACGTCGAGCGCCAGGCTCTCCTTCGAGCGGTTGGTCCAGACGAAATGCGAGGAGAGGCCCTTCACGGTCCGGTCGTAGGCGCGCGACGCGTCGCCTGTTCCCGGGCGCTCGATCTTGATGACGCGCGCGCCGAGATCGGCGAGCTGGCGCGTGGCGAACGGCCCGGCGATCACCTGCTCGAGCGCGACGACGGTGATGCCCTCGAGCGGGTTCATGCGAAGGTGAGGGTGAGGCCGTGCAGCGCCAGGCCGGTGAAATGCGTGCGCCAAGTCTCGCCGCGCGCTACGGGATGTGCGTCGGTCAGCACGCCGGTCGTGACGATCTCGCCGGCGGCGAGCGGCGGCGCCTTCGGCTGCCGGCCCAGCAGCTCGACGAGGTGGCCGAGCGAGAGCAACGGGCTGCCGAGCACGTTGGCGCCGACGCCGCGCTCGACGCTTGTCTCGCCGCGCAGCAGCTCGACCTCGGCGCGCGGCAGGCTTTCGGCGAGGCCGGGAAATTCCGCCAGAGCGCGCGGCGTGCCGACGACGAGCCGGCCGTGCAGGCCGTTGTCGGCGGCGCAATCGGCGATGCGGACTTTCCACGCCGGGTGATGGCACTGCACGATCTCGATCGAGTGCGCGATCCAGTCGATCGCGGCGAGCAGGTCCTCGATGCGGGCGCTGCGCGGCGCCGAGCCGAGGCCGAAGCAGATCTCGGGCTCGATGCGCGGCTGCACCAGGCCGTCGAGATCGACGCGGGCGCGGTCGTTTTCGGCGCGGACGAGAGTGCGGTCGTAGACCGCGCCCCACATCGGCTCGTACACGCCGTAGCGCGCCCACAGCGTGCGGTTGGTGAAGCCGACCTTGCGCCCGACGCGCCGCCAGCCCTGCGCGAGGCGATGCGCGTCGAGCTTGCGCGCCGCGTCGTAAGCCGCGTCGACCGTCAAATCCGGGTAGCGCTCGGTGAAGGGCTGCACTTCGCGCGGCGCGCGGTGCAACTCGATCAGATCGTCCGCCAACATGCGCAAGATTCTAGCTTCGGGTTGCGCGTTGACCGCCCGCGTGCCAAATTAGGCTCATGGATTCCTGGCTCGCCTGGGGGGCGGTCGGCCTGGCGCTCGTCATCGTCGAGCTGCTGACCGGCACGTTCTATCTCCTCATGCTCGGCGTCGCGGCCTTCGGCGCCGCGGGCGCGGCCGCACTCGGCTACGATTTTCCGGTGCAGGCCATCGTCGCCGCGGTGCTCGCGGCGGGCGGCTGCTACGGCGTGCATATCTACCGCGCGAAGAACCGCGCCGGACAGATGGCGCCGATCGATGCCGGCATGCCGGCGAGCTTCGAGAGCTGGACCGATGCGGGTGCGCGCCTCGCGCGCGTGCGCTACCGCGGCGCGAGCTGGGAAGCGCAGGTCGAGGGCGCGGACGCGCTCGAGCCCGGCGCCACCGTGTACGTCCTTGCTGCCAATGGCAACACGCTTAAAGTCGCCAAGAACCGCCCCGCTTAGCGGGGTTGCCGCGCCTGCCGCCCAGACGGGGCCGGCAGGCGCTACTCATCAGATGGGGAGATCCACCATGTTCTGGAAACTGGCGGCCGCCGTGGCCGCCGCCGTCGTCGCCTCGCAGCTTCCCGAGCTGCACAAGTACTGGTTCTGGATCCTGCTTCTCGGCGTGCTCATCGCCTTCGTCGTCGAGGGCGTGCGCATCGTGCCGCAGCAAAGCGCATGGGTGGTCGAGCGCTTTGGCCGCTTCCACCAGACCCTCGAGCCGGGGCTCAACCTCATCATCCCGTTCCTCGACCGCGTCGCCTACGTGCACTCGCTCAAGGAAGTCCCGCTCGACGTCCCGGAGCAGGTGTGCATCACCAAGGACAACACCCAGCTCGGCGTCGACGGCATCCTCTACTACCAGGTCACCGATCCGCGCCTCGCCTCGTACGGCTCCTCGAACTACGTGAGCGCGATCAGCCAGCTCGCGCAGACCACGCTGCGCAGCGAGATCGGCAAGATGGAGCTCGACAAGACCTTCGAGTCGCGCGAGGAGATCAACAAGCAGATCGTGCACTCGCTGGACGAAGCCGGGCGCAACTGGGGCATCAAGGTGCTGCGCTACGAGATCAAGAGCCTGACCCCGCCCGAGGCGATCCTGCGCTCGATGCAGCAGCAGATCACCGCCGAGCGCGAGAAGCGCGCGCTGATCGCGAAGTCGGAAGGCGAGCGCCAGCAGGAGATCAACGTCGCCGACGGCGCGAAGCAGGCGGCGGTGCTGCGCTCCGAGGGCGAGAAGCAGGCGGCGATCAATCGCGCGCAGGGCGAGGCGACCGCGATCCGCGTCATCGCCGAGGCGACCGCGGCGGGCGTGCGCTCAGTCGCTGAGGCGATCGGCGAGAAAGGCGGCCTCGACGCGGCCAACCTGAAGGTCGCTCAGCAGTACATCGACGCCTTCGCCGGACTGGCGAAGACCTCCAACACGCTCATCATTCCGTCGACGACGAGCGATGTCGCCGGCTTTATCGCCACCGCCATGAGCGTGCTCGATCGCACGCGCCAGGGACAGGCAGCGGCGAAGGGTTGATCGACCCGGCTAGTCGACCTGCGCGCCGGACTGCGCCTGCCCGGGTAAGGGCACGACGAGCAGTGTGGCAAGCAGAGCGGCGACGACGCGTGCGGGGTTCTTCATTTTCGGCTCCTCACTGCGGCGAGTTTAAACCACGCGCTTGCGGCCGCCGAGCCAGGCGTGCATCGCAAGTGCGGGCAGCGCTGCGAATCCGAGCAGCCAATGGCCGATGCTGAACACGCCGCGCGTGGTCTCGTCACCGAGGTAATAGAGTCCATAGCCCGTTATGGCGAGCACGAGCAGGCTCGCCGCGAGGATCGCGCCCGAAGCGCGATTCTTGCCCTCGCGCCAGCCGGCTGGCATGTGCAGCGCGACTGCCCAGCCGGTAACGAACAGCATCAGCATCGCCGCCGCCCCGTGCACGCGCATCGAGACCGTCGCCGTCCCTTGCGGCAGAAAGCCGGCCGCGAGCCACAGCGCGCCGCTGCAGAGGAGCGTGGCTGTGACGACGTAGACCGCGAGACGAAGATTACGGTCGAGCCGCGTAGAGCGTGCCTCTGTCATCGACGAGAAAGGCCTCGGCGCGGAACCGCGCCAGCAGAGCGCGGCGCGGCCCGCAAATCGCAATCACCTTGGTCAGCGCGTCGGCGACCACGCAGGTCGGCGCGCTCACGGTAATGCTCGACTGTAGCCTGGTCCGGCGCGCGGTTCGGGCGTCCCAGATATCGCTGCCGAAATATCCGGCCGAAGTGGCATAGGCACGCTCGCTCGCACGCCCGAGGTGCAAGCCTGTGCCGAGCGCGCCGGGCGCTCGTACTCGAATCGGAGGAGCAGGCTCGCCAAACGCCCGAAGGTCGCCGCCAGCGTTGACGCTGCCTTGGCGGGCCCCATGCCGGCGCAACGCCTCGACGCCGCGGTCGACCGCGAAGCCCTTGGCGATGCCGCCCAGGTCGAGCCGCGCCCGGCTGCGCAACCGCACCCGGCGGCCCTCGATGAGCTCGACGTCTTCGTGGCGCGCGCCGTATCTGCCTTCGGTGATGTCGAAGATGCCCGCCGAGGCACGGCTCATGGCTTGCGCGGAGCGCAGCACCGCGTACGTCCAGGGGTGGACTTCGACCGGCCGACGTTGCGCGCGGCGGTTGATTCGCGAAAGGTCGCTGTCGGGATCCTGCGGGCTCATCAGCCGGTGAACCCTCTCGATCGCCGCAAAAGCAGCGTCCACCGCGCCGTCGTCGCCATCGGTGCGAATGGACACGAACGTGCCGAGAAGCGGCCGGGCGCGGCAGTTCATCGCGGCTTGAGCTCGCGCTCGTGCAGCGCGAGCAGGCGGCGCACGCCCTCGGTGACATGCCGGCAGGAGAGCGTTGCACCGCTGATGTTCTGGATATCGTTGTCCAGCGCAAGGGGCGCTCCGTTACGCTTGCCGACGAATTGCGCGCGCCAGCGGGGGTCGCGCACCTCGCCGCCGCGCGTTTCCCGATAGTCGAGGATCTCCACGCCGCGCACCGCGCCGCCGGCATCGATGCCGACGGCGTATGTGATCAGCTCATGCTTGCCGATCACTTCGTCGACCATCATGTGACCGAGAAGCTGGCCGGCTCGCATCGCCGCCCAGGCTTTGGGGAGTCGCGTCGTTTCGAAGGCGTCCGCCTGCGGGAAGAGGACCCGCTGCGCCTGCTCGACGCTGAGGTAGCGCGTGGCCTGAACCGGCGCAGCCGCGCACGTCAGGGCAACGGGAACCCAGAGGCTCCTCGCGCGCACTAGAACATGTATCCCAAGCCGACGTTCAGCTTGCTCTTCGCCTTGTCGGTGTTGTAGCTCTGCAGATCCGCCTTCACCACGACCTGCGGGTGCACTTTGACGTTGAAGCCGACCGTGCGTACGCGCTCGAAGTTGTTCGGGTCCTGCAGCAGGCCGTTGGCGGGGTCCTCCTCCTGCCGGATCTCGTAACGCTCGATACGGAAGAAGGGCGCGATATCAAAGTCGCCGCGCCGGTACAGGTGATAGGCCGCCTGGCCGTACCACCCCTTGAAGGACTTGGGCGCCGCGACACCGGTAGCGGCGGTGACTTTGTCGGCGTCACCGAGCTTGCCCGAAGCGTAGAGGCCTTGGAATTCGGCGCGGCCGACCACGTATTTCGCGTGCACATCCCACAGGGTCATCCGCGCGGCGACGCCCTTCAGCAGCGGATTCGCCTGTCCGTTTTGACCCGTATTGCCGGTGAACACGCCGCCGCCGATCAGCACGCCGGGCGCCTTGTAGTTAAGCGCGCCGTAGACCGAGAGGTCGTGCGCGTCGGCAAGTGAGCCCTCCTGGTGCGCGCTGCGGATCCCGGTGGAGGGGTCGTCCAGCTTCCCGGAGTTGAATCCGGTCGTCACGCCTATGTCGTAAACGACGCCGGCGCCCGCCAGGCCGTGCAGCCCGAGGCCGAGCTCGCGCCAGGTGGTCGGAATGATGCGGGTTTCGACCTCGTTGCGCTCCACGCCGTAGTACGTCGGCGGCTCGTGAGTCTCGTTCAGGATGCCGAGCGGAATGAGGAACAGACCGCCTTTGACGTTGAACGCATCGTTGAAGCGATAGTTGAGGTAGGCCTGCTCCATCTCGATTTCGCCACGGTCGCCGCTGCTGGCGATGGCGTGCTCGAGCTCGACCTCCGAGTTGAACGTGAGCGCGTCGCTGAACCGGTGGCCTACACCGAGGACGAAGCGGCGCAGATCCGCGCGCGTGGTGCGCTCGGCGTCGCGGAAGCGGTTGTAGTTGAATTCTCCGTAGCCGAAGAGCGAGGTCGAATCAGCCGCGGGGCGCGGCTGCTCGACCTGGCTTTTCAGGGTATCGACTTCCTTTTGCAGCCTGTCGACCTTCTCTTCCAGGCTTTGCGCGCTTGCGATGCACGGCGCGAGCGCCGCAGCAATCGACATCATCAGCAGGTTCTTCTTCATGGCCAGTTCCTTTTGAAATCAGGGCTGGCTACGGCGCGGGCGCCGGTGGCTGGCGGGGGAAGGTTCTCTAGGTCCTCACGCGGGCGGCACGGCTTGCTGCAGGCGTGTTTTGAGAGCCGAAAACATCAGCCAGGCTGCCGGGATGAGCACCAGCGCATAGGTGAGCACAGCGCCGTATTCGCCCTCGGGACCGTAGGGCTCGGTGGCGATATGCCAGTAAGCGTTGTCGATCGGCAGGATATTCGCCTCGGTCGCCTCGTGAAACGCGTTGAGCAGGAGCTGCAGCGCGAACAGGACGAGAAAAACCGAGGTCACCTTGAAGAAGAGCGCCAAGTTGACGCTGCTGCCATAGCGCGACCAGGCCCACGCTAGCGCCCCGGCGAGGCTGAGGCCCGTCAAAGCGCCGATGATGAAATGAGCCGTGCCCGTCTGCCGGAAGAGCGACGCGGTGATGAAGGCCGTCTCCATCCCTTCCCGGGTCACCATGAGGACCACGAAGAGAAAGACGGCGAGCCAAGCTCCACGGCTCGAGCTCACCGCCGTCTCCAGGCGTGCGCCGATATCGCGGCGCATGTG
>WNFL01440079.1_pt1 | contig 12374 bp, 9 predicted proteins | sample 5400361 | NCBI WGS metagenome assembly WNFL01 (sample SAMN13153351, study PRJNA577476) | soil metagenome | isolation source: 40 cm soil on Douglas fir-dominated hillslope | place: USA:California | collected 2013-09-17
TCCTCGGCGCCCTCGCACCGGGCTCGTACGAACTGCGTTTGTTTTCGAGCGGCTTCACGCGGCTGGCCGTAAGCAACACCTTCACGGTGATCGCGGGCGCGGCCGTGCACGCCTCGCCATCGACCGTCTCGAAGGGTGGCACGGTGACGGTGACCTGGGAGGGGGTTGGCACGCCGACTCCAACCGACTGGTTCGCTCTCGCTCCGGTCGGAGCCGACGACACCTCCTACGTGTCGTGGGTGTACTCGATGGGCGGAGCCACAGGCGCCACAACGCTGACGGTGCCGGCTTCAGCGGCCTCGGGCGATTACGAAGTTCGGTTCTTCGCGCATGACCAGCCGCTGCGGATCGCCGTCAGCAACCTCGTCGTGGTCGTGCCTTAGAGACTGTCGTCGACGGAGGCTTTGCCGATCCAGCCGGCTGGGCCGCGATCGCGTTTTCTCGATCGCATCCTGAATCCGACGCGCCCTCTCGGTCTCCTTGCGAGCGTAGAATCTCGACATGCCACAAGCTGTCCAGATGGCTGAGGTGATCTCATCGCCGCCTGGAACCGTCAACCGTGTGCATATCCCATCCCTCGATGGGATACGCGCAGTCGCCGTTCTGATCGTGTTCTTCTACCACGCCGCTCACGGGATCGTGCCAGGCGGTTTTGGCGTCACGGTCTTCTTCTTCTTAAGTGGATTCCTGATCACCACGCTGCTAAGGCTTGAGGCCGAGCAGACCGGACGCGTGAGTCTGCGCAATTTCTACCTGCGTCGCGCTCTGAGAATCCTGCCGCCGATGTACATCATGCTAGTCGGGTCCATCATTGGCACACTCGTCACCAGGGCACCGCTCTCCAGGCCGGTGACGATTCTCCAGGCGCTTCACTTCACCAACTACTTGATCGATTATGAACGGGCGTTCCCAGTCGGAACAATCGTCCTCTGGTCCCTGGCGGTCGAAGAGCATTTCTATCTGATTTTTCCAATTGTCTACGTTGCGCTCAGGCGTTGGATTCTGGCGCCTGAACGTCAGGCCCTTATTCTATTGAGCGCATGTGGAGCGCTCTTCGTCTGGCGGCTCCTGCTGATTGTGGCGTTCCATGCGAGTCCGAACTACGTAATGCACGCCACGGACACACGCATCGACTCGATTCTCTTTGGATGCATCCTCGCGCTATGGAGGAATCCGGCGATCGAGGGATCGCAATGGTCACCCCGCGTGATCTCTTGGGCGTTCGGTGTCTCCCTCGTAGTCCTGGTGCTGACGATGGCGCCAAGAAACGTCGTCTTTCGAGAGACTCTGCGATACACGCTGCAGGGGATTGCTCTCTTCCCGGTATTCATTGCTGCGATCCGCCTGCCCCAGGCGTTGCCGTTCCGCCTCCTGAACCATTCGGCGGTCAGTTTTCTCGGTGTCGTGTCGTACGGTTTCTATCTCGTGCACCTGCCGATCATCCTTTTTGTTCAGCGCGCGACGAACTGGCCCGAGTGGGTCGTCCTGGCCGCATCGCTGGTTCTCGCGCTCGTCCTGTCTGTAATGCTTCATTACAGTGTCGAGCGCCCCTGCGCGAACATGCGCCGGCGGCTCGCGTTCGTTTGAGGACGCCTCCGGCTCCGCGAATTACACCGATAGAGTTGTGAAGCAAGATGGTGAGGGTAGGACCAGCAGGCTCTCGGCCTGCTTAGACGCGCGTCAGCTCGCTTGAGCGCTGGAGCGTCGCGAGGCGATGGCGAGCAGGATCACTAAGAGAGCCGCGTTGCCTGGCATCTGCAGGCTGAAATCGACCGCTTCCTGAAACGCGATCGCGAGAATCCCGGTCACCGCACCGATGCGAATCCAGTGATTAGCATCACCAGGCCGTTCCGTGAACCGCCGGACAATCCGCCAGAACAACGCGAGAGACACGAGGGCGACAGGAATCGAGAGAAGGATTCCGCCCTCGGAGATGAGCTGCAGGTAGTCGTTGTGGGCTTGTGCCCAGTGCCGGGCGAGATCAGTGGTCTGATAAAAGAGCGTCGCGGTACCGAAGGTGTTCAACCCCGTTCCAAAGATCAGATATCGCGTGGCGATCTGCCAGGTGTCGCTCCAGATGCCAAGCCGGCCGTTGAGGCCCACAGGTCCCGCTTCGGTAAACCGATTGGCGAGCCTGTCGATGCCCACCCACCACACCACGAAGAACGCGACGAACATCAGATAGACGGCGACAACCGTTCGCCGCGACGCCGTCGTTTGGCGTCGGGTGACAAAAACGCCCGAGACGACGAGCGCGACCAGTAGTCCGATCGCGCCCGATCTCGACATTGTGAGCACAAGCGCGAGAGCCATCAGCAGCGCGGCGGACCCGGCCAGGATGGTTGTACTCGCGTCCGCGGAAGCAAACCAGATGACGCGGTTCCTCCAGCCTGGCTTCACCTCGCGCATGCCCAGGGCGATTCGCCCGCAGAAATACCCGATGACCAGGGGCAGCGCCATCAGCATCCAGCCGGCGAAGTGATTCCGGTTGACGAAGGGTCCGAACGAGTCGCCGGCCTGTTGCGGCGTCCAGAACCCGTAGATCTTGCCGTTCCACATGGCCTTCTGGATGACGCCTGCGAGCGCCATGACGGCGCCAAGCACGGCGATGCCCCGCGCGAACCGACGCGTATCGCCGTCGGTCAACGCGCGACCGGCACCGAGGAGGAGAATCGAAAACGCGCCCAGCGCCAGTAGCGCCCGGATCGTCGCCGTCGGTTCAATTGACAGGGGATGCCGCTCAACAGCGGACGGATACCCGACGACGTAACGCTGAAGGAACGCGTGGGTCTCAGGGCTCAGCCAGCGGATGGTCCCGCTGCTGATCGGGATGAGCTGAAGGCCGATAGCGACGCCGAGAAGCAGAAGGCCGCACGCAAGTGGAACGTCAAACGCGCCTGCCGGCCTGCGCTGCAAGAGCATGACGAGGCCGGCGGCAGTACAGGCAGCGTACAGGGGGAAATAGGCCCATGGGTACACGGCTCCGAATGCCAGTGCTCCCCAGGACGTCAGGACGAGCAGCGCGATCGCGCGCCAGGACATTAAGATGGATTAGAGCGACTTAAGTAGAATCGTCGATCCGGTTCCAGCCGGCTCGAACGGAAAGGCGGGAACGATGCTGCCAAGCTGATGGAGCGTGCCGGCGGTGTCGCCGTCAAAGGCCATCTGCTCGAGCTCCGCGATCTGAGCGCCGAGGCGGGCCAGATTCGGTGTCGAAAGGGATCGGACGCGCAAGACTTTCTCGACGCCGGAGAGTTCGGCGCGCTCATCGCGCCCCACCAGCTCTTCAGAGAGCTTCTCGCCGGGGCGGAGGCCCGTGAAGACGATCTCGATGTCTTCCTCCGGCACGAAGCCCGACAGCCGGATCAGATTGCGCGCCATGTCGAGAAGCTTCACCTGCTCGCCCATCTCCAACACGTACACGGCGCCGGCTTCGGCGAGCGCGGCCGCGTGCAGCACCAGCTGCACCGCTTCGGGTATCAACATGAAGAACCGGCGCATGTCCGGATGCGTCACCGTGACGGGCCCTCCGGCTTTGATCTGCTCGACAAACGTCGGGACGACGCTGCCGTTGCTTGCCAGCACGTTTCCAAAACGCACGGCGAGGTACGACGTGCGGCCCCGCTGGCCCGTCGCCTGGACGAGCAGCTCGGCGACGCGCTTGGTCGTTCCCATGACGCTCGTCGGATTGACCGCCTTGTCCGTCGAGATCAGCACGAAGCACTGGACGCCGTGACGCTCGGCGGCTTCCATCATCAAACGCGTGCCGTAGACGTTGTTCTTGACGGCCTCACAGGGGTTGGCTTCCATCAGCGGCACGTGTTTGTGAGCCGCCGCGTGGAAGACGATCTCGGGCTGATACGTCGCCATCAGCGCATTGAGCCGTTTCCGGTCGGTGACGTCGCCAATCAGGGAATGGATATCGCAGTGTCCGTTGCGGCCGGCCAGACTGTTCAGAACGCCAAACAGGCCGTTCTCATAGCGGTCCAGCAGCATCAGCGCACGCGGCTCGAGCGCGGCGATTTGATAACACAGTTCCGAGCCGATGGAACCGCCGGCGCCGGTGACCAGCACGCGCCTGCCCTTGATGAGCCGATTCAGCGAACGCGTTTCGAGGCCGATGGGCGCGCGCTCGAGCAGGTCCTCGATCTGCAGCGTGCGGATCTGGGTGATCAGCGCGCGGCCGCTCGACAGGTCGCGGAGGTTCGGCAACGTTTTGATAGGGATCTTGTAGGGCTCGAGCGCGCGCACGACCGCAGTGATAAACGCCGCGCTCGCGCTCGGGACGGCGACGAGCAGTTCATTGGGTTTCTGCTCGTCGATGATCCGTGGCAGGTCGAGGCGTGTGCCGAGGACTGGAACTCCGTGAATGCGGATGCCGACTTTGGCAGTGTCGTCGTCGATGAAGCCGATCGGCTCGTAGGGACAGTCGAACTTGCCCTTCATGTCGCGCACGATCTTCTCGCCGGCGTCGCCCGCCCCGAGCACGAGAACTCGCTTGCTGCGCTCGCCGCGCGACAATTCGTGGAACAGACGGCGCCCCAGGCGCGAGCCGCCCATCGCCATGATCAACAGCACGGAGTCGATGACGAGTATCGACCGCGGATAAGCCGGCGACGGGAGGCGCCAGACCGCGATCTGGTAGAACAACCCTGAGCGCCAGAGGCCCTCATAGAGACGGAAGGGCGCAAATGTCACCATCCGCACGACGATGACCCACGGCAGGGCCTGTGAATACACCCGCATGTAGTTCGCTGGAATGACGCCGTCAAACCGCAGCAGGAATGCGGTGTAGTTGGCGACGACAACGATCGCCAGGTGCAGAAGCACGACGAAGACGCGGCGATATCTCAATATGTGACTGTTCACTTGCGGCTCATTTCTCGTGCAGGTGTCGAACGCCTGCAGTTGTCGCGGGAGTCTGAAGCGCCGGCTAGCCCTGGCGGACGATCTGGCCGCGAAGCACGGCGGCCAGTTCCTCGCACACGCAGTCGACCTGCGCCTCGGTCATGACGCTCGAGAAGGGCAGCGCCAGTGACGTGTCTCCGAGCGCTTCGGCGACAGGGAAGTCGCCGCGGCGGTACCCGAATTTCTCGATGTAAAACGGCTGCAGATGAATCGGAGTGAAATACGGGCGTGACGGAATCCCGCGCGCCGCAAGCGCGTCCATCGTCATCGCCCGATCCGCCGCAGACTCGAGCCTGACGACGTAGACGAACCAGGACATGCGGCTGGTCGAATCGGCGACCGCCGGAGCGGTCACGCCCACGATTTCACGCAGCCGGTCCGCGTACCAGCCGGCGACCTTCGCGCGCTTCTCGAGGAGTTCGTCGATTCGCGCGAGTTGAACGACGCCGAGCGCGCACGACAGCTCGTCGAGCCGGTAGTTGTATCCGAGGCGAGTGTGGCTGAGCCAGGCGTCGAAGACGTCGCGACCCTGGTTGCGAAGCGAGCGGCACAGGTTCGCGTACCCTTCGTCGTTTGTGGCGATCATCCCGCCCTCGCCCGTCGTCATCTGCTTGTTCGGGTAGAAGGCGAAGCAGGACATGTCGCCGAACGTCCCCGCGCGCCGTCCGCGATGCTCCGCGCCAGGCGCCTCGCAGGCATCCTCGATCACTTTCAGGCCTCCGCGTCGCGCGGCCTCCACGATCGATGTCATGTCGGCCGGCTGGCCGAATGCATGGACCGGAAGGATCAGCGAGGGCGGCAACCATCGGCGTGCTCGAGCGCCTCCGCCCGGTATCTCGTCCGCCGCGGCCCGGACCAGGTTCGCATCGATGTTTCCGGTGACTGGATCGACATCGACGAAGAGCGGGACCGCGCGTTCGTAGAGGGCGCAGTTCGCCGACGCCACGAAGGAGAAGGGCGACGTAATCACGAGGTCGCCTTCGCCAATCCCCGTCGCGATGATCGACAGGTGCAGCGCCGCCGTTCCGCTCGACACGGCAATCGCGTGTCGAGTGCCCACATACGCCGCGAATCGACGCTCGAATTCCGGCAGGCGCGGACCGAGGCTGAGGTGGTTGCTGCGGAGCACGTCCATGACGGCGCTGCATTCCGCCTCGGTAAGATCCGGCGACGACATCGGGACATGCGTCATAGCGTGGCTAAGACCTCGTGCAAGTCCATGAGCGTGGAGACCTCGCGATCCGGCTCGGCGTCTCGGCTGGCAGCCTCTTCCGATGAGTACAAGCCGTCTGTCCGGCGGACACGAACACTCTTCAGTCCCGACCGTCGAGCGCCTTCAAAGTCTTTTCGCGGATTGTCGCCGACGTAAACGGCTTCTTCAGGCGACACGCCCAGCCGCTCCACGGCGGTCAGATACGGTTTCGTCGCCGGCTTCCAGAACGCACGCCCGAACTCGTCGCTGAGGACGATCGTCGTGAGCTTCTCAGTCAGACGAAGGGACGCTACCTTCCCGCGCTGCACGTCGAGGTATCCATCGGAGACCAGACCCGTCGCCAGGCGGGCCTGGACGCAACGCGCGATCGCTTTATCTGCATCGTCGTGCAGTGTCAGCGCTGGCCGGTGCTCGCGATAGGCTTTCACCATGCCGAGCGACAGGCTCTTCGGCAGGCGGGCGCTGTCAAGCCAAACGTCAAACGTATGCGCGCGTTCGCCGTGGTCGAAGATGGCCGTCACTTGGCTGGCGCACGTCTCGGATGACAGCCCGGTCTCGGAAGCCACCCAATCGGCTGCGGCGGCAAAGCCACTGAGAACGAACTGCCGCTCGGGATAGAGCGTGTCGTCGAGATCAAAGATGACGGCTTTGAAGCGTCCCATCCGGCTCTGTCGTGAGAAAGAATGAATCGTCAAAGCGCGTCAGAATCACGCCGCTCTCATACGAGCCTAGGGGCGGCAGGTCGACCGCGATACCCGCGGCGCTTGCGAGCAGCCATTCGGCGACGCGGGCACCGGCGGCAATGGCGAGCGGGACGCCGCCTCCGAGGCGTGCATTCACCTCGGTGAAGTGGAAGACGTCCTCCTTGTAGAGACCTTGGACGGTGATCGGACCCTTTGCCTGAAGCGCTCGGGCGATCCGGCGGCACGATTCGATGATGCCGGCATCAACACACGTCACGCCCTTTGTCACTTCCCCCGATCGAACCTCGATTCGCTTCCTGGAGATGACGCTCATCACGTCACCCCGGTTGTTGCAGATGACGTCGCTGGTAACCTCAGGACCCGGCAGGAATTCCTGAACGACCGCCCGCGGAATGTATTTCTGAAAGAAGCCAAGTTCATCCGCGTTCCTGACGGTAAACGCATTCGCTGACGAACTCCCCGTGCGAGGCTTGATGAAGAGCGGATAGGCGTCGGACTTCGGGACGTTCTCACCCGGCAGCCAGGTTCGCGGCGTAGGCAGACCGAGTGTTTGAAACAGCTGTTGTGTCTGCCACTTGTCCTGCACGGTCTCGACGGAGTCCGCTGGAACCGTCGCGACGTGCGTACCGCAGGCCGCCAGCCGGTCGGCCATTGCCGCAAGCGCGGGCACATCCGGATCGATCAGGGGAAACACGATATCGATCTGGCGGCTCTCGCATAGCTCGGTAATCGTTGCTGCGTAGTCGCGATGAGTGACTGGCGGTACGATCACGGCGTGATCGGCAATCCTCAGGGCCGCTGCGAGTGGATTGACATCGGTCGCGGTGATGTCGCCACACAGTTCGAGCGCGTCGAAAGCTTTCTTGAACGCAGGGAGCAGCTCGACCCGCCGGCCGGCGCTTGTAAACAGAACGCGCAGATGTCGGTCAGGCTTCGCGGACATAACTTTCGTGGAGTTCCGCCGCACGTGCCCGGGTGTCGCGCGCCTCGGCCGAGGCGAGTTCGCCCATGAACTCGGCGGCAGTGGCTTCACCCGTCTCGTTGATCCCTTCACGTGCGAGCACCTTGACGATCGACAACAACAGAATGTGCAGGTCGAGCGCGAAGGTCTGGTTGTCGACGTACCAGACGTCACGTTCGAATTTCTGCTGCCATGACAAAGCATTCCGCCCACCGACCTGCGCCCAGCCGGTGATGCCCGGCCTAACCTCGTGCCGCCGCGCCTGCCGCGGCGTGTAGCGGGACAGGTACGAGACGAGCAATGGGCGCGGCCCGACGAGGCTCATGTCGCCCCTCAGTACGTTCCAGATCTCGGGCAGCTCATCGAGGCTCCACGACCGGAGGAACTGCCCGATGGGAGTCAGCCGATCGGCGTCGGAGCGCAGTCGGCCGTCGTCGCCACGCTCATCCGTCATCGTCCTGAACTTCCAAAGCGTGAATGGCTTTCCTGACAGACCGGGGCGCATCTGCGCAAAGAGCGCGGGCTTGCCGAGCATCAACCGCACTGTCGCCCAGAGTATGGCGAGCGGGAGCGACAGAAGCGCGAGCGCGATCGCCGAGACGACGATATCGAACAGGCGTTTCACGGATTGATGTCCGCCGCGACGGGTTCTGCCTTTGTCGGGGCGCCAAGCTCGCCGAGAAGCGTCAGGTAGCGCATGGCCAGTGCTTCACGCGTGGCGTGTTCGAGCACCCACTGCCGCCCATTGCGGCCGAGAGCACGACGACGCTCAGGATCGTCCGCGAGCGAAGTGATCGCAGAAGCGATCGCCTCCGGGTCTTCAGGCTCGGCGAAGATGCCAGCCTCAGCCCGCTCGCAGACCAGCCGACGAGCCACGCCGTCGATCGCGAGAACGACGGGTCGTTCACAGGCCATGTAGTCGAAGACCTTGTTTGGATAGACGGTCTTGAACGTCGGGTTTCGCTGCAACACGGCAAGTCCGGCGTCCGCGGCGTTCACGTAGCGCGGCATCTCAGACTTCGGCCGCGGTCCGAGAAACACGATGTTGGTGAGATGCTTGTCTTTCGCGGCCCGCTCCCACTCAGCGCGCTCAGGTCCGTCGCCGACACTAGCGATCAGAATGTCGGGTCGATGCGCCAGGCATTCGGCGGCGGCCACGAGCTGGCCGATGGCGTTGGCCCGGCCGTGAGCTCCCGCGTAAAGTGCGACAAAACGGCCGGACCACCCAAGCTCCGAGCGGAGCTCAGTTTCGTCGCGCGGTTTGAAGACATCGACGTCAGCGCCGTTGGGAATCTCTGCAATCTTTTCCCGGACCGCAAGGCCGCGCTCGACGATATTCTCCGCGAACGCAGGCGTCAGGACGTTGATGCGCGTTGCAGAGCGGTACGCCCAGTGCTCCAAGGCGAACAACAACTTCGTGACCACGGAGCCTTCTGCGAGCACGCCCGTCGTCACGGCGCTTTCCGGCCAGAGATCGCGGACTTCAAACACCCACGGACATGGTCGCAAGCGGAGCCGGGCCGCAATCCAACCCGGCAGCACAGCAAGCAGGGGCGGAGACGTGGCGACGACGACGTCATGTCTGCCGGCCCGCATGGCGGCTGTCGCAGCTGCAAGGGCGAAACCCAGAAAAGCGAGGGCGCGACCCGTATAGCTCTTGTTGTAGGAACTCGGGACGTAACATCGCCAGACGGCGACGTCCCCATCCCGTTCAACCGTCAGCCATCGCCCGCGAAAACGCGCGGGTGTCTGGCCGGTCGCGTAATCGAGCGCGCCGGCGATCACCGTCACTTCGTGGCCCGCTCTTGCCCAGGCCGCGGCCATCTCGTTGAACCGAGAGCCGCCGGGGGCGCCGGACATCAGGTAGTACTGGTGAACGATCAGAATCTTCATGAAGCCGCTGCGCCTGAAGGCTGGCTCACGCGGCCGTCTATGATGCGAAAGTTCACGCGTCGTTCGCCGACAGCAATTGACCAATCCTCACCATTGACGTCGACCATCGGTTGATGTTGACCCGAGAGCACACTCACAAAGGTAGCTGGAAGAACCTGAGCAACGTGGACCGCGAACGACGGAACCGCGATCTTCTCGCCGTAGTAGCACGACAACCAGCCTCGTGGCGGATGTTCCTGTCCCGCCACGACGGTGGCGGGGAGGGGCGCGCCACGTTCGTCTAACGCCTGGATAAAGAATGGTCCGGCGTCGGTCTGCAACGTCAGCCGGCTGATGTCCCCGTCGTACGTGTGAGGAAAGTCGCCGGCCAGCCAGTGCAGCCGCATCGCATGCTGGCCGCTCCCGGCAATGTGATCGACGACAACCCACAGGTCGTCTTTCAGGAAGAGCACGGATCGTCGATGGACACAGCCTCCCGGATGTCGGCGATACCCATAGTGTTCACCCGCACACAGCGCCACATCCGCACTCTCCTCAAACTGCAGGAGCCGGGCGTGTGTGCGGTAGAGCACCTTGAATTGTCTGAAATGCAGCATCTGATCGAGACCGTCGACGGCCACCGTGTTGTGACAATCCGTCCGCATGAAGTGCCGGTGCCACTCGGGTCGATCGTTGTAGAGATAGCTGCCAGGGTCGGTCAGCACGTTCAGGCCTCGCCACCACACGTCGACGTGAAGCATGTCGATCTGCGAGAAACGATCGAGCAAGGTTCCGCATCTGAACGTCGTGAAGGAGCTGTCGTCCCGACCGCGCAACACGTGATAGCCCGTATGCGTGAACGAGACCGTTCGGCGCCTGGGCGGTTCCAGCGGGGCGTCGAGCATGGCAGGTCCCAGGAACCAGGCGGCCATCTCATCCCACGGGCCGGGCTCATACAGCCGGCGGCCATGCACGAGCAGGTTCGCGGTCTGGAGCGAAGGACGGAAATCGGAGAAGTCGCAGGTGGAGAAGATTCCCGGCATGCTGCCGTCGTTCGACCCGTAGTTCGGGAGCCGGCCGTCGTCGGGGTTTTGATGGGCGACGAGGAAGCTAATCGAGCGACTCAGCGCCTCAACCCAGGCGGAAGACGGTCGATCGCCCATCGACTTGGCAAAAAGACAGGCCCACAGCAAATCGTGGATGGCAACGCGATGGTAATTGTGCGATTGCTGAATATACGCGCCATCGGAGTAAAACTGAGCTTCGGATTCCTCATCGAGAATCGTGCGGCCGAGATCTCGCCAGCCACGCGCGACGGGTACGTCCGGCAACAGGGCACCCACAGCAAACAGCGCCAGCGCTTCCGACAGAAGGTGGTTGTTGTAGACAGCAAGTCTCGCGTAATTCAGGTTCTTTTCGATGTGAGCTGCGCCGATCAACAACGCATCCCGCAGAAGGACACCGACCTCGGCGTCGGACCGTGCCAGAAGGGTGTCCGCGCCGAACAGCCAGGCGAGAAGGCGAAAGGCAACTTCCTGCCCGGAGGCCCAGTGGATGCCGTACCCGTACGGATTTTCGATGTGGAAGTCGCGGATTTGCCTCGCGAGTGCTCTCGCAAACCTCGGCGCCGTTTCAGGAAAGAACGCTGCACATCGCGCCATGTGATACGCATGAGGAAAGCGGCCAACTTCCCAGCACAGCTTCACATCGCCAGCGCGATCGTGCCCGGCCACTGCACGTCCCCACGGTACCGCGGCCGGCCACGTCTCGTGGGTCAGCGGGTTTCGATGCCACTTGATGGGCTCCCCGAAATTGGCAGGCCATCGGCCGAAGCATTCGATTTCTCCTGGCAGGGCGCGATCCGCTGTTGTGAGCAGCTTCTGCAGCGCCGAGGGCGCGATCCGATCCCTGACGCCATTCGCCACTGAAAGTGGATCATGAAATGGCAGGTGCGCCATCCAGCCGTCGGCCGACGGCTGTTTCGAAGAGGCGCGGCCGATTCCGTACGGCAGGCTGCTCGTGGTGTTGAAAGGGCCACGGCGTGTGATCTCCCACACGACCCGGAAGGCGGCGCCCTTCGGGCCGAGCTCGTACAGCTCCTGCCCGAGGTTACGCAGGCTCTGCAGTGAGTCGTTGGCCATGTGATGCGGCAGTACTGTCGAGGAACGTTGACGCCCAGGCCTCAATCGACGCGAGCTTCCAGACGACGTCAAACCAATAGGGCGTGCGCGGATTGCCGAGCAACCGGGCGATCGCGTTGGAGTCGTATAATCCCCGCTCGCGCGCGGCTTTCGACAGCAGGAGGTCGCGAACGAAGCCGGGATGCCGGTCACGCATCCAGGATTCCGCCGGGGTGTCGAAGCCGACTTTTCGCCTGCCAAGTACAAAGGACGGGATCACGTCAGACACGGCCCGGCGCAACACCCACTTGGTCGCACCCCCCCTCAGCTTGAGGTCGAAGCCCGTGTGCAACGCAAACCTCACTACTCGTGGATCGGCGATGGGCACGCGCGACTCGAGGCTGTTGGCCATCGACATCCGGTCGTCCTGCTGGAAGAGACCGGTCAGGTACGTCTGCATGTCCCAGTGAAGGATCTTGTCGCCGGGATCCTGCGCGGGCGATCGGGCCAATCCGTCTTCAAACGCGCTTCGAGCGCGCCGCCGCGATACGAACTGGGGAGAGAACATCTGCAGCCAGAGCGACTCCGGCACTTTG
>WNFL01258156.1_pt2 | contig 12373 bp, 11 predicted proteins | sample 5400361 | NCBI WGS metagenome assembly WNFL01 (sample SAMN13153351, study PRJNA577476) | soil metagenome | isolation source: 40 cm soil on Douglas fir-dominated hillslope | place: USA:California | collected 2013-09-17
CTTGCAGTTCCTTGGGTTGACGTCCGCGTCCTCGGAAGCGAGCCGGCATATCGCGAGGATGTAGACCCCGCCGTTGTTCGTCGTGTCGTCGTACGGCATGAGCCTGATCATGTTCGAGTCGAAGTCGTGGGTTCCGGAGTACGCGATCGCTCCGCCGTCCACCGTGAACGTGCGGTTCAGGCGGTCATCGCCTCCACCGGGGGTGCCTGCCGGCAGCGCCGTCGTGTCGGACAGGTTCTTCGCGCCGCCGTCGTTCGGATCGGGCTGCCCGCCCGGCACCAAGACCGCGAAGAAGTACGTGCCGTCGGCAAGTGCCGCGTTGGCCGGCCCGCCGTTGAGCCAGACGTACTGCTTGCCGTCGTAGATATTGCAGTTGACAACGTCCACGGCGTCCGCGGGGCCATTCTTGCAATGGCCGGTGCCGTCCACGCCGGTGTTCACGGTCGAGAAGGTGGCGGGCGGTCCGCCGGCGGCCGCGAAAGCGGACGGGAGTAGCGCAAGCGCGAGCGCGAACGCAGCCAGGATCGCCGAGAGCCTCTTCATCCCAAACACCTGTTCTCTTCCCTCTTCCACGGTCCTCACGTAGACGGCGACCCACCACAGACGCGCCGGCCCGCGCGGCCCGACTTCGGCCACGAAACCTAAGTGGACGGTGGGCCGACGAATAGGTACGAGAACGCGGTACGTCGTCGGTCGCAGAGCGCCGCGGATCGAAGTTCTCCCGCTCACGTTCGCATCGCGTCACCGACCGCTCGGGTCACCACACTCACCGACACCTCGCGTAATCAAAACTGATGACGCTGCAGTGACGCCGATGGTCAGGCGTGAGTCTCGACACACGTCGCGCTATACCGCGCCGGTGACACGTAAATAAAGCCTCGATACCGTCGCCGAACAGAGACCACGAGAGCGGTGTCGTACCGGTTTTTCTGTATCTCTAACGTGGTCTCACCTGCTAAATTGCGCGCGGGTGGAAATGGGCTGTTTGGCCCATAGGGACAGGGTGAAATCAGTATGGACAGTGGAAGCTCCGTCACGTCATCGGGTCTTCATGTAGTTGACTCAACGGGTTCGGTCTTCAGCATTCTGAGAACGCTGAATCTCGGTGTTCCGCTATGGCGAGTCACGACGCAGAAAGACATCGACCTGGCGAACATGAGCGTCACGATCGTCGCGGCATACGAAGTGATCGATTGGGACCTCATCGCACGGCTCGCGGACCGGGTCGTGACGGTGCTCGTCGCAACGCGGGCCAACACCGATGACGCATGCCTCGCGATCGCGGCAGGTGCTTTCGGGTACATCGACGTCACACTCCAGCCGCAAGCAATGCGGCGCTCGATCCTCGGCGTCATGGACGGCGAGCACGCATATCCGCGTCGTGTTCTGGCAACGATCATTCGCAATGGCCTGTCCCTTCGCTCCGCCAATGCGTTGCCCCTGACCCCGCGCCAGCGACAGGTCATCCAGCTCATCGCGAAAGGCGCGGCCGACAAAGAGATCGCGCAAGCGCTCGGGATAACGACCGCAACGGCGCAGAAGCACGTGACGAACCTGCTTCGTCGCCTGAACGTCCCCAATCGCGCCGCCGCGGTCGCGGCCATGTCAGCCCTGCGCGTCGCCTGACCGATCGGCGACGCCTGCCGACAGCACGAATAGTGCGTACGACCCGTTGACAACGCGGTCGCCCGCCTAGAGTCTCCGCTCGGCGGCGTGGGGCGAGTCACCATCGAAAGCACGGCCGACTCGGGGAAGAGTGAGCGATCGATTGGCGCGTTATCGACTCACCGGAAGTGGGACTCGCATATGCGCGACTTGATGACTGCCGTTTTGACGTCATGAGCTCGCTTCCAGGCCTCGAGCAACTGACGCCAAGGATCGCGAACGCATACGACATTGTCCTGGTCGGCTGTTCCGAGCTACTGCTCGCGAGCCCTGCTTTTCGCGAGCGCGTGCAGCGCCTCGGCCGTACCGCGAAGCTGATCGCTGTGATGCCCTCACCATCGTCGGAAACGGGTGCCCGGGCTGCCGGTCTCGGATTCATCGGCTTGGTCGCGAGCGATGTCGCACCACGGGCACTCGAACGAACTGTCGCAGCGGTGCTGAACGGTGAGAGCGCGTTCCCGCGTGGTGTTACCAATGCGCTCGTTCATCTGGTCGGCCGCCTCGCGACGGGCGGCGTTGGAGCGCGCGCACTCACGCCCCGGCAGGGCCAGATCGTGGAGCTCATCGCCCAGGGCGCGACCGATCGTGAGATCGCGAACATGCTTCGCATCAGCGAGTCCACGGCGCACAAGCACGTGCAGAACGCATTGCGCCGGCTCAACGCGCGGACTCGAAGCCAGCTCGTCGCCGCCGCGCGGCAACCCTTGTTCCCGAGGCTGTTCGGCTACTAGCGACGTCTACCTGGTGGTTTTCGGTATTGCCTGGCCTGCGACCCACTCTCTAAATTCCCAATACGGCGCACCTAGGTGCGTCTCCGTCGACACGCTTGGGGTGGGGCTTGAACAAGGGGAGCGCGCGATTCGTTACCGATGACGCCGGGCAGAGCCTGATCGAAGTAGCCCTGACGCTACCGCTCTTGCTCATGCTGCTGCTGGGTCTCGTCGACGGCGCACGTGCCTACTCCTACGCCGGGATCGTCGCCAACTCGGCGCGCGAAGGTGCTGTCTACGCGGCACGGAATGGAACAGCCACCCAGGCTGAGGTCACGCAGAGGGTCTGCGACTCGACCGGCATGGTCGCGTTCGGTAGCGCGTGTCCAGGGCTGGCCGTGACGTGCGCCTTCGCGAATGGCGATGCGACAGTCGAGGTCCTCTACGACTTCTCGCTCATCACGGCATCAGTCGTCGATGCCGCGTTCAAACTGAATCCACTCCGGATCCACGCGGCCGCCAGATTTCCAGTGATGACCTCGGGAACGCCATGCGCCACCTGATCGAGTCCGACAGGGGTGCCGGACTCGTCGAGTTCGCGCTCATCGTGCCGCTGCTCATCCTGCTGACGGTCGGATTCCTGGACGTCGCGCGGGCCATGAACGCGGTTGTCCTGCTCGCAGGCGCCAGCCAGGAGGGCGCCCACTACGCGGTGCTGAATCCGAGCGCGACCATTCCCCCAGGCCAGGCCGTCCCGCCGGCGATCGCGAGCGCGGCACGCTCCCGTACCGCACCGCTCAACGCGAGCTCGATCGCGGTGAGCGCGGAGTATTACGACAGCGCTGCCGCAACGTTCCGACCGTGGCCGACCGCGGGCCTCCCGACCAGCAGCCCGTCGCCGGCCGGCGTCGTGGTGCGCATAACCGTCAGCTATCCGTGGACCGCCGTCTCAGCGGTCGCTGGCAACCTGCTATCGCCGAGCGGATCGAACCTGCTGACCTCGACCTCGCTCATGGAGACGCGCCGATGAAGCTGTTCCGTGACAGCGGGGAAGATGGACAGGCGCTCATCGTCGTCGCCATCTGCATGGCCGTCCTCGTCGCGGGCCTCGCCTTCGCCGTCGACTGGGGCTACGCGACGGTGGAGCGACGCGCAATGCAGAACTTGGCTGACGCGTCCGCGACGGCCGCGGGAAAGCGCTTGGCGACATCGGTCATGAAAGTGAATGGCGCGATCATGTTCAGCGTCACGCAAGAGCAGACCTGGTGTACTGCGAATGACTACGCCAATCCTTCGAGCTTGAAGACATCGTTCGCGCCCTCGGGCACCATCAATCAGCTGCAGATCTTCTACGGCGACAGCAGCGATCCGACCGCGTGGACCACGAGCACGACGACGTGCACCGGCGACACTGAGGTCCCGCCAGATACGCGCTACGTTCGCGCGCTCGTCACCGTGACGTTCCGGTCGCTCGTTGCCGCGACCGTGGGCCACAGTACGAGCGTCGCGAGCGCCTCGGCTCGCGTGCGTCTGTCGGGAACGCCGGTGCCGCTCAATGGTGGGCCGATGTGGGCGATGGTCCGGCACTACAACCCGGTGGACTTCAACAACACCTGCACATCGAACCCCTGCGATCCGACCGACCCCAGTCAGGTCCAGCCGAAGCTCTTTTGGGACTCGAATGGCACCGACGTCGCGTACGGAAGCTTCAAGGGACTGATCGACTTCTCTCACTATTCGCCGAGCTTCAACAGCCAGCTCTCAACGTCGACACCGCAGCTCATCACACAGGGCGATTCGTGGGCCCACCCACCGAACTCATACGCGCGCGATCTGAGCGGCGGGTGCACGGTCTGGGGACAGGATGCGCAAGGCAACCGTCTGTGGGACTCGTGGGGCGAGGCAGACGCGAACAAAGACAAGCAGTGCAGCATCCCCAACTGGGTCTATTACGGGTTCCGCGGCGTCCTTTCATTGGACAGCAGATGGAGCACGAGCTTGCCCGCAGGGCAGGAAGCGCCGTCGACGCTTACTTCGCGTTCTATGTGCAATCCAAAACCTGACCCAGCTCCGTCGTGCGACAACCCGAACATGGGGGACTGGGTCGAGGTCGCGACCGGAACAGTCTCGAGTCTGACCGACGTCGTGCGGAGTGCGGTCGTCGACCGCGGGAGTATGTCGCTGCCGTTCTCCAACAAGATGGTGCCAGGTACGAACACATCGTTCGGGAAGGGCCTGGTCATCCTTGTTTTCCTTTGGGAGTGCGGCGAAAAGTTCAACAAGAACGGCGGCGCAGGCAACCGATGGGACCTCGTCGTTCCGGGCGGACAGAATCCCGACTGCTCGCAACTGAACTCAGCTCCCGACCGCGTGCATCTTTTCACCGTCGCCCCGTTCACGATCTACGAGGGGACGATCTCGAGCGGCTCCGTTTATGGCTATTGGGGCGGTCTCTTCGGCAGCCCGGACTCGTGTCAGTCGTGCGCGCTCAACGCACTCGCAAACACCGCCGTGATGGTCCCGGACGAATAGGAGGTACGAGATGCGTCTACGTTCATGGCTCTTCCTCTCACTCGGACTGCTGCTTGCGGTCCTCACGGGCGTCGCGCTCAACGGCGTCGCCCAGCAGAACTCCGGCCGAGCGGCGGCGGCTCTGTCCGACACCGTGAGCATCGTGGTCGCCGCGGCCGACGTGCCGGCACGCACCGTCCTCACCAACGCGATGTTGGCGCGCCGCGACTACCCGAAAGAACTCATCCCGAGCGGAACGGTGACCAACGAAGCGGAGGCCGCGGGGCAGACCACTTTGGCCACGGTGCCGAGTGGAACCCCGATCCTCCGCGGCCAACTCGTCGCGGCCGAAGGCAAGCGAGGAGCTTCGCTCACGATCGATCCCGGAAACGTCCTCATCTCATTCCCCACGAGCGACCCGCTGACGGTGGGGGGCTTCGTCGCCAGTGGTGACCGTGTCGACATCCTCGCGACGGTGACGACTGGCATCGGTGAGAATCCGAAGCGCACGCAGACGATGATCCAGAACCTCGAGGTCCAGCAGGTCATCGGCCCGACACGCGACAAACCGCAGCAGGCGACTTCACTGACCTTCATCGTCGACCATCAGACAGCGCTGGTCCTCAAATATCTGCGGGACAGTCAGGCCACGATCGACGTTGCGGTGCGTTCGCGCGACGAAGAAACGAGCGCTTCCACGCGAAGCGTCGACATCACATATCTCGTTCAGACCTTCGGTATCGCACGATGACCGACGGAATCGGACCGATCCGCGTACTGCTTCTCGAGACGGAACCCGACGCCGCGGCCAACGCGCGCGACGCGCTCGCGACCGACGACCGCATGCACCTCGTCGCGACGGTGACGGACCAGGCATCGCTCCTCGACAAACTCGGCGCGACGTACGCGCAGGTGGCAGTCGTCGATCTCGCCGGGCTCAGAGGCGAGATTGGGCCGGCCGTGCACGACATCCTCGCGCGAGCGCCGGAGTGCTGCGTGATCGTCACCGGAGCGAATGTTGCACCGGGGACCGTTTCACGGGCCGTGACCGCTGGCGCGCGGGGATTCCTGCTGAAGCCATACCAACGCGAAGACTTCGTCACGACGATCCGCGATGCCTACATGAATTTCCAAGAGCTGCGGCGGCTCCAGCGCATCGATCGAACGCCGGGCGGCCCGAAGCCAGGAGTGGTGATCGCGGTCTACAGCCCGAAAGGCGGTGTCGGCTGCACGACGATCGCGACGAACCTCGCCGTCGCCCTCGCGCGTCGCTCGAAAGCGTCGGTCGCGCTCGTCGACCTCGATCTCCAATTCGGCGATGTCGGCATCGCTCTGGATCTGAAGGGCGCCAACAGCGTTGCCGATCTGCTCAACCACGTTGACGCCATAGAGCCGTCACTGATCGATGAGGTCTTCGTACGCCACTCCTCCGGCGTGCGCGCCCTGCTCGCCCCCGACAACCTCGCGATGGTTCCCTCCATCGATCCCGACCGTGTGGCCCGCGTCGTAGATCAGCTCCGGCCGCATTTCCAGTACATCGTCTGCGATCTCTGGTCCAGCCTCGAAGATCTGACGCTCGCGACCTTGCGCATGGCCGATCGGATCATTCTCGTCACCACGCCTGAGTTGCCCGCGCTACGCAATCTGCGTCGCGTGATGTCGGCGACAGGTCTGTTGCTGCAGGACGAGCGGACGTTGCTCGTCGCCAACCGGGTCCCGGGCAAGGCGGGCATCGGGCTGAGCGAGATCGAGCGCGGTCTGGGACGCCCGATCGCGGCGACCATCCCAAGCGAGGGCGTCGGCATCACGGAGGCGATCAACCGCGGCATCTCGATCCTCGACGACCGAGCCCGAGCGAAGTCGGGAGGTAGCTACCGGAAGCTGGCCGAGCTCATCGTGCACGGACTCGAACCTGCGGCGGTAGGTCAACCGGGTCGTCGCGTGGTCGCCGCTACGGAGCTGAGGTGAGCCGACGATGACCATTCTTCGACCCAGCGCGCGCTTGAAGCCGACCGAGCTCCGGACCATCGGCACGTCTGTCGCGGCACTCCCAGAGGCCGACTGGCGCCCCGAAGTCCTCAAGCTGAGCCGCTTCCGTGACGATGGCGAGGTCCAACTCGTCAACCGCATACACGCGCGTGTCGCAAGCCTCCTCGGTCGTAACGTCGAAGCGGCGTCGGCCGAAGCGATGCGGTCGATGGTCGCCGAACACTTCTCCACGTCTCTCGACGACGAGCACGTCGCCGTGAATCGCACCGACCGCTTGCGGCTACAGGACGCGGTCTTTGCAGAGATCGTGGGCTACGGGCCGATCCAGGATCTGCTTCATGACGACGGGATCTCCGAGATCATGGTGAACGGCGCTCATCAGGTGTGGATCGAACGCGAAGGAAAGCTCTACCTCACCGACATCACCTTCGCCGATTCCGACCACGTGATCCGCGTGATCCAACGCATCATCGCCCCGCTCGGCCGGCGTTGTGACGAGGCCTCTCCGATGGTCGATGCGCGTCTCCCCGATGGCTCGCGAGTGAACGCGATCATTCCGCCGTTATCTCTGATCGGACCGGTGCTCACAGTCCGGAAGTTCCGTCGCGTGCCCCTCTCTCCCGACGAACTGATGCGGCATTCGTCGATCACCCCCGAGGCGCTGCAATTCCTTCGGACCTGCGTTCGCGGCCGGCTGAACATCATCGTGTCCGGTGGAAGTGGCGCAGGGAAAACGACGCTGCTGAATGCGCTGTCCTCTTACATCTCGACACGAGAACGCATCGTGACGATCGAGGACGCCGCGGAGCTGCGTCTGCAGCAGATGCATGTGATCACGCTCGAGACCCGCCCTGCGAACGTTGAAAGTCACGGCGAGATCACGATCCGCGATCTGCTTCGCAACGCGCTCAGAATGCGGCCGGATCGGATCGTCATCGGCGAATGCCGCGGTCCGGAGGCTCTCGACATGCTTCAGGCGATGAACACGGGCCACGACGGATCGCTCACGACCATTCACGCGAACGGACCGCGCGACGCGTTGGCGCGCATCGAGACGATGGTGCTGATGTCCGGCGCCGATCTGCCACTTCGTGCGATCCGGGAGCAGATCGTTTCCGCCATCGATCTGGTCGTCTACGTTGAAAGGATGCAGGACGGCACCCGAAAGATCACGCAGATCAGTGAGGTGCGGGGTTACGAGAGCGACCTCATCACCATGCAGGACCTCTTCGTGTTCCAGCGCGAGGGCTTCGATGGTCAGCACGTGCTTGGTGCGCTGCGGCCCACGGGCATCCGTCCAGCCTTCAGTGACCAGCTCATTTCGCGTGGACTCGAGCTGCCTTTGAACTGGTTCGGATACGACGGCGACAGCGTCGCCGAGGCGGAACGGAAGTAACGTGTTCCCGCAGCCGATGATGGTCGGCGTACTCGGAACCGCGGCCGTCGTGTGTTTCGTTCTCGGGCTGTGGCTACCGGTGGTGTATGTCGAGCGCAGCATCGCGCGTCGGCTGCGCGGTTTCGTCGAGGCGCCGGTGGGCGCGCTCGAGGGGGACTTGAAGGTCGGTCGGCGACGTGCGGCGCGCGAAACTCATGCGGCGGTCCGACGACCAGCGGCCATCCGATTCCTGGAGCGGCGGCTCGCCGAAGCGGAGAGCGATCTCTCGCCGGCGGAGATCGTGATCGCCTCTCTTGTACTCGCAGTTCTCGTGTTCAGTGTGTCGTACCTGGTGCTGAAGGAGCCCCTGCTCGCGCTGCCGGCCGGAGCGGCCGCGGGCGGCATCCCGCTGAAGTGGCTGGGCTGGCGTCGAGGTCGGAAGGTCGGCCGCTTCACGCGACAGCTTCCAGACGCCATCGGACTTCTCGCGAGCTCGGTCCGTTCGGGTCACAGCCTCCCGCAGGCTCTCGAGCACGTGGCCGCCGATGCCGGGGACCCCATCCGGGCGGCTTTCCTTCTCGCCGGCCGGGAGATCGGTCTCGGTGCTTCCCAGGAGGATGCGCTCGAGAGACTCGCGGGACGATACCCCTCGGACGATCTGCAGCTCGTGGTCGCGTCGATCAACGTGCAACATCAGATCGGCGGCAGCCTTGCGAAGGTGCTCGACTCGATCTCCGAGACGATCCGCGAACGCTTACGCATCGAGGGAGACATCAAAGCGCTCACCGCTCCGCAGCGCATGAGCGCGTACGTCCTCTGCGGCCTGCCGATCTTTGTCACTTTGGGTTTGCTCATGATCGGGCCCGATTACATCGGCGTGATGTTCGAGCCAGGGCCGCTGCGCTACGCGCTGTTCGCCGGCATCGGGCTGGTCGCGCTGGGTTTTCTAGTCATGCGCGCCCTGACGAAGATCGATGTCTAGTCGGCTCCGTGCCACCTTCGCGGCGGCCATCGCTGCGGTCTTCCTGATGGGTGGGGCCGCGCTAGCCGACGACCCGATCCGGATCGTCATCAGCCGCGTCGACGCGGGCGACTTCCCGACGGTGCGGCTCGTCGCGTCGGTCGTGGACGCGAGCGGCAAGCCGGTGCGCGGGCTGCGGGCCGAGGATCTGCAGCTGCGAGAGCGCAATCTGCCGACCTCGGCAAAAGTGACGCTCGCCACGCTCGTTTCTCCCGTCGCTCTGGCCCTCGTCGTCGACACGAGCGGCAGCATGTCCGGTCGGCCGCTCGCAGACGCGAAAGCCGCGATAGCCACGATGATCTCGGCGCTCGGCGCGAACGACCAGGTCGCGATCGTTGCGTTCAACGCGACGGTGCGTACGGTGCAGCCTCTGACCGGCGATAAGGCGCGCGCGATGGCGGCAATTGGTTCCATCACGGCCAGCGGGGATACCGCGATCTACGACGCCGTCATCGGTGCGCTTCAGGTCCTCGACGGGGCGGACCCAAAGGTCCGGCGCGCCATCGTGCTTCTTACCGACGGCCTCGACACCGCAAGCCGCAATACACCCGCTCTGGCGGTCGGTCGCATCGCGACCGCGGGAGTTCCGCTGTACGCGGTCGGCCTCGGCGACAATCTCGATCGCTCCGCACTTCAGGACCTGTCGCAGGCGAGCCAGGGCGGTGCGGCCTATGTCGCGCCGACGTCGGCGCAGCTCGCGGGTCTTTATGCCGCCCTCGCCGAGCAGATCCTGACCGAGTATTCCGTCGAGTACCACTCCGGCGCCACGACACTGCCCGACGGAGCGATCGTGCCTTTCGAACTATCGGTCTCCCGCGGCGGCGTCGTCGCGCGGGCAGCGTCCTCCTTCGCGATCCCACAGGGCCGCGGGGCCCCGGCCGGCCCGATCGCGACCGCCCCGGCGCCCAAGGAGGTCGCGCCCCAGGTCGTCGTCATCGCCGGTGAGAGCTCCAACAGCATGGTCGTATCGCTCCTGGGCGCGATGACCGCCTTGATGTTCGTGCTGTGGTTGAACGAGCTCACGCTCTACGTGGGCTCCGGCCAGCGGCGCCGTGTCATCGCTCTCATTCGCGACGCCGTCATCGAGCCGGAGGACCCAACACGACCGTCGCTCTTGCGGCGACTCGCGAGGCCGCTCCGAGGGCTTGGTGGTCCGCTCCTTCAGGCGCTTCCCGGCGCGGTCTTACACCAAACGCGCCGGCGCTTGGAGCTGGCAGGAGCGCCGATCAGTGAGGCTGAGTTCGTTGGGATCCGGATCGCATCCATGGTCGGGCTTGGGTTCGTATGCGCGCTGGTCGTGTTCCTCTTCGGTCGCTCCACCGCATTCGGTCTCATTGGCGCCGCGCTCGGTCTGGCCGCGGGCTATGCCGTCCCGGGGCTCGTCCTGGGCTCGATGGCACGAAAACGGAAGAACGCGATACGAAAGGCGCTCGTGCCGTCGCTCGACATGCTCGCGCTGAGCGCTGATGCCGGACTTGCGTTCGATGGCGCGATCGCTCAGGTGGTGCTTCGGTGGAAGAACCCGCTCTCCGATGAGTTCCGGCGATTGCTGCTCGAGTTCCAGATGGGTCGGGACCGGAAGCAGGCGTTGCGTGAGCTCGCGCGGCGAACAGACCTTCCCGATGTCGGGCGCTTCGTTAACGCGGTCATCCAAGCCGACACGCTGGGGGTGGGTCTCGCGAAGGTCCTGCAGGATCAGGCGCTGGAGCTTCGTACGAAGCGCCGTCAAAGGGCCGAGGAGCTCGCGCGTCTCGCCCCGGTGAAGATGATGTTCCCGATGGTCCTCCTTATCTTCCCTGCGCTCTTCTTGGTCATCCTCGGACCCGCTGTGCCCAAGATGACGGCCATCTTCAACCTGCACTGAGCTCCCGCGGTTTTCGCATGGCGCCGGGCAGAACGACACGCGGCGCCGGAGGTCATCCGGCGCCGCGCCATCGCTAAGCGAAAACGGCGGTGCTGAGCGAGTCGATGAGCGAGCGCGGGGTGGTGCCGCCGCCGAAGATCTGCGGACCGGCATAGAAGATGAGAACGAGGACGATGAGGATCAGCAGGATGATGCCGATGATCATTCCGGCACCGAAGCCGCTGTCCGTCGACCCGCCCGGGTTGACGTTGACCTGACCCATGAAGAACCTCCTACAACTAACTAGGTCGCTGAAGACGCTCGCAAGCGCCATGCCGGGCGGCTCGCTCGCTTTTATGCTCGCCAGCCCATGCGCAAAGGGCCGCTGCGTCATAAATGGTTCGCGCTGTTCACCGCAGCGATCGGCCTCGGCTCGATCGCAGACGAGGTCGCGCGTCTAGCACTCCCACTTCTCGTCCTCGACCTGACGCACTCGATCGCCGCCGCCGCGATCCTGCGCGTTGTCCAATCGATTCCTTACATCATCTTCGGCGCGCCCGCCGGAGCTCTCATCGACCGAGTGGACAAGCGCAGGCTCCTCATCGCCTGCGATGTCGCTGGGATCGCGTTGACCATCGCGATCCCGCTGTCCGCGATCGGCGGCGTCTTCTCCGTCGAGCTGCTCTACGTCATCGGCTTCCTGCTCGGCACGGTCGAGGTGCTCTGGGGCGTGACGACCGACTTCAGCGTGCTGCCGTCGCTCGTCGAAGAACACGAGCTCACCGATGCCAATGCGATCTTCCTCGCGGCCGATCGCGGTGCGCGCATCATCGGGCCGACGCTCGGCGGGTTCGCGATCGGCGATGTGGATCGCCGCGCTCGCGTTCCTGCCGACCCTGGCCCTCTTCTACCGCATGCCGCCCATCCTCGAGATCTCTGCCGCCCAGATGGCGCCCCTCACGGTGCGCAACGTCATCCACGAGATCGGCGACGGCTTCGCGTTCGTCTGGCGGCTGAAGATCCTCCGTTGGCTCCTCGTCGCGATGTCCATCGCGAACCTCGGAGGCGTTGGGCTGCGGACGCTCATGCTTTACGTGCTGCGCGAGGAGCACCACCTCGACGAGGTGACGATCGGGCTCGCGCTGTCGGTCGGCGGCGCGTTCACGATCTTTGGCTCGCTGCTCGCGCCACGTCTTGCACAGGGTCGGCCGATGGGCCACAGCATGATCGCCGTGATCCTCGCGTCGGGACTGGCGGCG
>WNFL01286968.1_pt1 | contig 12373 bp, 12 predicted proteins | sample 5400361 | NCBI WGS metagenome assembly WNFL01 (sample SAMN13153351, study PRJNA577476) | soil metagenome | isolation source: 40 cm soil on Douglas fir-dominated hillslope | place: USA:California | collected 2013-09-17
AGCGGAATCTACGCTGGTGGATTGGAAGAAATACATGGAAAGCCTTGTGGGCAGGCCGTACACCAAATTCACAACCAAGGAAATCCTGCAATTTGCCACCGATGAAACGTTGGGACGTTCGCTTCACGACATTGACCGGATGGTGTATGCCCGCGACGGCAGTTTTTCACCCGAAGCTTTCGACCGCCTGCGAACGTTTTCACAAGAACAGTTCACAAAAAAAACGGAGGAGGTGAGGCATGGATAGGGCGATGGATCCGTGGTATTCAATTTCCTGGTTTGAGCCGGCTACCCTTTCGGGATTCACCTGGCAAAATCCTCTTTTCCTGTTTGGCCTGTTCATGTTGCCGTTGCTGTTGATCCTTCGCTGGTCGATACGCTATTTCTTTAATCAAAAATTGCCTGTGGCCCTGGTCAAAAGCGAGCTACGGGAGACGCCGCTTACCTTACTTCGATTTCTTCCGGAATTTATTTTGGCGGCGATGATGGCGCTGGTCCTGGTGGCCCTTGCCCGGCCGCAAAAAACCAACGAAAAGGTGGAGCAATGGGCGGAAGGAATTGATATCATGCTGGCGATCGATATTTCTCAATCCATGCAGATCGAGGATTTTACCCCGAACCGCCTCGAGGCCGCTAAAAACGTGGCGCGGGATTTCATTAAGGGTCGTCTTCAAGACCGGATTGGGATTGTTGTATTCTCCGGCGATGCGTTCTCCCTGGCACCTTTGACGACCGATTATGCCTTGCTGAACTCCTATCTCAATGACATCAGCTTTGATATGATCGAAAACCGGGGTACGGCGATCGGCAGCGCCCTGGCGGTGGTTACCAACCGTATGCGCGAGTCAGAGTCAAAATCAAAAGTCTGCATCTTGCTGAGCGACGGGGACAATACGGCGGGGAATATTGACCCCATTACGGCGGCGGAACTGGCCGCAGCTTACAATATTAAGATCTATACAATCGTAGTCGGAAAAGAAGGACTTGTTCCCTTTGGCAAGGATTATTTTGGAAGGCCCAACATGGTGGAAAATACGGTGGACGAAACCACCATGCGCAAGATTGCCGACATCGGTTCCGGGGAATTCTTCCGTGTAACGGACAACCAGACCTTGAAGAACGTGTTTTCAAAAATCGATCAATACGAAAAAGCGGAAATTAAAGAAACCCGGTTTAAAGACACCACGGATTATTACTTCATCTACCTGCAATGGGCCATGATCTTATTTCTGGTTTGGCTGTCGTTGAAATCCACTTTCCTGATCAATGTCTTGCAGGACTAAATGTGTTGATGTGTTAAGGTGCTCATGTGTTGATGTGTTGGAGCCCCAACATCAACACTTCAACACATCAGCACATCAGCACATCAACACATCAACACATTTAAATAGTGTGCGACAACCAGATCAACCGCACTCCAAATCCAATCATGACGACGCCCAAAATAATATTCATGATCATGATGGCTTTGGGAGTGACCAGCCTCCTCAGCTTATCGGCCAGGTACGCCTTTAAGAGGTCGGTCGCCAGCACCGTCATCAATACAGCAGCAAAGAAGATGAAAAATTCCAGTCCTTTTGTGTAGCCAAAGTCGAGAGAGGCAACACTGATGGTACCAATCCAGAAAATCAACACCATTGGACTGAGGCCATTGATAATAAGGCCTTTCATTATATAACGGTAGGTTTTTCTCTCATTGGATTGGGGCACATTGGTTTGCCGGCCGCTCCGGCTTTTAACTATTAAATAATACAATCCGAAGAGGATCAATATCCCCCCCCCTGCGTACGCCATGTACGTCCGGAACTGCGGGTTTTGGAAAAACTGGACCAGGCCAAAGTAGCAGACCACCACGTAGAGGATGTCGCTGATCGAGACTCCCAGGGCAACCAGTGCGCCTTTCCAGAACCCCCGCTCCACACTGGTCTGGATAATGCTGAAGAATACAGGCCCGACAAGGAAGGCCAATACGACACCCAATTGAATTCCGCTGAAAATGATCTTCATTTGCTGATGGCAAGGTAGGAGACCCATTCCTCCAAAAGGGCATTTTTCATTACCCGGGGAAATTTATTTTGTCCACCCGCCTTTCCTTTTGATTCCATCCAGGCATAAAATACGTCGGTCGGGTAGGCATCAACAATAATCTCCTGTAACGCGGCACTGCGTTCAACAGCATAATCGTCATTGAGTTCTTTCAGGTAAAAGTCGAGGCGTTCCTTCAATAGTTTTTTGTCCACCACATCGTCGGTGGCGACATACCAATGGTGTGCAAAGAGGGTCCCAAACGGGATGCCTGCCACGGTGAATTCTTTGATGCTGATATTCATTTCATTGGAAACAAGTTCAATGGCCTTGTTCATATTATCGACCGAAAGATGCTCTCCACACAAACTCAAAAAATGCTTGGTTCGTCCGGTAATAATAATTTCCGATTCCTCGATCGAAACAAATTTGATTACATCGCCGATGAGGTAGCGCCAGGCTCCCGCGCAAGTAGAAAGCAGCAGAGCATATTCTTTCCCCTCCTCTACTTCGTCGATCAACAGGGTTTCGGCATCGGGATTGATTTCTCCGTTGGCGTTGAAATTCTTTTCCTCAAAGGCCACAAATTCATAAAATATACCGTTGTTCAGCACCAGGCGCATGGACCGGCGCCGGGGATAGGCCTGGTAGGCGATGAATCCTTCTGACGCAAGATAGGTCTCAATATAGTAAATAGGACGGCCCAGGAGTTTTTCAAACCCTTTCCGGTACGGGTCAAAGGAGACCCCGCCGTGCACATAGACGCGGAGGTTGGGCCAAATCTCATGAATATTCTTAAGCTTGTGATACGCGATGATCTTCTCCAGCAGGATTTGGATCCAGGCGGGCACACCGACGACTATTCCGATATCCCAATCCGGTGCCCTCTGGGTAATCTCGTCCAACTTGGCGTCCCATTTCCGCGTCTTCGCTATTCGTTTTCCAGGCTTATAGAAATGTTGGAACCAAAAAGGGAGGCGGGCAGCCTGGATCCCGCTCAGATCTCCTTCAAAGTAACTCCCCCGCTGATGGAGGTGTGTGCTGCCCCCGATCATTAGAATGCCGGCGGCGAACGAATCGGAGGGCAGATCGTATTTCGAAAGTGTCAAAATCTGACGGAGGCTCGTCCGTTGAATGGCTTTGGTCATATCCTTCGTGACCGGGATGTATTTGGAGGATGATTCCGACGTGCCCGAGCTAAGTGCAAAATATTTAACCCTGCCTGGCCAACAAATATTTTTGGCGCCCTTCCGCGCCAGTTGCCACCAGTCCTTGTAGAGTTTATTATAATCGTGTAAGGGAACGGCAACTTTAAAGACTTTGTAAAAATCCTTAGGCCTCCTGCGGAAATGTCCCAGTATTTTAGGAAAGTCATAGTACTTTCCAAACTCTGTCTGACTCGCCGTGATCAATAATTCCTTTAGTTCTTTTTTTTGGAGTTCAAGAGGTGAAGTATATTCTTGCTCCAGGTTTTCTCGAAGTTTGATGCCTTTTTTGAGCAGAGTTCCTAATATTGCCATGGTATGGGTTTCAAATGGAGGCGACGATTGGCGGGCTAAGTTATAAAATGGACATTAAAAACAATATAAACTTATTTAATAGCGAGGTTACCCGTCTGGGTGGCCGTCTGATTGCTGTGGGGAAGACGCAACCTCCGGAAAAACTTCTGGAAGCCTACGAGGCTGGACAACGTATATTCGGCGAAAACAAAGTACAGGAAATGACCGTCAAATACGAAGTCCTTCCAAAGGATATTGCATGGCACATGATCGGCCATTTGCAGAGCAATAAGGTCAAGTACATTGCTCCTTTTGTCGCCCTGATCCATTCGGTGGACAGCGTCAGGTTGATGGAAGAAATCCATAAACAAGGAAAAAAGATCGACCGCGTTGTACCGTGCCTTTTACAGGTGCACATCGCTCAGGAAGAAACTAAATTTGGGTTCGATGACAATGAATTGTATTCCATAATGGAAAATCAAGCGACGTCGGAACGCAGGTTTTTAAGAATCGATGGATTGATGGGAATGGCTTCGCTCACAGAGGACAAGGAGAAAATCAGGCGTGAATTCCGGCATTTGAAATCAATTTTTCAAACCCTCCAATCACGAAAACTGCCGGCCAACGCAAAGATGACAGAGCTTTCTATGGGAATGAGTTCGGATTATAGAATTGCCCTCGAGGAAGGGAGTACGCTCGTGAGAATTGGTACCGCTATATTTGGAGAACGGCTTGGCGCTTAGGGCTTGGCGCTTGGCGGGTTGATCGTGGCTTACAAACAAGAGCCCTCCTCATAGGGCCTATAAGAAAGGCTTGGACGAATCAACCCGGTGCCAAGTGCCAGGCATTAAGCGCCAAAACCAAGTCCAAAGAATCAATACTATGAATCAAAGATCAATACTTTTATGGGGAGCAGTTTTGGGCGGATCGGGTGTTGCACTGGGTGCATTCGGTGCCCATGCGCTGAAACCTATCCTGCTTGCTAACAACCGGCTGGATGCCTATGAAATCGCTGTGCGCTATCAGGTGTACCATGCCCTGGCCCTTTTGATAGCGGGTGTGTTGATGACGCAATTCCCAAATTCGCCTCACGTTCGCCGGGCGGCATCCTGTTGGGTGGGAGGAATTTTTCTTTTCAGCGGAAGCCTTTACACGTTATCCCTCACATCGGCGACTGCTTTCGCGTTTCTTACACCAGTGGGTGGATTCCTGTTCATTGCTGGCTGGGGCTTCCTGCTTGCAGCCATTCTTAAAAATAAATAAGAGCCGATGGCCCTTTCAACTGACCTTGTCGGTTATTGAGAGGCTTTCTTTTCAACCACGTTGGCGGTAAAACTAACTTGACTGCCTTCCGGATTCACCGCGTTAGAAACAATGGTTACCACTTTATTTTGCTTGCCAATTTTGCCGAGTGAGTTAAAGGCAACAACGATCTCCCCCTTCCCTCCGGCAACAATGGGATCCCTGGGCCATCCTTTGGGGACAGTACATCCGCAGGTAACGGTTACATTGGTGATAAGCAGAGGCTCCGTTCCGGTGTTGGTAAACCTAAAGGTGGTCTCTACTTTATCGCCTTGTTGCATGTCTCCGAAATCATGGGTGGATTTTTCCCAGGTAAGAATCGGACCACTGGGTTTGGCAGCGGGCGTTTGGGCAAAGGCTACAGCCGCTACCGCAATGCCGAGGGCTAAGATTAAAAGGCGCTTCATATTTTGTTTTTTTTCAAATTTAGGGATTAACGGGTTAATTCATAAACGGGTTGGGGTCCATCAAATTTCGTACCGTTCCACTAATTTTCAACATCCGAATGACTGAGCAAGTTCAAGAAATGTATGGAAACCGCCTGCGGGTGAGAGCATGCGGCCTTTTGATCAAAAATGAGCGGTTGCTGATGGTGAACCACCGTTCCCTTACAGAAACGGATTTTTGGGCACCGCCGGGGGGCGGAGTGAATTTTGGAGAGTCCGCGTCCTCGTCCTTGCAGCGCGAATTGAGAGAAGAAACCGGGTTGGAAACAGAAGTGGGCGAATTTCTGTTCGCTTGTGAATTTATTCAACTTCCTCTTCACGCCATCGAGTTATTCTTCCTGGTCCGGCAGGTCCGGGGAGAATTGGTTACCGGTTTTGATCCGGAGATGAAGAGAAAGGATCAAATCATTAAGGCCGTTCAGTTTTTACATTGGGATGAGATTCTAAAGATGGACCCGACAGCGTTGCACGGTATATTTCGTTTTACCGAGGAACCCGCTCAAATAACCCGGTTAAGGGGCTATTTTAAGGTATGACTCTTGTTTTTAACCACTTAAAATAGGTATTATTGCAAGCGTACGGCTCCTGAATGCAGCCGGGATTGGATCCCCTGCCTACGCGATGCATGAAGAGAAGTAATGTTGATTCACTGATTCCACAAAACAAATCCCTTGCAAGCCACCTCCGTCAGCCATAAGCTTATCAGGAAGATCAAGGACGACAAGTTCGATGCAGAAAAACTTGACCAATATATCCTCTTGGCCCAATTGGGGGTGCGTGATCTGCAGGTAGCCGTGGTGGATTCTGCCGACAACCGGTTAATTTTTTTTGAGGATTATATATTTAACGATTTGAATTCCTATGAAGAGCTGATGGCGGTCCTTCGCACCCTGTACGAATCGCACGAACTCTTGATGGCAGGTTTTTGGAAAAGCGTTGTTTTCTCGATCAAAAACAACCACCTGATTCAGGTACCGGACTCGTTGTTCGTACCGTCTGCCGCGGATGAGTATCTGCGTTTCAATGCACAATCGGACAAAGAAAAAGAGGAGACCTTGTTTTGCCGTCATCGCCTGTCGGACGCTGTCACCGTGTTTGCTATCCCGCGAGAACTCCAATGGTGGATCGGCAGCCTCTATCCGAACAGCACGGTACGGTTTATTCATCAATCCGCCTCCCTGATTGAAGGAGTCCTGAATTACGCCCAGTCGTACGAAGGTACCCCACTGTACGTCTATGTCGACAGGTTTAAACTCCACGTCCTCTCGGTAAAGGATAACAAGCTGGTCTACTACAATCAATTTGTCATCAAGCAGTTTGCCGATTACATCAAATACATTATGCTGGTGATGAAAGGTTTAAACATGGACCAACTCTCGAGCCAGGTCATGTTGTGGGGTTATATTGGAAAGAATTCCCCGCATTACCAGGAATTCTATAAATACATCCACAATGTCGTTTTTGGAGGAAGGCCTGCCCACCTGAGGTTTGGATACATGTTTGACGAAGTGCAGGAGCACCACTTTTTTGATTTGTACTCCATGTACTTGTTCAAGCCTTAGTCGATGTGACGCAAAGGCAGTTTCAGATGGAAATGAAATAAGCCGTTAAAACACCCGTTCCCTCGTCCTATGAAACGCATTGCCCTCTTTCCCGGTTCGTTTGACCCCTTTACCAAAGGACACGAAGATATTGTGTTGCGCGGGTTAACATTGTTTGACGAGATTATCATTGCCATTGGCTACAACAGCGCCAAAAGCCAGCGGTACTTTAAAATTGAGCTCATGGTCGACCGGATCAAAGGTACGTTTGCCACTTACCCGAATATCAGGGTGCATCCTTTTTCTGAATTGACTGCCGAATTTGCCCGCCGGAATGAGGCCCGTTATTTGCTGCGCGGGTTGCGCAACACGACTGATTTCGAATACGAAAACAGCATTGCTCAGGTAAACCGGAATCTCAACGCTGAATTGGAATCGGTCTTTCTGATTACTTCTCCTCCCTTTGCATTTATCAGCTCCTCGGTCATACGGGAAGTGCACAAATACGGCGGCGACGTCAGCAGTTTTCTCCCGTATAAATTATAGTCCCTCCTCACCACTATTTTTTAACTGACTTTTGGGCCTTCTTATAATACTCCTCAAACACAAACCGGATAGACCGATACGAGTTTTCCAGGGCGTGGTAGACCTCCTTTTCTGTCATCCAACGGATTTCCTCAATATCCTCATCCACTGCGGGACGTCCCCGTGAATCATCCATCAGGTCCATAGCAAACCAGCGCGTTTTTTTGAGCATGCTGTTTTTGTTCATGGTGTAGGTATGCCATGTCGTGCAGATCTTTCCACCCAGTTTCACCGACACATTGCATTCTTCGAAGACTTCACGAACGGCGGTCTGCTCGTAATCCTCACCGGTTTCTTTTTTGCCTTTGGGCAGGTCCCATTTTTTCATCCGGTAAATCATCATGAACTTTTCTTTTTTGCGAATCAGGCCGCCGGCCGCTTTCACGACCTTGAATTTCTTCTTCAGATAAATCTTGACCGACTCGTAATTATCCACCGAAACAAACAAGGAGTGCAGGCCGATAGGAACTTTGGAGTTGACGAGATCCAGGATAAGGTCAAGGTCATCGATGGTAGCCTGATCGACCCACACATGATTCAGGAGCTTGGCTTTGGTTATCGGTTCATTCTTCGCGTCAACGGTAAGATTAATATCCCCCGGATCGGGTTTTTTACCGGGTTTTAATATCCTGACAGGAATATCGTTTACAAATAAATTCATGGGGTGGGATGCTGGTCTGCCATGTTCGCAAAAACATGAATTATTAGCTAACAGACAAATAGATTTTAGGGTTTTTTCATAATAAATTGGCGATCCATGAGCAAGGTGAAAATCGAAGAGAAGACGGCCGGGCCGGTGGCTTCCCGACTGCTTGAAATTGAGGCCATCAAGCTGAACTATAAAACTCCTTTTACCTGGAGCTCGGGCTGGAAGTCTCCGATCTACTGCGATAATCGGCTGTCGCTTTCCTACCCGCCCCTTCGAACTTATATTAAAGAACAATTGGTCAATGCAATTAACGAAAATTTTAAGAAAGTTGAAGGCATTGCCGGTGTAGCCACAGCCGGGATTCCGCAGGGGGCCTTGGTCGCCGACGCCCTCCAACTCCCTTTTGTATACGTGCGGCCCAAGCCGAAAGACCATGGAATGGGAAACTTGATTGAGGGCAAAATCCAAAAGGGTCAAAAGATCGTTTTGGTGGAAGACTTGATCTCGACAGGGGGGAGTTCCCTCAGGGCTGCAGAGGCTTTGAAGGATGCCGGTTTCTCTGTGCTGGGTATGGTGGCGATTTTCACGTACGGTTTTAACGAAGCCGCGAAGAATTTCGAGGATGCCAACATTCCCCTTGTGTGTCTGAGTGATTTTGATCACTTGCTGAAAGAAGCTGTCCTTAAAAAATATTTGGATGAAAAGGAACTCGTCTACGTGAAGAGTTGGCGGGTGGACCCGGCTGGATGGAAGTAAGGGAGTGGTGGGAAGTGGGAAGTAGGCAGTAGGCAGTCATAAGTAGGCAGTCATAAGTAGGCAGTCATAAGTAGGCAGTCATAAGTAGGCAAAGGGCAGTAGGCAGGGCTTTGTTGCCAGTTATTGATAATGAGTTACGATCACAGATGATCGACCAGGTTTTCCTGACAATCGCCAGGGGGGTCCAACCAGAATTCCTGTTTAAATTAGCAAACCAATCTTGAAGCCCGACTCAAGAATCCCATGACGGTCAACCACAAACTGATTACTTTGACCTAAGAGCCAAGTTATGAGCCGCCTCCGCGCCTGGATCAGAAGTTTCTTCGGCTTCTCACGTTCCGAGACCAATGCGTTTTTGATCCTTCTCCCCATCATGGCCGCGCTGTTGTTTTCTGCGCCTGTTTACCGATGGTGGTTGGGCAGTCGTTCGGTCGATGGGCCGGAGAATAACAGACTGATGGATAGCCTTGTTGCGTCGTGGAAATGGGATAAACCGGCCGACAGTGTTTCTAAAGAACACCCACCGCTCTTCTCTTTTGATCCCAATACAGCGTCCTTTGACGATCTCAAAAATCTCGGATTCTCCGACAGGCTTTCCCACCGGATCATGAACTACCGCACCAAGGGCGGAACATTCAAAGTTAAGCGGGACCTGCTCAAGCTGTACGGGATGGACTCCTCGTTGGTGTCGAGACTCTACCCTTTAATTGAATTGCCCGAGAAAATAACTCCGGCCGCCACCCATCGCTTTCCTGTCGCCGCGACGGTACGTTCAACGCCATTTGATCTGAACCTTGCCGATTCGGCTCAACTCATCCAAATTTATGGTATCGGACCGACGCTTACCTTGAGAATAATCAAGTACCGTGACCGTCTGGGAGGATTCATTTCCGGAGACCAACTCACGGAAGTGTACGGCCTGGATTCTGTGGTGATCCATCGGCTGAAGAAAAGGACATTCATCCGTGACGATTTTAAACCGCGGCAAATCAATGTCAATGCGGCGGATGAACAAGAACTCTGGCGACTTTGCCTCCCTTGCCGAGTTGAGGCAAATTGAGCTGATGGACGAGTCCCTCTTTCAAAAGATAAAACCGTACCTTACTGTGAAAGATTGATTGATTGTGACTGCACCGGAGGCAACCAAAAAGCTATTGACGCATTATTTAAGAAGGTTGACCAACCTCTCCGGCAATAACCGTTCCTTGTACCTGGGCCGGCTTTCTTCCGATCAGTTTCTGGACCTCCACCAGGCAAGTCAACTCAATGGTGAAAAATCATTTTCCATTGTCGAGTCCATCATCGCCGGAAGAAAAAAAATCATTTGTCCCGTCGTGGATGCGCGGATGGAAGCGTCGAATGAAGCAAGTAAAAAGCTGAAAAAGCTTCAACGACTGGATCATTTCCTTTTCGAAGAACGGGGATCCCGGGATTTGCATTTGAGCTGGCCCTTTGTCCGCGGAAAACTATCCGATGGAACGTGCGTCCAATGCCCCCTTCTTTTCTTTCCGGTAGAGTTGGAGCAGGAAAACCAGCATTGGGTGATCCGCCCTCGTCAGGGTACCGACATCACGTTTAACAAAACGTTTCTTCTGGCGTATGCCTTCTACAACAAGGTGAAGGCCGACGAGTCTTTGATGGAAGAGAACTTTGAAGAAACCGATCGCGACAGTACCGTCTTCCGGACTGCCATTTACCAACTCCTCAACAAAGGCTCACTGGGCATTCATTTCAATCCCGACAACTATCGGGACGAGCTGACATCCTTCACATCCTTCACCAAATCGAAATTTGAAGAACAGCACAAGAATGGAATGCTAAAACTTTTTCCCGAAGCCGTCCTGGGCATTTTCCCGCAAGCCGGTTCCTATCTTGTTCCGGATTATATGGACCTGATTGAAAATGAAAGGATCATTGATCTGGAGGATTTCTTTCGGTCGCGCCATGCTCCTGAGGAAACCGGCTCAACCAATTTCATTACCCAGGTCAAAGAAGAAAAAGTTTATGCCTCCTTCCCGATGGACATCTGGCAGGAAAATGCTCTTAAAGCAGTCAAGCTCGGGAATTCGGTCGTCGTTCAAGGACCGCCGGGAACCGGAAAATCACAACTGATCTGTAACCTCATCAGCGATGGAATTTCCCATCGCAAGCGGATTATGGTCGTTTGCCAGAAGCGGGCAGCCCTGGACGTTGTGTATGCCCGCTTAACCGAGAAGAGACTTTCCTCCTTTATTGGGTTGGTCCATGATTTCAAAAATGACCGCAACACGATCTATAAAAAAATTGCCTCGCAAATCGAGCACGTGGAGGATAACAAGGCAAAGAACAATAGCCTGGATGCCATTCAACTGGAACGGACATTTTACCAGGCCAGCCGCAGAATCGACCAGGTGACCGATGAACTTGAAGAATTTAAGCAGGCATTATTCGATGAATCGGAGTCCGGTACGAGCATCAAGGAACTCTACCTCCGGTCCGAGGCCCCCGCGGTCAACCTCAAGCAGGAGTATCAGTATTTTCGTGCGGAGGCCGTCGCCCCTTTCCTCACCAAACTGAAATTCTATTCCTTTTATGCGGAACGGTTTGAAGGAGAAACCTGGTACCCCTGGAGGGAGCGAAAATCATTCTCTTCTTTTCAAGTAAGCGATTTGAAAACGCTGCTGGGTCACCTGAAAGAAATACCCCTTTTCTTTGATGGAATTCTAAACAAACTTCACGAATTATCCGCTGCCGATCTCACTTTTGAAGAATGCGAAGCATTGGTCGTCCGGAAAAAGGAAGCCGAAGAATTAATTGAATTGCTTGCCACCGAGCAGCGATTCAGGATTTTTCAATCCACCGTGTACGAACCGGAGGAAGAAACCAGTTCGTTGTGGCTTTCCAACATCGAGCGTGTCATCGCCGACTGCTATCAGGGCGATGGACCTGAGATCTCGGTGACCCCGCACCAGCTTGGGCAATTGATGAAGGCACTTCAACGGAGTGCGAAAGCACGCAGGAACTTGATTGGATTGGTCCTGTGGGAGCTTTTTTCAAAAGACAAGATCTTCATCACGCGTGNAAAGAGTAATAAAGCCGGTTTGTTGACACTGGAAAGAAAGTTGGACAACCGCCTCAACCTGGAACACAACTTCTCCAAACTCAGAACAAAAAAATGGCTGACCCCCATTCCGGAAGGATATAACCTGATCGCCATACAACACTGGACGCAGGACTTTCAGCGTGTGATCAGGGCGAAAGAGATTTACCACTCGATCAGAGGGTTGAAAAACATGGCCGACCCTTCGCGATTGCGGTGGGAGGAATTCCAGAGCCGGATGGGAATTCTCTTTAAGCTTTTTGAAGAGATCCCGTTAAGAAAAGCGATCTGGTTAAACTACTTTACCCCGACCCAACTTTCGCTACTCACACAACCGAATCCTCCTTCCGAAGAATTAGCGACCACGCTCAAAAATGATTTTGACGCCCTGGTAGAATTTGACCGGCAAAATGAATCGCTTACGCCGGACGAGAAAAATATTGTTAAGAAACTTTTTCAATCCTCCGGAAAGTGGGACTACCCTCAACTTG
>WNFL01126933.1_pt1 | contig 12368 bp, 11 predicted proteins | sample 5400361 | NCBI WGS metagenome assembly WNFL01 (sample SAMN13153351, study PRJNA577476) | soil metagenome | isolation source: 40 cm soil on Douglas fir-dominated hillslope | place: USA:California | collected 2013-09-17
GAATCCGCCGAGGCGGAGCTCTACGGCCTCTACGCGAAGGACGACCCGAACCGCCAGATCGCCTCCGAGACGCACAGCGGCCGCGCGGCGCTGCTGCGCCTCTCGGCCGTGCGCGCCGGCTTCCGCGCGCACCTGATCGTCTGGCGCGCGCGCGACTTCGCGAAAGAGGAGGGGGATCCGAACTACCTCTCGCGCGGCGAGGACGGCGTCTTCCGCCCGGGGACGCGCAACTACGCCGAGCTCGGCCTCGCGAAGGTCTTCCGTCCCGTGCCGGGCGTCCTCGTCGACGCCTCCGCGCGCCTCCACAAGATCGAGTCGCACATCGAGTACTCGTATCGCCTGCTCGCCCGCGTCGACTTCGACCTGCCGCTCGGAGGCGCGAGGTGAGGCGCTTTCTCGCCGGCGCGCTCCTCTGCGCGTCTTCTCTCTCCGGTCATGCGCAGGAACCGACGCCGACGCCGACTCCGGCGCCGCTCCCCCTCCACCCTTCGCTCGAGATCCGCGAGAGGTACGACAACCCCGAGCTCCCGCTCGGCCATAACGCCCTCGCGAACATCGACCCGCTCCACGCCGCGCTCGCGTTCTTCTGGTCGCGCATCCGGCTCGGCGTCCTCGCCGACCCGCTGCCGCGCTTCCAGGCGTTCGCGCAGATCCAGGACGCGCGCTACTGGGGCCAGGAAGGAGGCACGCTCCGGAGCATCAAGGGCGTCGACCTCCACCAGGGATGGCTGCACCTCGGCGACGGCGAGAAGTTCGCGCGCCTCGGGCGCCAGGAGTTCGGGCTCGGAGAGGAGCGCCTCTTCGGCCGCGACGACTGGTACGAGGAGGGGCGCGTCTTCGACATGATCCGCCTCCGCTCGCCGCTCGGCGGCGGCAAGTGGGTCGGGGATGTCCTCTACGCCGAGGTGACGAACCCGGTCCCCGACAACACGGACGAGGCGTTCGAGATGCTCGGCGTGACGCGCCTCCTGGGCGGCGAGAGCTACGCACGCGTCACCGCGGTCGAGAAGCACGACAGCCATCGTGGCCCGAAGACGGGCAACAAGCTATACATCGCGACGCTCGACCTCGAGGCGCACCTCGTGAACGGGCCGTGGGTCGTCGACGTCGAGGCCGCGGGGCAAGCGGGCGAGAACTACGACGACAACCAGCGCGCGGCGTTCGTGGCGGGCTACGTGCGGCGTTCGCTCGGCGGGCCGTACGCGGCGAGGCTCGGTTTCGAGTTCTCGCGCGGCTCGGGCGACGGGGACGACGAGGACGGCAACTCGCGCAACATCGACGTCCTCTACCCGACGCGGCACGACAAGTACGGCTTCCTCGACCTCCTCTCGCTCCAGAACCAGCGCCAGGTCGCGCTGACGCTCGATTCGGGGGGGCCGCGCGCCGGCGACGGTCTCCACGCCGCGTTCCGCCTCCTCGGGCTCGACAATCCGAAGGGGCGCTGGATCAACGCGCGCGGCGAGACGATCGGGCGCGACGTGTCGGGCGCGCACGGGCGCCTCCTCGGCTGGGAATTCGACCTCGAGCTCTCCCGCCTCGTCTTCCCGCGTTTCGGAGACCTCTCCGTCACGGTGGAGGCCGGCTACTTCCACGGGACCGAGCTCGCGAAGGCGATCGACCACGTGGTCCAGGCGTACGAGTGGTCGATCACGCTTCGCTACCGCTTCGGCGAGGTCGCGCCGTGAGGCGGCTCGCCGTCTGTCTGGCGCTTCTCGTGGCGCCATACGCTCGCGCTCAGCAGACGCCCGCCCGGTTCGAGGCGGGGATCGCGTGGGGGCGCGCGTTCCGCGGCTCCTTCGCACGCGGCACGAGCGACGCGTTCGACTCGAAGGTGGAATCGGACACGGACATCCTGAAGGGGGTCCGCCTCGCGTACGTCGTGACGCCGCGCGTCTCGCTCGAGGTGCTCGCGGAGCGCGTCGACACGCGTTTCGTCTCGACGGGCGGCGGCGTCTTCCCCGTCGAGCGCGAGCTCGGCATCCTCCAGATGCGCTTCGTCGAGCTGGGCGCGCGGTACGCGCTCGCGCGCGGGCGCGTCGTGCCCTTCGTGGGCGGGGGTCTCGGCGTCGCGGTCCTCGACCCGGACATCCCGGGCCGCACGGACATCCGCGACTCGACGCGCCTCGCGCTCCATCTCGACGCGGGCGTGAAGGCGTACTTGACGCGCTGGCTCGGTCTCCGGCTCGACGCGCGCCCGCGCTTCGTCTATCTCGGCGCGAGGCGTGAGCCGTACGACGGCGGCGTCCTCGACTCGGGCCGCTGGTTCCACCAGGTCGACGGCGACTTCGGGATCTTCGTTGCGTTCTGAGCGTCTCGCGATCGCGGCGTGCGCGCTCCTCCTCCTCGCGCCGCTCGCGGCGAGCGCGCAGGAGATCCTCGCCCCGCCCCTCCCCCTCTCTCGCTCGCTCTACGTTCTCGACGTCCCGTTCCTCCACTTCGGGGCGCTCGATCTGACACCGCTCGAGGCCGGGCGCGTCAGCGTGGACGTCGACGCGGCGTATGCGAACACGTTCAGCCACACGTGGCACGCCGCGACGATCCAGCGCGAGTTCCACCTTCAGGGGCAGCCGTTCACGCGCGACATCGCCGACACGCTCCACGTTCGCCATCCGCAGGACGTCATCGCCTTCCTCGACGCAGAGCTGACGCGCGTCGCGCTGGTCGCCCGGGCCGGCCTGACGCGCTCTCTGGCGGTCGAGGTCGAGGTGCCGTGGATCTCCTGGAGCGCGCTCCACGCGGACGGCGCGATCGAGGACTTCCACCGCGCCCTCGGCATTGCCGACGCGCAGCGCCCGCTCTTCCCCCGCGGGCGCTTCCAGCTCGTGCGGCAGCGGCCCTTCGGCGCGCTCGAGTTCGACGACGCGACCCCGAGCGCCGGACTCGGGGACGCCACTCTTCGGCTCGCGTGGCGCGGCATGCCGTCGGACAGGACCGAAGCGGGCGTCGCAGTGGCGGTGAAGGCCCCGACGGGCAGCGCCGACGATCTCCGCGGCTCGGGATCCTGGGATGCGGGCGTCATCGCCGGGGTGTCGCGGCGTTTCTTCGCGTCGCGAAGGCTCGGGCTCCATCTCCAGGGCGCGGTGGTCGAGCCCGGCCGCTATCGCGGCGAGCGCGCGACCACGATCCGGGAAACCGGGGCGTTCACGCGCCTCGTCCTCGGCGCGGACGTGCGCATCGGGAGGGGTACGTATGTCTCCCTGACGGGCGTGCGCGAGCAGAGCCCGTTCCGCCGGGACGACGTGGGCGACGGCGCCCGCGCGTCGATCGAGGTCGTCTTCGGGATCGTGCAGGAGCTCTCGCGGCACGCGCGCGTCCGGTTCGGCGTCACGGAGAACGTGCCGCAGGGCGGCGACGCGGCGGACGTCGCGGTCCTCCTCGGGCTCTCGGTCCGCTGAGGTTGGTCGCTACACTCCGGTCCATGGGGACTCGCACCCTGGCGCTCATCGACGCCTCGAACTACCTCTACCGCGCGTTCCACGCGATCCGCGGGCTGTCCGGGCCGGGCGGCCGGCCGACGAACGCGGTCTACGGCTTCGCGACGATGCTCAACAAGTACAGGACCGACAGGAAGCCGGACGCGATTGCCGTCGCGTTCGACCGGAAGGAGCGCGTCTTCCGGCAGGACCTCGACGAGACGTACAAGGCGCAGCGCCAGCCGATGCCGGACGACCTCGTGCCGCAGATCGAGGACGCCAAGAGGCTCTGCGAGATCCTCGGCTACGCGGTCGTCGAGGAGCCGGGCTACGAGGCGGACGACCTGATCGCCGCGATCGCCGACGCGGGGGAGCGCGCCGGCCTGCGCGTCGAGGTCGCCTCCGCCGACAAGGACCTCTTCCAGCTCGTGAGGAACGACCGCGTGGTCGTGTGGCATCCGATGAAGGAGCTGCTCCTCGACGCGGGCGGCGTCGCCGCGGAGTTCGGGGTGCCGCCCGAGCGCGTCGTCGACGTCCTCGCGATCATGGGCGACTCGGTCGACAACATCCCGGGCGTGCCCGGCATCGGCGAGAAGGGCGCGAAGGAGCTCGTCGCGAGCTTGGGCGGCCTCGAGGAGATCTACGCGCGCCTCGAGGAGATCAAGGGGAAGCGAAAGGAGAAGCTCCTCGAGGGGAAGGCGAGCGCGTTCCGCTCTCGCGAGCTCGCGACGCTGCGGCGCGACGCGCCGGCCGGCGACCTGTCGCCCGACGCGCTCTTCTCGCGCTTCGTGATCCCCGAGCTCGACGACGCGCGGACCGCGCGCCTCCTCGCGCTCTACGACGAGCTCGGGTTCGCGAAGCTGAGGCGCGACCTCCTCGCCACGCGCCCGGAATCGGCCGCGGCCGCGCCTCCTCCGCGCGAGGCGCGGCCGGGCGAGACGGCCCGCTTCACGGCCTCGGCGACGGAGCTCGACGCGCTCGTCGCCTCCGCGCTCGCGTCCGGCAGGATCGGGCTCCACGTCGAGGCCGCGCCCGGGCGGCCCTATCCGCCCGAGCCGCTCGTCGCCGTCGTCGCGCTCCCGTCGGGCGAGGCGTTCGGGTTCGGCCTCGACGAGAGAGGCCGCGGCGCGCTCGCGAGGCTCCTCTCGGCGCCGGAGCTGACGATCACCGTCCACGACTCGAAGCGGCTCCACGTCTTCACGTCCCTCCTCGGCCTGCCGCCGCCCGCACGCCTCGAGGACGTGATGCTGGCCGCGTACGTCGTCGCGCCCGGCCTCCACGCGCACGACCTGGGAGGCGACGCGCGCGCGCTCCTCGGCTGCGCGCCCGACGCCGTGCCGTCCCTGAAGGACGCCTTCGGCGCGAGCGGCTACGACTCGCACGTTTCCTTCGCGACGGACGCCGGGCTCTCGTACCTCGGTCCTCGCGCGCGCCTGCCGCTCGAGCTCTACGACTGCCTGAAGGCGAAGCTGACGCCGCCTCTCGAGAGCGTCCTCGAGAGGATCGAGAAGCCGCTCGTGCCGGTCCTCGCGCGGATGGAGCTGACCGGCGTCGCGGTCGCGCGCTCCGTCCTCGCGGAGCTCTCGGCGGAGTTCACGCGGCGCCTCCATGAGCTCGAGGGCGAGATCCACGAAGTGGCGGGGGAGCCGTTCAACATCGGCTCGCCCCTGCAGCTCGGGAAGATCCTCTTCGAGAAGCTCGCCTATCCAGTGGTACGCAAGACGTCGAAGACGAAGTCGTACGCGACCGACTCCGACGTCCTGGAGCAGCTCGCGGCGATGTCCGCGGGGAAGCTGCCGCGCCTCGTCCTCGAGTGGCGCGAGCTCTCGAAGCTGAAGGGGACGTACGTCGACGCGCTGCCGAATCACATCGCGAAGGACGGGCGCATCCACACCCGATTCGACCAGGCGGTCGCGGCGACGGGCCGCCTCTCCTCGAACGACCCGAACCTCCAGAACATCCCCGTGAGGAACGAGACGGGCCGCGCGATCCGCCGCGCGTTCGTGGCGCCGCCGGGCAGGAAGCTCGTCGTCGCGGACTACTCGCAGATCGAGCTGCGGATCCTGGCGCACCTGGCCGGCGACGAGGCGCTCGTGGAGGTCTTCCGCTCGGGCGAGGACATCCACCGCGCTACCGCCGCCAAGATGCTCGGCATCGCGCCGTCCGCCGTCACGGCCGACCAGCGGCGCGGCGCCAAGACGATCAACTTCGGGATCCTCTACGGCATGGGGCCGTATGCGCTTTCCTCGCAGCTCGGCGTGTCGCAGGCGGAGGCGAAGGCGTTCATCAAGGCGTACTTCGAGAGGTTCCCGAAGATCCGCGCCTGTCTCGACGCGATCCTGAAGACGGCGCGCGAGACGGGCAGGACGGAGACGATCTTCGGGAGGACGCGCCCGATCCCCGGTCTCTTCGACCGCAACTTCGCCGTGCGCTCGAACGCCGAGAGGATGGCGATGAACGCGCCGTTCCAGGGCTCCGCCGCGGACCTGATCAAGCTCGCGATGATCGCGCTCGACGAGGCGCTCGCGAAGGAGGTGCCGAGCGCGCGGCTCCTCCTCCAGGTGCACGACGAGCTCGTCCTCGAGTGCGACGAGGCCGACGCGGAGCGGACCGCGCGCCTCGCGAAGGAGACGATGGAGGGCGTCGAGGAGCTGAAGGCGCCGCTCGTCGCGGCTGTCGGCATCGGGCGGAACTGGGCGGAGGCGAAGTAGAGGCGCACGTCGCCTCGTCGCTATCGGGTAGCATCGCTCTCAGTGCTGCGGATCAGAGACGGATCGCCGCCGCGTGTGACGCCTCTCCTCGCCGTGCTCGCCGTCTCGCTCGGCATGCGCGTCGCGAACGCGCAGGAGACGACCCCCGTCCCGACCCCGACACCTCAGGCGGCGCCAGCCGTCCCGGCTCCCCAGAGCGTCGCCGTCGAGGCGGGCGGCTTCGGCGCGTCCGCCGCCGCGATCGCCGCGATCCCCGATCCGATCGGGCTCGCACCGGCCCCGCCCGCGTTCGTCAACCCGCTCTTCCGACCGGCCGAGACGCCCGCGCGCTCGCTCGATCGCCCCGCGCTCGAGGACCTCGACGCGCGCGCCACGGTGATGATCGCGGTGAAGCTCCTCGCGAACGGCCATGTCGTCGAGGCCGTGCCCGTCGAGCCGCCGCTCGCCGCGCTGGCGCCGGCCGTGGCGGCGTCGGCGCCGAAGTGGGTCTTCGGGGCTGCGAAGAAGGGCGGGACCGCGGTGGCGGTCTGGGCGACGTACGGCATCGACCTCGCGATGTCGCTCGAGAAGGGCGCGTTCACGTCGTTCTCTCTGACGCCCGTCGGAAAGGACGATCCGCTGCCGCTTCTCGCGCCGGAGGCCGCGGGCGACGCGTGGATCACGCGCTATCCGAAGGATCCGGCGCCGCCCGACGGGACCGTCTCGATCGAGGACGCCGACGTGCTGCCGACGCCCGAGAAGACCCACTGGAGCTTCGACTCCGTGAAGACGCGCTCGCGCGTCACCGCGCTCGTCGAGGTGGGAGCGAATGGCGCCGTCGCGCGCATCGCGCCGACCGGCAAGGACGTGGAGTCCCTCGTCGTCTCGTGGCTGCGCAGGACGGCGGGCCGCTGGCGCGTCGCGCCCGCGACGTCGGGAGGAAAGCCCGTCGCGTCGTGGATGACGCTCGACGCGACGCTCGAGTACACGATCTCCTCCGCGAAGGAGAAGGGGAAGCGCTCGATCAAGAAGAACCTGCGGGGCGCGCCGGCGGAGCAGCTCTAGTCGCCGCTACTCGACGACGCGGAGGTCTCCCACGCGCCGCGTCTTCCTCCGCGTGTCGAGGTACTCGAGGAGCGGGATCAGGCTCTTCCTCGTGAGCCCGAGGACGTCGCGGAACCCACCCACCGCGAGAGTCTTTCCCTTCATCGGCGCGAGCTTCTCGACGGCGGCCTCGACCGCGTCCCTGTGCACGACGAGCTCGGGCGAGAGCCTCACGAGGACCCCCGACTTGACGAGGTGCGACACGAGCCCGTCCACGACCGCGGGTTTCGTCCCGAGAGCGCGCGCGAGCTCCTCGCTCCTCGGCGGGTCGAAACCGCCGCTCCTGTAGCCGTCCGCGATCTTCGCGGCGAAGCCCGCCGCCGGCCCCGAGAGGTCGGCGCCCGAGGCGCCCGGCGGCGCGACGCGGTCGGCTTCGACCGTCACGCGGCGCGAGGCGGCGAGGACGTGAAGCCAGCCCTCGAGAGCCGCGGGCGCGAGGCCTCGCCCCACCTTCTCGAGGAACTCGCCGCGCCCGAGCGCGAGGGAGGGCGCTCCCGCGGCCTTCCTCTCCGAGAAGACCGCCGCCGCCCGCTTCGCCATCTCCTCGGCGGCGGAGCCCGAGGCGAAGAGACCCGGCGCGATCTGGAGCGCCCCGCCCTTCGAGAGGAGCGCCTGGACGTGTCGCTCGGCCTCCGCCGAGCCGACGCCGAGCCGGCGGCCGAGCGCGGCGGTGTCGAGGCCGGCCGGGCCCGCGTCCGCGAGAAAACGCGCGGCTGCGGCAGCGTCGTCGCCCGTGGCGAGAATCGCGAGCGCTTCGAGCGGCGCGGCGTTCCGCCGGATCCGCCCGCCTCCGGTGTCGAGCAGGCGTCCGCCGCCGATCGTCTCCTGCGGCGACGGCCGGCGCAGGACGAAGCGGTCCCCGCGCGACGCCGCGACCGGCCGCTCCGCCGAAAGCTGCGCGAAGCCGCGCACGCCCGGGGCGAGCGCCCGGAAGGCCCCGAGGAGCGAGACCTTCGCGAAGAGGTCCGCCGTCCCGTGATGGAGGCGCACGCGCGCTCCGTCCTCGAGGGGGCTCGAGGCCGACGGCAGGAGCTCGATCTCGGCGGTCAGGAGCGCGCTCGGCTCGAGCGTGCCGGGCGCGAAGAGCGTCTGCCCGCGCGCCAGGTCCTCGCGGGAGACGGCCGCGAGGTTGAGGCTGGTCCTCTCGCCCGCGTGCGCCTCCTCGCGTTCCTCGCCGTGCACCTCGACGCGCCGGACGCGGACCTCGTCGCCGGCGTGGGGCTGCGCGGTGCCGGAGGCGGCGCCCCGCCGGCGAGCGGGCGGGAAGAGGATCAGGCGGTCGCCGGCGCGCACCGATCCGCCGTCGAGCGTCCCGGTGACGACGGGGCCGAAGCCCTTCATCGTGAAGGCCCGGTCGACGGCGAGGCGGGGGATGCCGCGCGCGCGTCGCGCGGGACGCGTGCGCGCGGCCTCCGCGAGCGCGCGTCTCAGGGCTTCGAGGCCGGCGCCCGTGACCGCGGAGACCGGAACGACGGGCGCCTTCTCGAGGAAGGTCCCCGCGAGAAGCCGCCGCACCTCCTCGTCGACGAGGGCGCCGAGCTCCTCGTCCACGAGGTCGCTCTTCGTCCGCGCGACGACGCCCGTCGAGACTCCCAGGAGACGGAGGATGTCGAGGTGCTCGCGCGTCTGCGGCATCACGGAGTCGTCGGAGGCCACGACGAGGAGCGCGACGTCGATCCCCTGCGCGCCGGCGACCATCGTCTTCACGAACCGCTCGTGGCCCGGCACGTCGACGAACGAGAACGTGATCCCGTCCCAGTCGGCATGCGCGAAGCCGAGGTCGATCGTGATGCCGCGCGCCTTCTCCTCGGGGAGGCGGTCGGGGTCCGTGCCGGTGAGCGCGCGGACGAGCGCGCTCTTGCCGTGGTCTATGTGTCCCGCCGTTCCGACGACGACTCTCCGCGCCTGCGCCACGCCGTATTCTAGGAACCGTGCAGAAGCCCGAGCCTCCGATGGAGATCGAGGCGAAGCTCCGAGTCACCGACCGTGCGGCGCTCGAGGCCGCGCTCGTGACGCTCGGCGCCGCCCCCGGGCCGACGGAGCACGAGACGAACACTCTCTTCGACGACGCGAAAGGAAGCCTCACACGGCGCGGGGAGGTGCTGCGCGTCCGCGAGACCGAGGGGCGGGGGCTCCTGACGCTGAAGGGGACAGCCACGGTGTCGCGCGGCGTGAAGTCGCGCGTCGAAATGGAGAGCGAGGTCGCGTCTGGCGCGGCCGTCCGCGACATCCTCTCGACGCTCCGCTTCGAGCCGACGTTCTTCTACGAGAAGCGGCGTACGGTCTGGCGCTTCGCGGATTCTGCGCGGCCCGTCGTCACCGTCGACGAGACGCCGATCGGGCTCTTCGCCGAGATCGAGGGAACGGAGGACGCGGTGCGGGCGCTCGCCGCCGAGCTCGGGATCCCGGAGCGCGAGCTCCTCCACGAGTCGTACGTGGCGCTCTACCGGAAGGAGCGCGAGAGGGACCCGACCCTCCCGGCGGACATGCGGTTCCGGTCGTGATCGCGCTCGTCCTCGCCGCGGGACTCGGGACGCGTTTCCGGCCCGCCACGCTGGCGACGCCGAAGCCGCTTCTCCCTCTCCTCGGGCGCCCGATACTCTTCCGCCTCCTCGACCACCTGATCGCCGAGGGGGCGACGCGCTTCGTCGTCAACGCGCATCACCTCGCGGACGAGATGCGGAGCGTCCTCGCCGGCGGATATCGCGGCCTCCCCATCGACGTCTCGTACGAGCGGGAGATCCTCGGCACGGCGGGAGCGATCCGCCGCGCGCACAAGGCGGGCCTCCTCCCCGACCCGCGCTTCCTCGTCGCGAACGGCGACCTCTTCACCACGCTCGGGCTCGGCCGCCTTCTCCGGGCCCGCAGCGAGCCCGGTGTCGCCTCCGCGCTCGGGGTCGTGCCCAGGCCCGAGGGTTCCGCGGAGACCCCGCTCTTCTCCGACGACCGCGGACGCCTCGTCGCTCTCGGCGCGCCGCCGGCGAGCGCGGCGAGCGGGCCGTGGCTCTTCACCGGCATCCAGGCCGCGACCGCTGCGCTCCTTCCGCTGATTCCCGAGGGGAAGAGCGAGCTGGCCCGGGACGTTCTCGCGCCGTCTCTGGCGCGCGGAGAGCGCGCGTTCGCGCTCGTGCCCTACGTCCCGCCCGCGGACGGGCTCTGGTTCGACCTCGGGACGCCGGAGCGGCTGGCAGCCGCAGAGGACGAGATTCGGCGGCGCGGGCTGGCCTGACGCGCTCACCACCGGCGCACCCACCTCTTCGAGCCGGGCCGCCAGTCGAAGATCATGATGCTCGAGGTGATCGGGCTGACGCGCACCAGCGCCTGCCGCGACCGCCTGTCGGAGAGGTAGATGGAGCCGGGCGAGGCGCGTCCTGTCGGCGAGAACGTGCAGATGGAGCCGCGGCCGAAGCGGATCGGGTCGTCGAGGTTCCCGATCTTGTCGCCGTTCGGATCCGTGCCCTTGAAGCCGGGCAGGAACGAGAACGTGATGCCGTTGTGCCGGCTCCTCATCGACACGGGTCCCGCGATGCGGACGTCCTTGCCGCTCGCGATGTCCGCGCTCGTCACGCCGTTGCCGTTTCCGTCGCGGTAGATGGTGAAGACGACGTCTCCGCCGGCGGAGACCCACTTGATGCCGACGTCGCTCCCGCAGAAGACGGCGTCCCCGCGGGCTCGCGTGAAGACGAGCGCCACCTCCTCGCAGGCCGCCCGGAGCATCGACTGCTCGAGGAGCTCGTGGAAGACGGGCACGCCGATCGCGAAGACGGCGCCGAGGATCCCGAGGACGACGAGGAGCTCGGGGAGCGAGAACCCGCGGGGCGACGACACGGAGCACTCCTTTCCGCCCGGGGCGGCCGGGCGCGCGCGATGGGAGAGAAAGGGAGGGCCGCAGCTCGCGCGCGGGGTCGCGCGGCCGCGGCCCTCGACGCGTCAGCTCTTCGTCTGGGCTTCGGCCGGCTTCTTCTGCGGCGACTTCCCGCGCCGCCCGCCGCGGCTCCCCGCGGAGGACACCTTCGCGGCGAGCGTCGTCTGGCCGGAGACGGTCAGGTACGGCTTGAGCGAGGCGAACATCTTCTCGCCGACGCCCTTCACCTCCATCACGTCTTCGACCCTCTTGAACGGGCCGTGGTCGGTGCGGTGCGCGACCATCCGCTGCGCGAGCTTGGCGCCCACGCGGGGCAGGCGCTGGAGCTCGGCCGCGGAGGCCTGGTTGATGTTGACGGTCTTCTGCGCGTCTCCCTCGGCGACGGCCGGGTGCGCGGCGATCCCGCTGAGCGAGAGGCCGAGCACGGGGACGACGAGCGCGCGTACGATGGGTCGGAGAGTCATTTGAGGCTCCTTTCTTCTTGCTGTTCTTGTCTTCCTGGAGATCGTTCCGGGGGTTTCGTTCGAGAGACGGGATGTCCTTCCGCTCGCGGGCGCGAATTCCTACATGCCTTCCTCCTTTCCTTTCCGGGCTCGGGTCGCCGGAGGAAAGGCATGGGGCGTGCCGCGCGTTCGAAAACGGGCCGATCTCGCGCCGCCGGCGGGGTTTAGCCCGGCTCGCGCGCGCTGACCGAGTGCTCTTACTGACAGCTTTTCCTGTCACCCCGAGCCCGCACTCGCGGCGGACGCGCTGCAATTGCGGGGCTTCCGCGGTCCTTCACGTTTTCGGGTGAGCTGACAGGATTTCCTGTCACCGCTACCATGGTCGCCAAGCAGGTGCCCGAAAACACGAGCTCTCTCCCGCTGATCCTCGGCGTCTCCGGTGCGAGCGGCGCCCGGCTCGCGCTGCGGGCGCTCGCGCTCTTCGCGGGGTCGCCGGACGTCGGCTCGCTCCACGTCGTCGTCTCGCCGCGCGCGCTGCTCGTAGCCGCCGACGAGGAGGGCCTCGCGCCGACGCTCGACGCGTTCCTCGCGGCCGCGAGCCTCGGCGAGGCGGCGCGCGCGCGCGTCGTCGTCCACGGGCACGACGCCCTCGACGCGCCGATCTCGTCGGGCTCCTTCGTCACGCGCGGGATGGCCGTCCTGCCCTGCTCCGCCGGCACGCTCGCGTCGATCGCCCACGGCCTCTCGCGAGGGCTGCTGCAGCGCGCGGCCGACGTCTGCCTGAAGGAGAGGCGCCGCCTCGTCCTCGGGCTCCGCGAGACGCCGCTCTCGCTGGTCCACGCCGAGAACATCC
>WNFL01350119.1_pt1 | contig 12364 bp, 13 predicted proteins | sample 5400361 | NCBI WGS metagenome assembly WNFL01 (sample SAMN13153351, study PRJNA577476) | soil metagenome | isolation source: 40 cm soil on Douglas fir-dominated hillslope | place: USA:California | collected 2013-09-17
TGAATCACCTGGAACAAGCCGATCTGCAGCTGAGCCGCGCGCCATTCCCACAGCCTAAGGTGCTCATCCGGCGCAAACCGCCGAGCCTGTTCGACTATACGTTCGAGGATTTTGAAATCCTCGACTACCACTCTCACCCCGCCATCAAAGCACCCATCGCCATATGAAGAAGACGCCAAATCGCCGCCGCACTCCCTTATTCGAAGTGCGACACTCCCCCATCCACGGCTACGGCGTCTTCGCCGCGCGCCGAATCCGCAAGGGCACGATGGTGATCGAGTACCTCGGCGACCGTGTGAGCCATGCGCAAGCCGACGCGCGCTACGAGGGCAAGGATCCGAACGACAACCACACGTTTCTGTTCACGGTGGACGCGAAGACCGTGATCGACGCCGGCGTCGACGGCAACGAGGCGCGTTATATCAATCATGGCTGCGACCCGAATTGCGAAAGCACCGCCGTCAACAAACGCATCTTCATCGCCGCGATCCGGACCATACAGCCGGGCGAGGAACTGTCCTACGATTATCAGATCCAGCGCGACAGCGACGACGCACCCAATGTCGACGATATCTACGCGTGCCGCTGCGGAGCCGAGAATTGCCGCGGCAGCATGCTGGAGGCGGCCAAGAAACCGCGCAAGCCTGCGCGGCGTGCGCCCGGCCGGGTTGCCGGCAACAAGGGCGCGGCCCGGAAGCGGGCGGCGCGGCGCGTCGGCCTGACTGAACGATCGCAGCGGCGCGGCCGCTGACGCCGTGCGGGCGCTTGCTGCACGCTCGTGAGCATTGATGCCGACTTGACGTTCGACGGGCTTTCGGTTCGGGACCGATTCCTGGCGCCATCGCAGATCCGCGCTCTGGCCGATTGCGCGCGCCTGCGACGCGCACGCGGTGATTTCGACGCGGCCCGGATCGGCGGCGGCTCAAGCCTGCGGCGTCGCGAGGACATTCGCGGCGACTCTACCTGCTGGATCACCCCGCCGCTATGGCCGGCGGAGCAAGCCCTGCTCGGGGAACTCGAGCGATTGCGCTTGCAGTTGAATCGCGAGAGCCTGCTCGGGCTATTCGAGGTCGAGCTGCATTACGCCTGGTATCCGCCGGGCGCCGGCTACGAACGCCACGTCGACCAGCCGCAGGGGCGGGTGCAGCGCCGAGTGTCGCTGGTGCTGTACTTGAATGAGGACTGGACGCCCGAGGCAGGCGGGGAACTACGGATCTTCGACGAGGCCGACGGCCATCGGGACATTGCACCGGTGGCCGGCCGCTTGGTGTGTTTCCTTACGCCGGGCCGCGAGCATGCGGTGCTGCCGACTCAGCGTGACCGCTTGAGCGTGAGCGGCTGGTTTCGCACGCGCGACTGAGGGTGTAGCGCTGCCCGCAGCGCAGCGATCGTCGGAAAATTCCTACGTCACTCGTGCGTACGCGCCGACTGATTTCATGGTGATCGCCCAGTACGGTTTTGCGCCAGGGAGTATGGTCAATGGAGCAATGTCGAGGAACCGACGCATGGAAAGTTACTTCATCGAGATTTCGCGCGCCAATGCCGAACTCGTCGCGCGTTATTTGCGCGAGGCCGGAAGTCACTGCGAGCCGCGCGATGAAAAGGATCTGAAATTGCTCGGCGACATGTTTGACCCAGACGCGCTGATCGATGGCGCCGGTGTTCTGAATTCCTTCTGCTTCTAGCCGACACTCGACCCACCCATCATCGATAGCAGGCATCGCCGCAGCGCGGCGGCGGCAGCGGTGCACTTGCGATTATCCCCTACGGCGATTGCAAGGTTTGCGCGTGGATCACCGAGCGTTCAATGTGGGTTCGGTTCAGGGCGGGCGCTGAACATAATTCGGCTCGCACTATGGTCGCAGTCCTTCAAAACCGGCGTTTCGCGCACCGTTTCTCCGTTGCCCGCATGCAAAGCGTATTGCGTGACGCAGTTAACGCCGCACCCACCCCGTACCGGCATAACGTCGTGACTCTCCGATTTTCGGCCGACAGATATGCTGCCAGGTTATCGTTCACTGCTCATCGGCGCTTGCGCGCTGCTGCTCGTTTCCGGCTGCGGTTCCAGTTCCACCGGCAGCAGCCGGGGCACCATCAGCACCCCGGGCGGCGGCACGGGCGGCACCGGCGGTGGCCCGACCGGCAACCCGATCGGCGGCGGCGGCGGGCCCACGGGAAGCAACAACTTGGTGGTGGCAACGCCCTCAGTCGCCGGTATCTTCTCGGTCGTCGTCGGCACCAAGCAGACGATCAGCATCGCCTTCACGTCTAGCGACGGCAGAGTGATTACGGGATTCGGAATCTCGGGCAGCTTATCGACGCTTCCGGCCGGCTGGAGCGGGCCTAGTACTTTCACCTGCGCATCGGTTAGCGTCGGCAGTGGCTGCGTTCTGATTTTGACCTACGCCCCGGGAGCTTTTGGCAGCGGCACCCTGACCCTCGATTACGTGTTTGTCGACAATGCGACCGCCCCGAGTACGGGCGGCTCACTGACCATCGCGTACCGCGCGACGACCAACGACAAGATCGTCGGCACACCAAGCAAGACCGCACTCGATGTTGTCACCGGCAGCAGTACCGCCGTCAACGTCACCTTTGACACGGACGACGGCCATCCGGCGAGCGGCCTGTCGGTCACATCCAGCCTGGCCGCGCTGCCCAGCGGGTGGACCAGCACCTCCAATACCTTTACCTGTGCGAATGTCGGCGTGGGCACCGGCTGCCAGCTGGGCCTGACGTACGCGCCCACAGTGATCGGCAGCGCCACGCTGTCGTTGAGCTACAGCTACTTCGACGACGAGGTCCCCGCCGCACCTTTACGTTGGACAGCTCGGGAGTCCTTCTTTGTACTACTGCGTGCTGCACGTTGATGGAACTTTGGCGAGCTGCACGGCTACGGGCGGCAGCGGCTTCGGCGCGCCCACGGGCATTGTGTTCAATGGCAACAATTTTGCGTATGTCGCCGACTGGAACAACCATGCGGTGTACCTCTGCAACGTCGGACTCGACGGAAGTTTGTCGGGTTGCAACAGCACCGGCAGCCAATTCTCGTCTCCGTGGCAATTGGCCATCAATGGCACCACCCTGTACGCGACAAATGCGGATCCCACCGGCGGAGTGACCACCTGTTCCATCAACGGCGACGGCAGCTTGTCCGGCTGCAACGAGGGTTCGGGTTCCGGGACCAGCGGCATCGCGGCCGGTTCGAGCTATGTCTACATTGCGGTCGGAATCAACACCGTCGATGTGTGTGCGATTGGCGTATCGGGCAGTCTGGTCGGCTGCACCCCCACCGGCAGCGGATTCTCGGGTGTGGACGGCATATCCCTATCGGGCAGCTACGCCTACATCGCGAACCAAGGCAATGGGACCACGAGCGTGTGCTCGATCGATACCGACGGCAGTCTTTCCCTTTGCGTCGCTTCCATTTCAGGTGTCTCGCCGACGGATGTCGTCATCAACGGCAACCAGGCTTACGTGAATGATGCCATCGCCCCGTCGGGCAATATTTACTTGTGCAGCGTAGGCCCCGCGGGTGTTCTGACGGGTTGCGGGATTTCCAACGGCGGTACCGGTTTCAGCTACGGGGTCCAGATCGCCGTTCACTGAGCGCGATCATGACTGCAGCGCCGTGCCGGCGCGCCGGTTACGGACCTCCTCGCCCACACCACCGCGCCTAGCCTCGCGGATTGGAACGTGCGCTGTCGCGCACCGGCGCGTATGCTATAGTTCCAATTACTTGACGTGTCAACTATTGGATGCAACATGAACTACTCAGAGATCCTGGCGCAGTTGGTTGGCGGCATCATGACGGGCGGCATCCGCGTGATCGATCTCACCGTGCCGCTGGGCAATTTGCGCCCTCGAAGCCATTTTCGCTCGATGAGATCTCGCGCTATGACTCGCGCGGGCCTGCCTGGTATTGGAACAATATCTCGTGCGGAGAACATACCGGCACGCACTTCGATGCGCCCATTCACTGGGTCACCGGCAAGGACTACCCGCAGAATGCCACGCACAACATCCCGGTGGAGCGCTTCATCGGCCCCGCCTGCGTGATCAACGTGGCGCAACAGGTGCGGGAGAACGCCGATTTTCTGCTGACCACCGATGTGATCGAGGCGTGGGAACGCCAGCACGGGAGAATCCCCGAACACGCCTGGGTCCTGATCCGCACCGATTGGTCGAAGCGAGCCGGGGCCGATGCGTACCTGAATATCGCGGCCGACGGCCCGCACACGCCCGGTTTTCACGCGGACTGCGTCCCGTTCCTGGCGCGCGAGCGCGACATTCTCGGCGTGGGAGTCGAAACCGTCGGAACCGACGCGGGCCAGGCCGCCACCTTCAATCCCATGTTTCCGTGCCACACCATCATGCATGGATCGAACCGGTTCGGCCTCGCGAGTCTCACCAATCTCGAGTACCTGCCGCCCACCGGCGCCGTCGTGATTGCGCCGCCGCTCAAGATCGTCAACGGATCCGGGAGTCCGCTGCGCGTGCTTGCCTTGGCGCCCATGTAGCCGTCGGTTCGGCGCGCTCGCGCGCGCCTCGGGCCTACCGAGATCGCGGTTTTCGCTGCTTGGGCGGCGCCGGTCCGGCGTCGATCGCGAACCGCTGCATGCGGCTGATGAGTTCCGGGGGAATCGGCGTCGCCCGGGCGGATGCGGCGGATATGAAAACGAGCACCTGCTTGACGCGCATGCGCAGTTCGCCCTGATGGGACGCCTCGATTCGAAGCTCGCAGGAAGTGTTGCCGGCCTTCACGGTCCAAAGATTGAAGGTGAGCCGGTCTCCATAGCGCGTGGGTTTGACGAAGTCGACGGTGAAATGGACCGAAGGGGTCAATATCTGCTTGTGATGGAACAGCCCCGGGGCGCTCGCCGCCAGGCCGTCCTCGAACCAGTCCTCGACGAAGTCGCTGATCATCTCGAAATAGCGCGGATAGAACACCCAGCCCGCGGCATCGCAATGACCGAAGCGGACCAGAACCTCACGTTGAAATGCCGACATAGCATCACTCCGCCAATTCATCTACTGCTAGACTATATATGATTTCGAATATATCAATGTCACCCAGGAGGCAGCCGTGGAAGCAGCCGCGATTGCCAGCCGCGAGGCCGGCCTCCACAAAGATCTGAGCCGCGCGCAGCTCGTCATGATCGGCCTAGGCGGGGCGATCGGCACAGGCCTGTTCATGGGCAGCGGCGTCGCGATCGGCTACGCCGGCCCGGCGGTGATCTTGAGCTACGCCATTGCCGCCATCGCCGCGGTGGCGATGGTCTTCAGTCTGTCGGAGATGGCGGTGATGCATCCGACCGCCGGTTCGTTCGGAACCTACGCCGAGATCTACTTGAACCCGTGGGCGGGCATGGTCGCGCGCTACTCCTACTGGATGGCGCAGGTGATCGCCGTCGGCGGCGAAGCGGTTGCGGCCGGCGTCTACATGACTTTCTGGTTCCCGGGCACCCCGGTGTGGCTGTGGTCATTGGCTTTCGCCTTCGTGCTGCTGTACTTCAACTCGAGGTCCGTCAATAATTTCGGCTCGATCGAATACTGGTTTGCGCTCATCAAGGTCGTCGCGATCGTCATCTTCATCGTCCTTGGCGTCGCGACGATTTTGGGGGTCTGGGCGAAACCCGTCGGCTTTCACAATCTCATCGGTCTTCCCGGCGGATTCATGCCGCACGGATTCGGCGGCGTCTGGATGGCGGTGATCATTGGAATCCTGTCGTTCAACGGCATCGAAGTGATCGCCGTCACTTCCGGCGAAGCCAAGGATCCGGTGCGGGCGATCCCGGCGGCGCTCCGGACCATGGCCCTGCGGCTGTTCCTGTTCTACATCCTGGCGCTTGCCATCGTGGTCACGTTCGTTCCTTGGACCGAGACGGGGGCCACCGTGGTGACCCAGAGTCCGTTCGTGCGTGTGTTCGCGCATTCCGGCATCCGGAATGCGGCCGGAATCATGAATTTCGTGGTGTTGAGCGCCGCCCTCTCGAGCATGAACACCAATGTCTATTTGTGCTCACGAATGCTGTTCTCTCTGTCGAGGGGCGGGTATGCGCCGCGCTTCCTCGGCAAGCTCAGCAAGAACGGCACGCCGATCACGGCCATTCTCCTCTCCGGCGCCTGCATTCTGGTGGCCGCCGGCGTTTCGAAGCTGACTCCGCTCGCCTACAACTACCTGTTCGGCGTCGCCTTGTTCGACGCGATGATCGTGTGGATCATCATCCTGCTCAGCCATTTGAGTTTCCGGCGCAAGCATAAGGCGGCGGATCTTCCCGTGCGGATGCCCGGGTTTCCCATCGTGCAGATTGCCGGTTTGACGCTGCTCTGCGCGGTGCTGGTGACCATGGGACTCGACAAGGAAACCTGGCGCATCTCGTGGATCGTCGGCGTCCCGTGGCTGGCGCTGATCTCTGCGATGTATTTCATCTTGAAGGCGCGCAATGGCCGCGCGGTCTCAGGCGCGGTCCCCGCGGCGAAGGAGACTGGCGGCGGTTAGACGGTTAGACGGTTAGACGGTTAGGCGGGTAGGCGTCCCGCAAGAATCGCCTCGAGCACGGAGCTGTCGAGATTTCCCCCCGAGACGACGGCGCAGACCCGCGTCTCGGCATACCGACCTGACAGCGCCGCCGCGACGGACACGGCGCCGGCCCCTTCGGCGACCACCCGATTGTGCTCCACCATGATCTTGATTGCCGCCGCCACCTCCGCCAGCGAGACGGTGATGACGTCGTCGATCAGGGTGCTCGCGAGCGGCCACATCTCCGGCAATATCGAACCGAACCCCACTCCGCTGACGAAGCCCGGCGCATGCGGCGTCTCGGCCGGACCGCCGGCATCGAATGCCGCCTTGAGGGGATGTGCGCTGGTCAGCTCGCAGGCGATGATCTTCACGTCCGGCTTCAGCGCGCGAACCGCGCACGCGATGCCGCATGCAAGTCCGCCGCCGCCGAAGGGAATGAGGATGGCTCCGATATCCGGCAGCTGCGCCAGGATCTCGAGCCCGATGGTGGCATCGCCGGCCAACGAGGCCGGGTCGCGCACCGCATCGATGTAGACGCCTTCCTGGCCGTCGAGCGCGCCCGTCTCGATCGCATGCCACCATTCGGCCGCCGGCCGCATGTCGATGCGTGCGCCCAGGCGCCGCAATTTCTCGAGCTTTGCATTGGGCGCGTTCTCCGGCACGACCGCGGTGGCGGCGATTCCGAGCCGGCGCGCCATCCAGGCCACGCCGAGCGCGCTGTTGCCCGTGCTGGTGGTATAGATTCCGGAACTCAATTCGGCCGGCGCTCTGGCGAGGACGGCATTGCCGATCGGCCGAATTTTGAACGATCCGATGGCCTGCAGGTTCTCGAGCTTCAGGTAGACGGTCTTGCCGGCCGGCGCGGCGTCGCAGGCAACGACCGGCGAGACCACGCTCAAGTCCGCGAGGCGCGCTCTTGCCGCTTCGATCTGCGGCATCGCGACAGGTTTTACTTCGTCGAGCATCTCGAGCAATCCTTCACCGCCGCGTCGCGGCTTCACGGTTGGGCATATAATTGCATAATCATATGATATTGCATATAATTAAATGCCTACATTGATGCGATCGGAGCAGTGACACATGGAACCGAATTTTCGGGTTTTGCGCAAGGAATTCCCGGTTCTCGAACGCAAGACCTACCTGAACAGCGGCTCCTATTGCGCGCTGGCGAACGACGTGAAGAGCGCGTTCGAGGCGTACATGGAGGATCGTCTGCTGGTGGGCGCGAACTGGGACGTGTGGGTCACCAAGAACGAATCCGTGCGCGCGTTGACGGCAACGCTGCTGCACGCCGCCCCCGATGAGATCGCCGTCACCGCATCCGTGTCCGCCGGCCTCAATGCGCTGGCCAGCGCTCTCGATTTTTCGGGCGCACGCAACAAAGTGATCGTCAGCGATTTCGAATTCCCCACCAACGCGCAGATCTGGCATGCCCAAGAGCCGCGCGGCGCGAGAGTCGTGCACGTGCCGCGCGCGGCGGACGGCTACATTCCATTGGAGAATTTCGCCAAGGCGATCGACGAGCGGACGCAACTCGTGGCGATCACCCATGTGTGCTTCAGGAACGGCGCCAAGCTCGACATTCCGGGAATCGTACGCCTCGCCCACGCCAAGGGCGCAAAGGTGCTTCTCGACTGCTACCAATCGGTCGGATCGCTCGACATCGACGTAAAATCTCTGGATGTCGACTTTGCCGCCGGCGGGATGCTCAAGTATCTGTTGGGCACGGCCGGTATCGCCTTTCTCTATGTCCGGGACTCGTTCGTTCAGTCTCTCGTTCCCACGAACAGCGGCTGGTTCGCGCAGGCCGAGATTGCCGCGATGGACATTACCGCCAACCGTCCGGCGCCGAATGCGCGCCGATTCGAAGCCGGCACCCCGGCCGTGGTCAATGCCTATGCCGCCGAGGCCGGCCTCAAGTTCTTGTTGGCGGTCGGCACGCCGGCCATCGAAAGACGCAACTACGCGTTGACGCGCCTCTGCATGCAGCGGCTGGATGAGATCGGCTGGCCGAGCATTACGCCCACGCAGGACGAGCGCCGCGGCGCGACCGTCGCCGTGCCGTCGCGCGACAGCGGCGGGTTGTCCAAGGAGCTCATGAGGCGGGACATCGTCACCTCCCACCGCGATGCCAACGTCCGGGCCAGCTTTCATTTCTACAACGACGAGGATGACGTGGAGTCGTTCATCGCGGCCATGAAAGAGCTGCGCGGATCTTTCTGCCCACGCTAAGATGCCGCGATGCCCGGGCGGCCCGCGCGCCGCGGGAGCATAGTCCGGACGCAAGGAGTCAACGTGGAAATTCGAGTGTTGCGCGGGGCCGAGGTGCGGAATCTTCTGCCGATGGCGGCATGCGTCGACCTCATGCACCGAACCATGATTGCCGTGTCGGAGCGGCGCGTGGTTCTGCCGCTGCGGTCGGTCATGGTCATGCCCGGCGAGCTCGGCATGTTGGGCAACATGCCGGGTTATATCGCCGAACCGGAATGTTTCGGAGTCAAGCTCGTGAGCCTGATCCCGCGCAACAAACCGCCGCAGTATTCATCGCATCTTGGTTTGGTGCTGCTGTTCGAGGCCGAACACGGCTGCCCTGTGGCCCTGGTGGACGCCGCCGAAATCACCGCGATCCGCACCGCCGCCGCGAGCGGCTTGGCCACGCGGTTGTTGGCGCGCCGGGAGGCGGGTGATCTGGCGCTGCTGGGCGCCGGTGAGCAAGCCCGGAGTCATCTCGAGGCCATGCTGGCGGTGCGCACCTTGCGGCGAATTCGGGTCTGGGCCCGGGACGGCGCCAAAGCGGCGGCCTTCGCTGACGTCGAAGGTGCCAGACATGGAGTCACCATCGAGAGATCGGCCACCGTGCGCGAGGCTGTGGCCGGCGCCGACATCATTTGCACCCTGACCAAGGCACGCGAACCCATTCTCCTGGGCGAGCAGTTGACTCCGGGGGTGCATCTGAACGTGGTCGGCTCCAGCATTGCGGCGACGGCGGAGATCGACACGCCGGCCGTCGTGAAAGCGCGGTTCTTCGTCGACTACCGAGAATCCACCGTCAACGAAGGCGGGGAATATTTGCGGGCGCTCAAAGCAGGCGCCATCACGCCGGAGCATATTCTGGGAGAGATCGGCGAGGTGGCGAACGGAACCAAGGTCGGCCGGCGCTCGCCGTCCGACGTAACCCTGTACAAATCCCTCGGCATCGCACCCCAAGACCTCGCCTCGGCGCATTACGTGCTCGAGAAGGCGCGTGCGGCCGGCGTGGGACAGGTCATCGACTTTTGACGGCCGCAGCCATGGCGTCTTCGATTCTGACGTTGCCGACCAGCGAGGATGTGGCGGTCGCACGCGGCAACATTCGCGATTTCGCCGTGCGCACACCGCTGCTGAAGCTCAATGCCGGAACGGCCGGCGTCAACATCTATCTCAAGCTCGAGAACCTTCAGCCTCTGGGGTCATTCAAGATCCGTCCTGCACTCAACGTGCTGAAGACCATGGATCCTGCACGGCTGCGGCGCGGCGTATTGACCGCGAGCGCCGGCAATTTCGGCCAGGGTCTGGCGTTCGCGGCGCGCGAGATCGGCGTGCCGGCGACGGTGGTCGTGCCGGACGGCTCGGCGGCCAACAAAGCGAATGCCCTCGCGGAGCTCGGCGCGAAGGTGATCCGCCTGCCCTTCGATGAGTGGTGGACGGTGCTCACGACGCGCAGTTTTGCCGGCGAAGACGGCGTATTCATCCATCCGGTGGCCGAGTCCGCGGTGATCGCGGGCAACGCCACCATCGGCGCGGAGATCATCGAGGATCAGCCCCACTTCGACGCCGTGGTCGTACCGTTCGGCGGCGGCGGTCTCGTCAGCGGCATCGGTTCGGTCATGCGCCGGTTGAAACCCGAAGTTCGCATGATCGTCGCCGAATCGGAAGCCGCTCAGCCGGCCGCCGCGGCATTGCGCAACGGCCGGCCGGTGAGGGTTCCGCACATTCAGAGCTTCGTCGATGGGATGGGCAGCGCGACGGTGCTCGAAGAAATGTGGCCGCTGGTGCGCGCGACGGTCGATCGAGCGGCGTGCGCTTCGTTCGCCGAGATCACCGAGGCGATTCGTCTCCTGGCCGGCCGCCATCACATCATTGCCGAGGCGGCCGGGGCCGCGTCGGTGGCGGCCGCCATGGCAGGGCAGGCGGGCACGGGGGATATTGTCTGTATAGTCTCGGGCGGCAACATCGATGCGCCGAAGCTCGGCGCCATCCTCAACGGCCAAAGGCCATTCTGAATATGACTCGAACCAAACGCTCGAGCGGCTCCGCGGACGGATCGCCGAAGCCGGCGAACCAATCGATGTTCGACGATTTCCTTCCGCATCTGATCGCACGGCTGGCATACCAGCTCAACAACGATCTGGTCGAGAAACTGCGGCGCGAGGGCATCAACGTCACGCGGTGGCGCATCTTGGCCGTGCTCGCCATGGGCGACGGCATCACGATCAACGAGATCATCGACCGCGCGATGATGCAGCAGTCGGCGCTGAGCCGCGCCCTCATGAACATGGAAAAGGAAGACTATGTGCGGCGAGTGCTGCGCCGCGACGACGCCCGCTATGTCGAGGTATTCCTCACCGACAAGGGCCGCGCCCTGTTCAATTCTCTCAACATCGTCGTGCGCCGCCGCCAACGGCGCCTGCTGAAAGGCCTTTCGCCGCAGGAACTCACCCTGGCTTTTGCGATGATCCGGCGCATGAGCCGGAATATGAGTGCTTAAGCTCGGCGCCGCCCGTGTGAGCGGGACGCAACAACTCACGCGTAGACTTGATATTTCATATGATAACTCATATTGTCATTGGACAACACGGGAGAAACAACGATGCTGCATCTTGGGACCGGACTCCGATCGACGAACAAGTACAAGGTTTCCAGCTGCATGCTCGCCGCGAGCGCCGGCATGACCGCCATGCTGACCGGCGCGCCGGCCGCGGCGGCGGACACTTCCAGCGAATCCGCGCCGATCGAGGAGATCGTCGTCACGGCCAACAAGCTCAATGCTCAGAAAGTCCTCGATATCCCGGTATCGATCCAAGCGATCAGCGGCGATTCGCTGCAGCGCGCCGGTTCCTCGGCGTTCATGGACATCGCCGGCCAGATTCCTGGCCTGTCGGTCCAGGACTTGGGTCCCGGCGACAAGAAATACGTGATCCGCGGCATCAACTCCACCGGCGATTCGACCGTCGGCATCTACTACGGCGAGGCGGTGATCAGCGGCTCGAACGCGGATGACGGCGGCGGATTTCAATCCGATATTCGTCTGTACGACCTGGATCGCATCGAGGTGTTGCGCGGCCCGCAGGGCACCCTGTATGGCGCGAGCTCCATGAGCGGCACGATCCGCTTCGTCCCCAAATCGCCCGACCTCCACGATCTTGGCGGCTACCTGACGATGGAGGGCTCGCAAACCTCGCATGCGAGCGGCAACTACAATTTCAACGGCGCCGTCAATCTGCCCATCATCGACGGCGTGTTGGCTCTGCGGCTGGTGGGATGGAAAGTCGACGACAGCGGCTACATCAACCAGATCCGCGTGGGCGAAGGCGTCACGGGGCTGGTCAATGTCGGAACGCCCACCAAACCCAATTATCAGCCCGCTCCGATCGCGGGTGTCGGATTCATCAAAGGCGTCAATGACGACAACGTCGGCGGCGGACGGGCCGAAGTTCGCTATCAGCCGACCGACAACCTGACCATCGACGGCAACTACACCTCGCAGAGCGAAACCTCGGGCGGTTCTTCGCGCTACACCCCCGCTGGAGTCGCGGCCTTCCATGGAGGACCCATCGCACCGGTGCAGGGCTGCGACCT
>WNFL01127266.1_pt1 | contig 12362 bp, 10 predicted proteins | sample 5400361 | NCBI WGS metagenome assembly WNFL01 (sample SAMN13153351, study PRJNA577476) | soil metagenome | isolation source: 40 cm soil on Douglas fir-dominated hillslope | place: USA:California | collected 2013-09-17
CCCTGTCCTTGATCTCCTGTATCGTCTGGTACGGGTTCATCTCCTTCGACCTCCCTCAGTCTCTCCCGCGTACCGCCGAAGGTTCCTTCGGGGACTCGCGAGATATTGTCAAAAGTTGTGTACGGGGAGAAGGCGCATCCTTGCTTAATAACAGTTAAGCAGCTTGTTCTTGTAGTTGCTCTCCATCGATAAATTGGACACCGGTGACCACTTTTGGGAGCAGAGCTGATCCGTTGAGTCGGCGCCAATGTTTCTGAGCTTCGATCCCGAGTTTGAAAACCATGGTTAAAGTCGCGATCCGTGAGCCACACCCTTTGGTTCGCTGAGTACGAAGGCGCACGGTGGCAAAGGTTGATTCGATGGGATTGGTCGTCCGAAGATGAGACCAGTGTTGAGCTGGGAAGTCATAAAAGGTGAACAGCCATTCTTTGTCTTTTTCCAGACAGTCGGTCGTTCTTGGGTACTTGGCTTGGTAACTGGAGATGAACTGATCATAGGCTTCCAAAGCGGCTTTTCGGGTCGGCGACTGATACATTTCGTGGATCAACTCTTTGGCGCGGCCCTGAACACTCTTGGGCATTTTATCCAGGATGTTGGCCGTTTTATGCACCCAGCAACGTTGTTGTGGTACGGGGCCACATTCTTCCTGGAGCGCGAGCCAAAAACCCAGTGAACCGTCACCAATGGCCAGTTTAGGAGCGACTGTTAGCCCGTGACGCTTTAGCTGCTGGAGCAGCTCACGCCAGGATTGAGTGCTTTCCCGGTAACCGTCAACGACGGCTAGCAGCTCTTTGGTGCCATCTTCGAGCGCTCCCATCAAAACCAGGACACAGCTGCGTTCTTCATCGAGTCGAACGTTGAAGTAAATGCCATCGGCCCACCAGTAGACGTAGCTTTTGGCACTCAAGTCGCGCCTGCACCAGGCCTTGTATTCTTCTTCCCAGCCGGCTTTCAGCCGCACGACATTAGTAGCTGATAATCCACTGGCCCGCTCACCCAAGATCGCACTCAATGCCTCGGTGAAATCACCGGTCGAGATTCCTTTGAGATAGAGTGCTGGAATCAGAGCATCGATACTGGGTACCCGGCGCATGTAGGGCGGCAAAATCGCGCTGCTAAACTTCTGGCCATCTCGATGGCGAATCCGCGGCTGGCGTATCTTGACTGGTCCAACACCGCTTACCAGTTCCCGTTCCGGATGGTAACCATTGCGTACAATTGCCCGCTGGCCGCAATCGCTTCGCCGCTCGCGATGGATTTCTAGATACTCGGCTACTTCATTCTCAATGGCCTCTTGCAGCAACTTCCTGGCTCCCTCTCGGAGCAACTCCTCCAGATAACTCTTTCCTTCATCTTGGCCTCGCTCTTCGAGCGAAATCACTCTATTTTCCACTTCAGGTGCATCCTTTCTTTTTGGCGCCTCGAGTGAGCACGCCGTTCTTTTTTGGTTACAGAAAGGATGCGCCTTTTCTTATCCTGTCATCCACAACTTTCGGTTATACCTCCTTTTGTGGAACTTGTCCCGCTAACGTACGGTCCCGCTATTTCAGTTCCGCTGCAACGACCTCTCTCTTCTTTGTGACCTCTGTGACCTCCTGTTCAAAATCCGTCTTTGCGATCTTTTGTGGAACTTGTTCCGCTAACGTACGGCCCCCGCTATTTCAGTTCCGCGTAGCGTTCCGCAGCAGTAAGATTCGATTTTTCGATCAGGATAGGATCCAGAAGTTTGCCTTCAACCGGCTTGTTTTCGCGGATGTGAGCGACGATAGCATCGATGGCCATGGTCACCTGTTTGAGCGGGAATTCGACCGAGCCGGCTAGCGCGCCGTCTTTGATTTTGGCCAGAGCTTCGGGCGTGGTGTCGCAGCCGAGCACCACTACCTTATTTTCCGGGATACCGGCTTGCTCCAGGGCCTGGAGGACGCCTAAAGCCATATCGTCATTGGAGGCAATGATGGCATCCGGCGTATTTCCAAAAGACGTCAACATATTCTGCGTCACGGTGAGCCCTTGGTCGCGCATCCAGTTACCGGTCTGTTCCGCCACGATCTGATATTTATCGCCGGCAGCTTTCAGCGTGTCGTGAATCCCTTTCGCCCGATCGATTGCCGGACTACTACCTGGTTGCCCCGTTAGAAAGAAAATTTTTGCGCCATTGGGGAATTTGTCGATCACATACTTCGCCAGCAGTGCTCCACCGGCGACATTATCCAGGCCGAAGAACGGCACCTTTTTGGTCGTACCTTCGACATAGCGGTCAAACGTCACGATCGGAATGTCTGCAGCAATGACATCATTCACGGCGGGCACGAGCGCGTGGACGTCGTTCGCACCGAGAACGATGCCATCCACACCTTGGTTGACAGCGTTGCGCAGATCGCTCGATTGCTTCGGCGAATTGCCTTGGCCGTCCTGAACAATGATCTCGATGCCAAGCTTCTTTGCGTCGGCCTCGGCCGCCCTGGCCGCTGCCACGTTCCAGGTATGTTTCATGTTCGGAGGACAAAAGACGATGCGCAGTTTTTTACCGGCATCTTCACCAAGGGCGGGGAATAATACGGCTGCCAAAGCTAGGACAGCCAGGAGAGCATTCTTTTTCATGGCTTAATCGGGAGCCGGCAAGGTCGCCGGAATCTGTAGTAATACTACTTAATGGACCAAGTATTACGCTGAATTCCCGATTAAACAAGATCAATTGCTGCTTAAGCGGGAGCTTTCCTCCGGTTTGCTGGGAAGCCCGCTGCCAAAATCGTAAAGGCAAGCCCCGATGCGTCGGATCACCGCTATCCCATGCGTTTGAAGCTCCCATCGGTTCGGAGGGGAGTCGCTCGCGGCTCCCGGGAGCGACCCATGGCGAAAATGAAACGGACGGATTGATGGGCTCGATTCCTCGGGGCACGCACGGTCATTTTCTGGGCGTCGCAAGCAACGCCCCTCCGACGCCAGGGGTATGCTACGCGCCGATTTTCGGTTCGGCCGGAGCCTCACCCAGAACGTTTCATCTATTTCGCGGCCATCAATCAACGATTACTGACTACCGATAACCGACTACTGACCACCGCTTCACCGTCGCGGCACCAACCGCACCCAAAGCTCCTGATGAACCCGGGACCAGGCGTAGCCGACTCTCACCCGCGTTTCCGGCGGTTCTTCAAACACGACATTGTAATTTCGAATCGCCTGCGCCACCGTCCCCCCAACGGCCCGCACAGAAGGTGCGATTCAACACGCTACTGGTCCCGAAGGTGTCGTTTATCAAATACAACACCCCTGACAATATACGGCATGATGTGCGTATGTGGCTGTCACGCGCTTTCAGCGCTCGATCGCTCCGAATGCCTGTTCCTGGGACTACACCCCAGGCTATCTTGAAGCTCGCCTTCGGCGCTATCCGAATTGGCGCTGGTCTTCCATGTTGGCCCGGTCCCATTAGCGCTGGTCTTCGATGCTAGCCCCGTTCTATAATTGTGACCCCCGCCGCCGGCATTTCGTCACCACCAAGAACGAATTTTGTTTCCGGCGGCAAATTCAACCTCACCGGTTCAGGATTATAGTTGAAGAAGAATCGATGTTGGCCGCGGGTGCGAACGCGAACGCCCGAAGGTATTTCGCTGAATCTGAGTCCTTCTTCGTTGAGAAGGTTCTCAACTATTTTGTCCAGTAAAGATTGTTCCGGCAAGCTTGCTAGATAGGTAATGTTGCCATTCCGGTAAGCGATTCCGTGTCCGTCTGTGAGTTGAACGAACGGCTGCAATTCAGTGCGGATGTGTTCGAGCCACGAATAGCATTGGTAATTGACGGATTTCCAGACCAAAGGGAGCGAAACAAAATCCGGGAAAGACTCTACCCGAACGATTTTTATCGGTATAATCCCTTGGAGTGGACCGGGAGGGAGTTCTACCGGGATCTGAAAATCTGGCGTTTTGGATCCCGTCCGCGGACCGATCAGAACCTGGCCCTTAAATTTTTTGAGCGACTCGACCAGGCTCGGAGAGACAATTGGCAGTGGCGGAATGACCACGAGTTTGTAACCGTCTAACCCGCCCGGCGCGAGAATATCGATATTCAGACCAGATCTTCTGAGCGCTCGATAGAAGCTCAGGACTACCGTGAAGTAATCAAAGTTCTCCCCTTGCGGCTGAATAGCGAGTGTCCATGCGGCTTGGTAGTCGTAGAGCAGTGCGGCTTCGGCCGGAATTGACGGCGCAAAATCGAGCTGGGAAAGTTCATTCGCCGCTTGACGAACCTCGAATGCTCCGAGGTCAGGTTCCCGATTGGGCAGGTTCAACCCGGAGTGCATCTGTTCCTGAGCAAAAGGCGCTTGCCGCCAACAGAAATAGCTGACGACTTCCGCGCCATGGGCAATCGCTTCGTGGGTCCAAAGGCGAACCGCGCCGGGATGGGGAGCGGGATTGTAGGCTGCCCAGTTCACGGGCCCGGGTTGCTGCTCCATCACCCAGAATCGACCTCTGCCGCAGGCTCGGTAAAGATCATGGTGAAAAGCAGCGAGATCGGGATCACCCAGGTGAAGCTGGCGAGCTTTGTGCGCTTCCGGCACCTTCAGCCGGGTGAGCGCCCCTAGCGGATAAGAATCCCAACTCGCTGCATCCAGCGATTGAGAAACCTTGAAATGATCAAAGTCCAAGAAGGTCGCCATGAAATTGTGAAGAATCGCTCTGCCTGGCGAATACTGGCGAATGAGGTCTACTTGGAGCCGATTGAAGGTATCGACCTCGTCCGAGGAGAAACGACGGTAGTCGAGCTCGTGCGCTGGATTAGGATCTGTGACCGTAAGATTCGGAAGCTCGATCTCGTCGAAGGTCCGGTACTCCATGCTCCAGAAAACATTCCCCCAAGCCTGATTTAGCTCATCGATCGATCTATATCGATTTTTCAGCCAGACTCGAAAGGCGATGCGAGCTGCATCCGAATAGCTGAGGATTGTACTATGGCATCCAAACTCGTTATCCGTCTGCCAGGCGAAAATTGCCGGATGTTCGCCCAACGCTTGGGCTAATCTCGTAACGATGCGTGCACATTCCTTTCGATAACCGAGATGCGAAAAACAGTAATGACGACGCGAACCGAATCCCTTCCGTTGCCCATTTGCGTCAACCGCAACCATGTCAGGCATCTGATCAACCAGCCACTTCGGCGGCGCGGAAGTTGGCGTCCCCAGGACGATGGATAAACCCTTCGACTCGGCCAGATCCAGAATTTGTTCCAACCAGGAGAACCGGTATTCACCTGGGTCAGGTTCAAGCCTGCTCCAGGCGAACTCACCTAGACGAACGAGGCGTATTCCGATTTCACGCATTGAATCGAAATCGGCAGCCCAATAATCTGCGGGCAAATGTTCCGGGTAATAACAAACGCCAAGGCTTGGCGTACTGGGTAGAGTTCGTGACGTCATTTCGTTTTTTTCCAACCGCGAATCGACACGAATGCACACGAATTCGATCCCTTTATTCGCGTCCATTAGCGTCTATTCGTGGTTTCCTTTTTCTTTGGCGGTTCGGCGGCGCTGTGCTCCTTCTGGGGACCAGGACCGGCTTCAAAATAAAACGTCGAGGCGAAGTACTGGGCTGGTTGATCATCCTTAGAAGAAACTCTACGCTCACCTCTCCCAGAGCAGCGAAATCCTGATAAATGGTGGATAACGAGGGCTGATAAAACTCGGACTCGGGCATGCCGTCGTACCCAATGACGGATATATCGTCAGGGACTTCGACTCCGTTCTCGCGAAACGCGCTTAACGCGCCAAGCGCCATGTGATCATTCGCAGTTACCAGCGCGGTGAACTCACATCGATAATGGCGAATCAATTCCAGTGCAGCGGAATAACCGCTCTTCGCACTCCAATCCCCTTCCAGCATTGGCCCAGGTGCGAGGTTTGCCCGCTCCAACGCTTTCATCCAACCACGGGTACGCAGTTTGGCTGCTCGCCACTGGGAAGGTCCGCAAATAAACGCTATCTGGCGATGGCCGAGGTCGGTCACGTGCTCGATAGCCAGGCGCGCGCCTCTGTCTTGATCGACCATCACGATTGGTAGCCGAGATCCTAGATCGACATCGATCGCAATAAACGGGACCTCTTGGCAAATACTGCGAATGAAATCCATCTCGAGCTGGAGAGGGATCAGAAACACGATACCATCCACCTGGCGGTCGCAGAGTTCGTCGATCGAACGCCGAACCTCTTTCAGGTTCACTTCGGGCAGCTCCGAAAGCATGACATTGTATCCATGTTTCTTTGCCGTCATTTCTACGCTCACCATTATTCGAGCCGGTCCGTAGAAAGTGATCGATGAGACGCAACCGATGATCCTCGATTGCCGGCTCACCAGATGTCGGGCGGCAATGCGTCAACCAGGTTAGCCGCATTCCTCAGCAAAATCGGACCATTCCCAGTTATATGGCTATTTCCCCCAGAATTATTCCGCCGGTCTTTCGGCCAACGTTTCGTTCCGAGTGCCACAAGCCTTTCCTCGGTCTTTTGGTTTTGCTCGCATTAGTCACAACACCACTGCTGCCCGTCTCTGCTCAATCCAATAACTACAAAGAGCCTGACTATAGTAAGTTCAAAGTAGAGGACGGTCAGATTACTCTGGAGGTCTGGTCCTGGGTGGTTGGGTTAGACCAGGTAGTAAAAGAATTCGAGCAGGCCTTCCCCAATATCAAAGTACATGTGAACAATGTCGGTGGCGGCCCAGCCGAGTACCAGAAGCTGCAGACCGTACTCAAAGCTGGATCCGGAGCGCCCGACGTAGTGCAAATCGAGTACGATTTTTCTGCCCTCATTTATCGCAACCGATGGCTTGGCTGATATCTCGCAATACGGTGCGAATGACGCCAAATCGTATTTCGTAGATTGGACTTGGGGACAAGTGTCGCCGGATGGAAAGGCGGTCTTCGGAATTCCGCAAGACATCGGACCAATGGCCATCGTCTATAACAAGAAAATCTTCGATCAATACCAGCTTACGGTTCCAACCACTTGGGACGAGTTTGCTCAACAGGCCGAGAAACTCGCCAAGGCCAGTAACGGCAAGGTAAAAATGGCGGACTTCTTCCCCACCCATGCACCATGGTTCATCGGTCTTGCTTGGGCCAGCGGCGGAGATTTCTTTAAGGCAAAGGGCGATACCTGGATTCAAACTCTGAACAATTCCGCTTCGGAGAAGGTGCTGACTTTCTGGGATGGTCTGATCAAGAAGGATACGTTTCGACTTTGTCCGATTTTACCGCGGAATTTTACTCCGCACTCGGTTCCGATCAGATCGCTTCATCGGTGGAGGCGGCTTGGGGTCCGGGAGTTTTTGCTGCTTCGTTGAAAGAGAAGACAGCCGGCGAATGGCGAGTAGCGCCTCTTCCCCAATGGAGCAAGGATCAACCGTTCCGCAGCGGAAACTGGGGAGGCAGTTGCAACTCGGTAACCAAACAATCAAAGTATCCCAAAGCCGCCACACTTTTCTCCATCTGGCTGAACACCCAGAAAGCACCGGTTATCGGCAACTGGGTTAACACCGGAATCTTTCCCGCCTCCCTTTCCGGTCTGACCTCTCCCGATCTGAACGATCCCGAGAAAAACCCTTCCAAGTTTTGTGGTGGCCAAAACATCGCCCAGCTCTATTCGGATGCCGCGAAAGCGATCAATGTCGATTTTGCCTGGGCTCCGTGGTTCGCCTATGCGAATGACAACTATAACAAGCACATCGCCGATCTGCTCTCCGGGTCTGCCACCGTCAAACAGGCGCTCGATGGTTGGCAAAACGACTGCCTCAAAAACGGCAAGGACGCCGGGTACGAGGTAAAAGGTCAGTAGGAAGAAAATCTCACGCAAAGCAAACTTCGCCAAGGCTTCGTCACCCACGGACGCAAAGACGCAAAGAAAATACCGGACAAAAACAGGATGAGCCAAATAGTTTTCTGTCGTCCAGAACTAAGCCTCTTAAAAACTTCGTAGTTGCTCTCACCTTCCTCTCTTCTTCTTTGCGCCTTTGCGTCTTTGCGTGAGGTTCTTATCCGCCAATGCGTTATCACAAGACCGCTCTGCTCTTCTTAACGCCATTCCTCACGGTGTTCGTCGCGTTCTATCTCGCCCCGGTATTTTACGCCATTTACCTGAGTCTCTTTATTCGAAAGCGGATCGGCGTTGGCCCACCGAAAGAAGTTTTTGGCGGTATCGAGAATTACGTTAGAGCCGTTCAGGATACCGATTTCCTGAATGGCCTGAAGAATATCTTCTTATTTGGGATTGTTCAGATCCCGGTCATGCTCGGCCTGGCAATTTTGCTAGCGCTCCTCCTGGACCAATCGCGCGGCCTCTTCTCGCGGATATGTCGGACCGTTTACTTCCTGCCGTACACGATTCCGACGGCGATCGGAGGCTTGATCTGGGGCTATATGTATTCCCGACACCTCTCTCCGTTTAACCAGGTGCTGAGCGGATTACACCTCGGAACGGTCGATTTTCTGTCACCGGCCATCCTCCTGTTTTCGATCGGAAACATCGTTACCTGGACCTGGACTGGTTACAACATGATCACGCTATTTGCGGCCCTGCAGAACATACCCAAAGATATTTTTGAAGCCGCCCGAGTAGATGGCGCAACGACCTGGAATATCGTTCGCTACATCAAGATCCCGCTGATCATTCCGACACTGCAACTTTGTCTCATTTTCTCAATCATTGGAACATCCCAACTCTTTACCGAGGCTTTCGTGATGCGCCCCCTCGGCTATGTAGCAGATAATGTCACTCCCAATCTCTATCTCTATCTCACCGCCGCGCGCGACGCGAATTACGCTTATGCCGGAGCATTAGCTATCTTCATGGCGGTCATTATCTTCGCCCTCAGTGGAGCTTTTCTCCGCCGAATTTCTTCCCGATCAACCTAGATTCCGTAGATGAAACTATCCGCAGATTTCATAGCGCGGCAAAGCCACAACCACAGAAGAGATAATCCGCAGATTTCGCCGATTACACAGATTAAGCTTTGGGTTCCGACGCGTGGATTTTCAAGTCGTCCTCGCCTAGCCGAAATTATCAACTGTGCAAAATCAATCGAGTTCGTATCAGCGTTTGGAATCTGCGTAATCTGTAAAATCTGCGGATACTTCCATCTCCGGAATCTGTGGATCGCAATTCTAGATTTGGAATAGAAGGCACTTTATACCGGCAGCACGGAGTCACTCCCGGTCGGATAGGTCCGCGGACCGGCAGGAGCCGGTCCCTGCCGAGGTTCGTATTGGCGGACCTTCCCTTCCCGGCACGTTTCGTTATGTCGTTCTCGCGATCTTCCTCCTCTATTGCATCCTGCCGGCGACTTGGATCCTGACGGCCGTGACCAAGGATAGCAGTCAGATTTTTACGACGTTCGGGTTCTGGTTCGCCAACCCACCTCATTTCTTTGAAAACATCGTGGACCTGCTCGCCTTCCGAGACGGGATTTTTGTCCGGTGGTTTGGTAATTCGCTCCTTTATGCGGGATCCATTTCGCTGGGCAGAACGTTGATTTGTGCGTGGGAGCGGGTCAACCGGGGCCCGAAAATGGTCGAAAAGAGGCGGCTAGCTAAGAACGGCCTCTCGCGATGGTCAAAGACGTTGAGCTACCCCCGATGTCGGAGGGTGCGTCGCTTGCGACGCCCGGAAATCACCCAACGGGCACCCGAGGAATCGAGCCCAGCGGTCCGCATCGCGTGTTTATATCAGGGGTTGCTTCCGGGCGTCGCAAGCGACGCGCCCTCCGACCGGTGGGCTAATCCGCTCCCATGTACCGTCTTCCGGATTGCCTATTCCGCGTTCCCTATCCCTCTCGCGAATGAGAGGCCCACCGTATCCTCCATAAATTTTGTGCAAGCTATTCCCGGTCGAAACATCTAATAGTACAGCCTTGCCCACTGGAGAAGCATGACGCCGCAGGTGTTTATTAGTCATTCGAGTAAGGACAAAGAGGTAGCAGACGCTGTTTGCCACCATCTTGAGTCTGCCGACATCCCATGTTGGATGGCTCCGCGGAACATCGAATTCGGGTCGGATTGGACCGAGGCAATCATGCGGGGCATCACCGCCTGCCGAGTTTTTGTACTCGTGTTTTCCGAGAACGCGAACGTTTCCGGCCATGTGCGACGGGAAGTGGCTAAGGCTTTTTCGCTAGGGTTGCAGGTCATTCCCTTTCGCATCGAGGACACTCTTCCGCAGAGCAGTCTAAGCTATTTTCTGGAGACGGTGCACTGGTTAGATGCGGTCACGCAGCCGTTAGAAAAGCATCTGAACTCGTTAACGGAACGGGTCAAAAAATTGCTGGCTAATGGCGACTCTGGGGCCAACGCGCCGCCGATCGTATTGCCGGCAACTGCTTATCCCGGTCTTTCTGTGCCGGCGAAGCGTCGCGGTTGGATCCTAGGAGCCGGTCTGGCCATCGCGGCGGCGGCAATCATGACAGCCGCATGGCTCCACATCGCGGGGGATCGAACCACCCAACAAAAACCTTTTTCCAGCAGTTTGCTCGCCGAGATTTCGGCCAAAAGCGTCGCTGTCCTACCTTTCGAGAGCATCAGTTCGAGCAAAGATGACGGCTATTTTGCCGATGGGGTTCAAGACGAAATTCTCAATAACCTGGCTAAGATCGCTCAGCTCAAAGTCATCAGTCGCACCTCGGTCATGCAGTACCGGGCGGACACGAAACGCGATATGCGACAGATCGCCTTTGCGCTCGGTGTCGCAAACGTCCTGGAAGGAACAGTGCGTCGCGAGGGCAACCGGGTCCGAGTCAGTGCCCAGTTAGTCGATGCCCGGAGCGATAACGCCGTCTGGGCCGATAGCTACGACCGGGATATCACTGATATCTTTACAATTCAGAGCGAGGTTGCTCAAACTATAGCAGGTAAACTTTCGGCTGCTCTTTCTCCAGATGAAAAGCAGCGAATAGAACAAAAACCAACTAAAAATATGGCAGCCTATGACCTCTACCTTCAGGCGAAGGAAAAACTAGTGAATGCTGAGATAGTTGCGCGAGGAGACCGAGAGAAGCCGATACGCGCCGCTCTGAGCCTCCTTCAGCAAGCCATTCAACTCGATCCGGAATTCGCGAGAGCCTACTGCTCGATGGCGTTTGCCCACGACGCCCTATACCTTAGATTTGATCCGACTCCTGAACGGCGCGGCCTGGGAGATGAGGCGATCAGTAACGCGTTGCGGCTGCAACCTGATCTCCCCGAAGTTCATTTGGCGTACGCCAACCATCTCTATCGTTGTTATGCTGACTATGACCGCGCAAACGCACATTTAGAAATCGCCAAGCGGGGTATCCCGAATAATGTTGAGGCTATCTACCTCGAAGCCTCAATGAACCGTCGGCACGGTCAATTTGAGAAAGCCATTCAGAAGTTCAATGAGGTAATTGCGCTCGACCCACATAATCCGTCACTGATTTCAGATATGGCGGAAACGCTCTCCTATACTCGGCGCTTTGCGGTCGCAGGGCGTGTGTGGGATCAACTGATTGATCTCGTTCCTGACGGATCGACGGTGAGGGTTCGAAAGGAGTATTTTACTACGGTTCTGAGAACTGGTGATGATACAGCCTTCCGGTCAGAAATCGAATCGCTGGCAGAGTCTATGCCCGACGACAAACTCCTCCGTTCGCTCTTTCTAAATCTGGCACTCGATCATCGCGATTGGCAGCAAGCAAATCGATTGTTGGAGAAGATGAAAGGCGAAGAGGATAGCAAATTTGCTTACGGAGAGAGTCCGGTCCCGATCGGCTGCTATTCCATCTTACTTGCGCGGTTGCAGGGAGAAGATCCTAACGCGCAGCCGACTTCTGCTGAAACGCGCCAGCTATTGCGTCGAAAAGTAGAGGCTTCACCAACAAACGCCGCGCTGTTGAGCAATTTGGCTGTGGTCGACGCGCTGCTTGGACACAAGGAGGATGCTATCTCCCAAGCGAAACGCGCCGCCGAGATGTTGCCCATCTCCAGGGATGCGATGGATGGTCCGAACATCTCGATCAACCTCGCGATCGTTTACGCGTGGACAAACGAGCCGGATCTCGCCTTTCAAAACCTGGAAGCCATGTCGAAGGTACCGTACGGTGTTTTCTGCAACTATCTTAAGCTCGGATCCTATTTTGAACCCCTTCGCAAGGACTTGCGCTATGACAAATTACTAGCAGACTTAGCGCAGCACTAGTGCAGCAAGTCTGAGGCTCATATAGCAGCAGGAGCGATTCTATGAGCAACGTTTTTGTAGATCCAATGGATCGGGGTTGCAGTTTTGTTGTAGTTACGAATGTAGCGCATGAGCTTGCGCGCAAGATCCTTTACGGAAGTGAAGACACCTCGAGAAATAACGTCGC
>WNFL01298841.1_pt3 | contig 12362 bp, 11 predicted proteins | sample 5400361 | NCBI WGS metagenome assembly WNFL01 (sample SAMN13153351, study PRJNA577476) | soil metagenome | isolation source: 40 cm soil on Douglas fir-dominated hillslope | place: USA:California | collected 2013-09-17
AGTATGCTCGGGAAGGGTTACTCGTCAAGATTGAGGAAACACCATTGATACCAGTATCAATGTTTAAGGTCCCACAGGGAGTCGAGGGAAGGCTCATCTCATCATTGATATCGACGACTTGATATTCAAGGCCACCAGTGCCGACAATAATGGCTTTTTGAGGGGTGACGATCGTAACTCCCGTTGGATTCGTACCGCTCGTATCGTAAGTGCCATAGGTTTTTTTGTAATCGACGCTGGCCTTATCGATATTGATGATAAAAAATTCTTTTTGTGTAGAGGAGGTCGCCGAGACCAAATAAGCTCTTGTACTAGTGGCATTTACAAAAACGTCTCGACCATTACTACCAGAAACAGAAATTTGATCGACAAAGGTCAACGTTTTACCATCCGGGCTGTAACTATAGATTTTTAATTGAGTAGTATTGCTATCAAGCGCGACATATAGAAAGCCATTGATTGCGATTATTTTCTTTGCTGAAGAACTCATATTAACGGAACTTAACGCACTAGACACGATAATATTTTTATTACTTAGATCAAAAGAATAAAGAGTATTGCCCACACTTGTAAATCCAAGATTTCCGGTGACGGCAATCGTGTCGTGTTTTTTGTTGCCTAAATCAAAATAGCCAGATGGGACATATTTACCCCCAACGATTTTACTTAGATCTAAAATAACAATTTTTTTATCGGTTGCTAAATAGGCATAATTAGTCTCACCAAAAACACCATTCGTTTTGTAGCCATCGAAAGTACCGTTGAGGGAAGCAACTGGGGGTATTGGTGATGGAGGATTAGTGACGGCAATATCGGCAAAGGAAACACCCGAAGCATTATTCCCGGTGGCGGCAAAAACTTGTCCCGGGATAGCCGCAACAGCATTAGGGACTCCTTGGCCGGACATGTCGACATAGGTTACCGACAAGGAGGGGGTACACCAATTGCCATTGCCAGATAAGGGTTGAATTGTGCCAGATCCGGAAAGAGCATCGTTACTTTGAAAACGGGTTAGATAAAAAGTGGAATCAACATGCGATTGAATAGGTGTCGTCCAAGAAACTTGTAAATCTACTTTTTTAGTTGAAGGATCGAGGGGGCCGGTGGCGGAAATCGCGCCCAAGCCATCACGATAAACATCAGAGATGACGACGGAGCGAGTATAGCCATTAACTAATTCTGAACCAGAATTCAAAATCCAAGTATTACCGGAGATGGTTGGGTGAAAAGTGCCGTCCTGGACGTTTGACCAGTCATTATTCCTGGCGACCCGTACGGCTTCCTCGGACTCTTTTAGTAGACCGAGAGCTCCTAATCTCTGGGCTTCCTGGGCCTTTCCAGAACGGGCTACAGCTAGACCACTGACGAGGGCAGGTAGAAAGACAGCCATCAAACCCATGGTAAGTATCAATTCAACAAGAGAAAAGCCGGAAATGTTCTTGGTGATCATGGCTTTAATTAACTGAAGTGACGATACCAAGACGATTGATAATAATAATTTTTTGGTCGACAATTCCACCTAGAGTAGAAAATCGAATCGTATTGGCTGAGGAGTCGAAATTGGCCACTTCCCCACTGCCTTTATTAAAAACAATTTCTGATGAAAAAAATGTGGTATCGATTTTAAGATTATCGAGAGAAACTACATAATTTAAGGGGTCACTTACAGAGTAAGTAGATTTAAAAAGGACATAAGAATTGTTTAAAAAATGAATCCCATAATTGACATTACTTGTACCATTAGCGGAAGCGCCACTCATCGCCTTTGCCTGCTGGGAGCGAAGATCGGCAAGTAAGACATCAACTGAAGTTCCCAAAGAAGTTTTGGACCGAACGCTCAAGAGATTCATGGAAGTAATGATAAAGAAGGCCGTGAAAATACCCATGACAAGAAGCAGTTCGATGAGCGTATAACCAGACTGAGAGCCGTTTTTGAAGGACATTAATGTTGGCCAATTTGCCCAATGAGAGAATAGATAGGACTAATGATCGAGAGCATCATGCCTCCAACGACAATGCCCACAATTACCAACATAATTGGCTCCAAAAGAGTGGTTGCGGTAAAAAGTTTTTTCTCGACTTGATATTCTAGATAGTTGGAAATATAGCGCATGGATTGACTAAGAGAGCCAGCATGTTCCCCGGCTTCCGTAATTTTGATAACTAATTTAGGAATAAATTTTTTGGATTTTTTGAAACCATCAGAAAGTCTTTTCCCTGACGAAACCATTTCCTGTGTTTCTTCGATTACTTGTTTGAGTTTGGGAGTGAAGACAACATCTTTCGTCAGATTTAAACATTTGGTAATGGGGATGCCTGAATCGAGTAAAAGTGAAAGGCTGTGAGAAAAGCGAGTTAGGTCGATTTCCTTGGCAATAGTGGAGATACCCGGGAGTGATAAAAAAGAGATGGTTAATAATTCTCGTTTCTTGAAGAAGATCCAAATTAATAAAATAGCCAGAAGAGCAAGAAACCCAAGTAAGTAAAGGGTGTAATGGGTGAGAACATTGGATAGAAAGAGAAGAATCTTGGTGGGTAAGGGAAGATCGATATTGAGAGAGGTGAAGACAGTGGCAACTCGGGGTATGACAAAAATGAGAATGCCGACAATAATCAACACAAAAATGACGGAGACGATTAAAGGATAGAGTAAAGCAGATCTAATTTTGTCATTAAACTTAATAGATTTCTCGATATTCAGACGAATATCGTCGATGGAAGATTCTAAAGTGCCGCTTTCTTCGGCAGATCTTAGGACGTTGATAGTGACTTTATCAAAAACCTTGGGAAATTTAGACATTGAGGATGAAATCGTCTTCCCTTGGACTAGATCTTCCGTTAGGACCATCCAGAAAGATTTTGAGACCACCTTGGGCGTCTTCAGCCAGCGAATCGACTACCTCCAAAACCGACAAGCCTGCCCTGAGCATCGTGCTGAGACCGGTGAGAAAATTGAGTTTGTCATCATTGCCAATTCTTACTTGATCGAGGCGCTTCATAAGATTTCTGCTTTGGTAACCCTGATGACTTCATCGACAGTGGTAATACCTAGTTTTACCTTTAGCAAACCGTCATCGAACATAGTCGTCATCCCCTCTTTGATTGAGGCTTCCAAAAGCTGATCAGAGTCGGCACCAGAGACAATTAATTTTCTAAGGGTCTTACTCATCGTGAGGACTTCGACAATACCAGCTCTACCCAAGTAACCGGTTTGGTGGCAAGCTGGACAGCCCTTACCTCGATGGAGTTTGATTTTTTCAGTTGAACCAAAAATTCTTTTGATTGAGGACAAAGAAACATTTTTACTTAATTCTTTTTGGGAGACAAAATAAGATTCTTTACAATCACCGCAAATCCGTCTTAAGAGCCGTTGGGCGATAATGACATTGATCGTGGAAGTAAGCAGAAACGGCTCGATACCCATATCCAGGAGACGAGGAACAGCACCGACAGCATCAGAAGTATGAAGAGTCGAAAATACTAGGTGTCCGGTAAGGGCGGCATTGACGGCTATGGCGGCAGTTTGACTATCTCTAATTTCACCAACAAAAATGATATTGGGGTCTTGACGAAGAATCGAACCTAAGCCGTTGGCAAAAGTGAGATTAGTTTTAGTGTTGACCTGAATTTGATTAACTCCCTGAATTCGATACTCAATAGGATCTTCAATGGTAGTGATGTTTTTCTCTCGGGTGTTGAGGGTTTTTATAAGTGCATAAATCGTTGTCGTTTTTCCAGAACCGGTGGGGCCAGTAGAAAGGATCATGCCATAAGATTTGCTTAAGGCATTTTTGATTTTCTTCAAATCGACTTCGTTTAAATCAAGGTTTTCTAAAGAATACTCTCTGGATTTTGAAGTTAATAACCTCAAAACAATTTTTTCTCCATCAGCGACGGGGATGATAGAAACACGAATATCGAGATTTTCTTCTTCTAGAAGGAATCTAAATTTACCATCTTGAGGTATCATATGCTCGTCAGTTGGCAGTTGGGAGAGAACTTTTATACGGGAGATGAGACGATTATGGAGGTCGACTGGAAGTGAAAGAGTATCGTGAAGAAGGCCATCGATACGAAAACGAATTAAAGTGTTTTTTTCTTCCGGTTCAATGTGAACATCGGAAGCACCATCCTGATAGGCGTACTCAATTAGAAGGTCAACTATCTTTTTAACCGGGACGGTTTCAAGAGATAGACTAGACTTATCTTTTAAAAGAAGATCAATCGACTCTTGTAATGGAAGTTTATACAAAGGAAATATCTTTTTTAGGTCTGAGGGGGTGGTAAGAAAAAGTTTGACTTTTTGATTAGTTTTTTTGGCGATCATCTCGAATAGTTCTGTCTGTAAAGGATCAAGAGTCGCGACACTGACACTATGGTCATCCCGATCAAAAATGACCGTATTTTTGTTTTTGGCGATTTTTTCCGGTAAAAGATTAAGGGTTCGTTTGGCAATATTGGTAGGATTTAATTTGGCGAAAGGCAAAGTTTCTTTGTGAGGGTGTAGTTTCATAAGAGATTAGAGTCTGGTAGCTTGAATAATTAAACGTTTTAAAGATGTGCCGGGAGGCCAGCAAGTCATGAGGGTCAGCGTTTCGTTTTTGGTTTCATCGGTGAGATATTCCACCGCATCTGTTTCCACGATTTTCTTGTTGTCTACCGAGTAATCATATTCTTTGTCTTCGTAAAAAAGTTTTATTTGATCTTCTTTCTCCAATTTACTTAACAGATAAAAAACTGAGTTGTGCTTAGCGGCGTTGAAAAAATCTGAGGAAGAATGAGAAAAAATAAAAATGTTGCCTTTTTGACCAGGAAGAGCCGTATCTTTGGCATGGGCCACACCTTGGCTGAGGGCCAACTGGTATTCTTTTTCCTTGAATGGATTAACGTTTTTGATAACGTGAGCATTGGCGTTGATTTTGGGAATAAGAATGCCGAACTCCCGATCAATAGGTTCAAGAGTATTTAAACTTTGGGGAGTTTGATAGCCTCTCAGATCGTAACCTAGTTCTTCACGAATAATCGGCAGGAAGGTACTGCCGAGAATAAATAGGCCAACTAATATCAGAGATATTCCCAGAAAAAGTTTTATCACTAATCTATCTTACTTTGATTTGGACTTTTTGAAAGCCTTAAGAACAAAATAGAGGGCGAAGATGCCAGTAATAAGGAGAAGCCACTTGGCAAAACTCCATTTATTATCAGTGGAAGAACCTAAGACTGTGGGGGCGGGTGAAGGTAAAACGGTGGTGTTGTCTTGAGCTGGGGCTGTCCCATCAGTGTTGGAGCCGTTTTCGGAACCAGTGACCTGAGAAGAAGCTGTTTTGAGAGCAATAGCACCGGTTCCGGCTTGGCTAGTGGTATTGCTCACGGTGATAGTAGTGATTTCACTATCCCCGATGAGACCGGAACCATTGCCGAAACTGTCAAAAGCGCGGACAGCGTAGTAATAAGTTTTGTTGCAGTCTGGAAGGGTGTTCACGATCTCGACAGCTTGATCGGAGCCGACACTACGGCTATCAACCTGAGAACCGGAATCAGCAATAAAGTTGGTCACATCGGAGCGATAAAGAACGACCTTCACAGTTCGACCGCCGTCGTTATCGGTGCGGAATTTGACCGTGTATTGGCAAGAGCCAGTTTTTTCTTTACTGTAACTATTGGGTGTGCCGGGTGTAGATGAATTGAAATCAACAGAAACGACAGCACTTTCGGCGGTGATGTCGGAAGTAGCAATCACTTTAAATTGGAAAGTGCCATTGGTGTTTAAAATGGCGTTATCAACAGTACAGTAACCGGAGTTGCCACCGGCATTCAAAACTTTATCGGCATCAAACTGAGTGAAGGAGACTTCAGAAGGTCCTTTCTTGAAACATTTAGCGGTCACTGGTCCATTGGCTTCTTTGGTGTCCAAAGCGACGAAGTTAAGTTTGAAGGAAGTTTGGTTGGTCGGTGTTTTGGGTTGCTCAACACGAACCGCGAGGGTGTCAGCCGCCAAAACAGTGGTGGTCAGTAGACTAAAACCTAAAACTAAAGTGAAGAGGCTGATAAGTTTTTTAATCATGTTTGATATTTTTCATTCCGTAATAGAGAGAAACACTACCAGTACCGACAAGTAGGGCGGCCAAGAGGAGCCAAAGTTCGTTGGCACCAGTGGCAGGTAAACTTGTAGAGGCTCCCAAGACTTCGCCAGTTTTCTTGACTTCGATGGAAATGCTATTGGTTAAATCTTTGTCGATAACAACGTGAGTGCCGGCAAAAGTGTCAGCGATGAAACTTTCATCGGTACCAGGAACGGTAGCTAGAATCGTGCTGGAATCATTGGGAGAAGTGCCTTTGGCCCAGACAAGATCATTGTATAAACCGGGATCTTGAGCGGAATCGATATCAGCAAGATAAACGAGTTGGAATTGATCTTCATTGCTGGCATCACCTAAGTGCCAAACACCAGGAGAATGATAAGCGGGTTCGGTGATGGATGAAGTAATATCAACTCCGTTTTTGAAAACTTGGTAAGAACCGGGGCGATATTTGAAACCCTGAGGAGGAAGATCAGTAACGGTCACCCCATTCAAATCGTTTTCAGTGACATTAAGGGTGATGGTATATTGGACCGAGCCACCTGCACTGAGAGTGCCAATTGCATTGTTAGATTTGACGATTTCGAGAGATGGGGTAATAAATTGATTTCCAATCTCACAATTGATGGTGGTGTCTTTAATGACGGTCACCGGGTGGTTATTGTCGTTATCGATTAGGTTCTGGATCGTTTCTTCAAAAGCGTAGACGGTGCCAACAAGAGATTTAAACAAACCCGTTATAAGGTTTTCTTGGACAGGAACATTGTTTGCACACCAAGTTTCACCGGTTTTGTCTGGGTGACCGTTAGCACTTACTGGCCCAGCATAAGGATAATCTGCGTCGTGACTATCATGGACGTGATTGTTGATAGGAACTGACAAGGCATTCCAAGGGTGAGCTTCGGAGTTGGTTTTGTGACAAATATTGTTGGGGTTTGGTGCTGGAGTAGGAGTTGGGGTGGGGGTAGGAATCACTTCTGTCGTGATATTATTGCAAGAAATATTGGTTTGTTTCCAGCCTTTTTGAATATTTTCACTCAAGACATGTTCGCCTGTCTGAATATTGGAGAAAGTGGTGGTACCATCGGCGCCGGTGGTTTGTGGATCCTGACCGCTAAGATTGATTTCCCAACCAGCTAGAGTTTCTTCACCAGCATCTCGAACACCATTACCATTTTTATCGTTATATTTTGTTACAGTTACATTACCAGTGTCTCTCGTGTTGGTGATTGTACAGGATTTGATATCACCAGAATTTAGCGTGATCAATCCGTCGACATTACAGTCACCGGAAATGACAGAAGTAAAACCAATCAGATTATCTTCACTGATAGTGTAAGTATTGGCATCAAAAACATTTTGTTCACCGCTAAGAACATTGGTAGCATCGACGTAAAGTGGAAAATCGGAAACTGGATTGTCGCTTCCAACCACTATTTTGGTCACGGTCAATTTTGGAGCGATATCATCGTTCGTTATTGTACAGTACTTAGTTTCTCCAACGGCAATAGAGCCGGAACAATCGGCACCTAAAGTCTTGGCGTAGCCATCATTCGTAAGCTCATCAACAGAGTAAGTACCAGCGTCAAGAGCAATTTCGGTACCAGCTTCTGAACCAGGGAAAGAAGTAACGGAAACATTAGTACCGGTGACATTTAAGGTGAAGTTATTTGAAGTAAGAGATCCACCATTGTCATTGATGACGTGTTTGTAAACAATTAACTTGGGTTGGATGTCATTATTCGTAATGGTACAAACCTTGTTTTCACCAAGACCTAAAGTAATAACACCTTGAAGATTACAGTCTCCACCAATACCTGTTTGAAGATAACCTAAAGAAGAAGGATTGGATTCGGAAACGGTATAGGTACCAGCGTTAAGAGTGTTGGATGTACCACTGGCCACCCCAAGTAAGTCGATAAAAAGGGAGAAATTGGAAACGATTCTGGTACCGCCATTGTCATTAATGACAATTTTGGTAAGGGTTAAAGAAGGAGCAACATCGTCGTTCGTTATAGTACATGTCTTTGATTGGCCGACGGCAATAGAGCCGGAACAATCGGCACCTAAAGTCTTGGCGTAGCCAGAAACTGAGGTTTCGTCGACACTGTAGGAACCTGCATCTAAAGTAATGACAGTGCCACTTTCATCACCAGCGAAGGAACTAGAAGAAGAATTGGTAGCTGTCACATTCATGGTGAAGTTTGAAGCGGTCAAAGTACCACCATTGTTATTGATGACGTGTTTAATGACGGTGAGCTGGGGAGCAGAATCGGTGTTGGTAATAGTACAAGCTTTAACATCTCCAGCAGTTAGTGAAATGGTGCCATTAGCATCGCAGTCACCGGAAATTAGACTGCTGTATCCAGCTGAATTGGTTTCACTAATAGTGTAGGAACCAGTATTGAAACCGTTTTGAACTCCACTGGTGACTGAATTTCCATTTACAAAAAGAGGGAAGTCACTGACAACTTTGGTACCACCATGGTTATTGACAACAACTTTAGTTACAGTTAGTTTTGGCTGAACATCATCGTTCGTTACAGTACAGCTAACATTATCACCGGCGTTAAGAATAACAGGGTTGGTTTTATTGTTGTCACAAACAATACTGGTTTGAGTGTAGCCAGTTTGATTGGTTTCACCGATGGTATAAGTGCCTGCAGTGAAAGTGTTGATTGCACCACTAGTGACTGAATTTCCATTTACAAAGAGGGGGAAGTCACTGACAACTTTGGCACCGCCATTGTCGTTTGTAACAACTTTGGTAACAGTAAGAGTAGCATCTTTAGTATTGGTGATGAGACAGGTAGTATTCTGACCAGCGGCAACTACGACACCAGTACAAGTGTTCCCTGTTTGAGTCCAACCAGCGGGAACGGTTTCAGTAACTGAATATGTTCCTGTACCAACTGTGTAAACTTTGTCGGTAGCATCAGAAATAATTCCTGCTCCACCGCCGGTGATAGTTCCAGATCCGGTAGCGTTAACGGTGAATTGAGTGGGATCGGCTGCTGGGATGGTAGTCTTTTGAACTGTTAGTGTTCCGTTTTGAAGGGTGTTATTGAAAGTACAAGAAACATTTTCACCTTCTTTAAGATTGATGCTGACAGAAGGATTGGTAACTGTTTGTGAGCCACCGTTGGAGATATCAACAGAACAGTTTATTCCTGTAAGTGACCAACCTGGTGTTGCACTTTCGGCAACTGAATATGTGGTGAAGTTAGTGATGTTTGAAAATACTTTAGTGTTATTTAGGACATTTCCATCATCGACTAAATTGAAATTAGCAAGAGGTGAAGGAGAAGCTGTGAATCCAAAAGATGTGGATCCGTTGATATTTGCATCTTTGACAACTGTGATTGAAGCAGGATAGATAACAGCATCGGCGGAAAGAGATTTGTCTTGGTTTCCACCACTGCCGTCAAGTTCAAGAAGGCGTGTGTGGTAAGGCGAACCGGGGATGGCGGTCGCGGCCATAGTTTGACCCCAATCAGCTCTGGTTCCAATGTGACCAGACCAGGCTAAAACCGGATTGGCTTGAGTCGCATTGAAAGTAATAGTAATACTAGTTGAACTGTCACCAGCATAAGAGCCAGAAACTGTATATGGCGAAATTCCAGTTATATTTCCTCCGTAAATTGATAAATTGCCAGCTATCTTGGTAATCGCTGCGTTTGTGTCATTGGGAATTAAATTACTTGCACCATAAGGACTAAGTGAACCACAACCGGAAACTCCGGAACAAGGATCTGCCGTACCGACAGTACGATTAAAGGTGGTCAAGTAATCAATGGCGTGTTTACCACTTTTGGTAGTATCCCATTCAATTTTGACGGTATGAGAACCGAGGGAAAGGCTGCTGAAAGTTAGACGATATGGAATGGAATCACCTTCGACATAAGTTGCTTTGCTTGATCCTAAATTACCATTGACCCACTGGCTTGAGTGAGCGGTGTCACAAACTGTACCAAGATTGGCACATTGATCAAGATTGGCGGAAGGATTTGAGTCTGTGAACGAGTAAGAAACAACGACAACTCCTGAAGCGTCGAGGGCTTCAATTGTGTAATTGGGGCGGTAGTTGCCATCGAGCTGATAGGCGTAAGTGAAATGGCTGTTTTCGTCGGCAGTGACGGTGGCATGAAAAGAAACAAATGGATTATCGCTCGAGGAAATATGGAGGTCATAAATGGCGCCAGCGACGAAGCCAATACCGGAAATGTAAGCAGTGTCGGTGGGGAAATAGTCTGATTTATCGGTACTTAAAGTAGGAGCGGCGGTTAAATTTTGTTGAAGCTGAGAAACAATCGTAATAGATTCGGGAACTGTATTGGTGGTTGTGGTGGTGTCTGCAGAAGTGGATGTGTTTGAAGGAGGAGCTTGTGCATCGGGGTTAGAGGTTGGTTCGGAAGAGGTTTCTTGGCTAGGAGAGACAATTGGCTCGATGGTGGGGGTTACGTCTATAGTAGGGGTAGCAGTTGGTTCCGGAGTGATGGCTGGTGTTTGCTCTGGTGAAACGGTGGGGGTAACTTCTGGCGTTAGTTCTGGTGTGGGTGTCACTTCCTCTGTAGGAGTGGGGGTTTCGGTGGGTGTAGCGGTTAATTCTGGTGTTGGGGTAACGTCGGTAGTGGAGGCTGAAGGTGTAGAATTGCCGTCAGTAGCGTAAACAGGCGTAATGAGGAATGGCGAAAAGCTTTGGAGTAAAAGATTGAAGGAGAGGACAAAAGAGACGGCTTTTTTCAGAGTCTTTATGGACATTGTGAGGCGATGATCTCATGAATTATAAGATATGTCAATAGCTTTGGTTGGTGGGGAGGAATAAATAGGCTCAACCGGTCTTTTTTGGCCATTAATTGGGATATCTAAAGAAAATCCTAGAGCATTGGCTATAGAAACCCCAATTCTGGTGCCAGTGAAAGATCCAGGACCGGTATTGACCTCTATTTCGGTAATGTCTTGAGGGATGAGGGATTCTTTTTTTAGGCAGGAGATGAGAAAGCCAAAGACGTCTTGTTCTCGAGGTGAGGCCACTTGATGGGTGAATTCTTTACCATCTAATTTAACAATTACTTGGGTGTTGTCGGTGGAGTCGAGATAGAGTTTCATTTGTGGTCAATGATTTTAATTTCGCGTTGATTTTCGGCGGTAGCTTTGAAGAAGATGTCGATCCTCTTTTTGGGGAGGATATCAATAAATTTTTCTGGCCACTCAATAATGAGGAGGTTTTCTGGATCGGACCAGATTTCCTCGATATCAAAAGCTTTGATATCGTCGACGGAATTGAGACGATAGAGATCGAGGTGATGGAAGGTTTTAATAACTGGATGAGACTTGACGGAGTACTCGCGCATAATAATAAAGGTGGGTGAGACAACTCTTTCTATACCTAGGTAGCCGGCTATTCCTTGGGAAAAGGTAGTTTTGCCAGCGGCAAGATTGCCATAAAGACAAATGGTGGTTCCCTGCTCTAACTTGGCGGCAAGGCGGGCGGCTACTTCTTGGGTTTCTTCTCTCCCGCTGGTAACAAAGAGCTGTTCCATAACTTCAATTTAATAATAAGAAGGGCAGAGAGAGAAATGCCGATAAAATCGATCAGAACGTCACGCAAAACGCCGGTACGCTCGGGAATAAAGATTTGGTGGGTTTCGTCGGTGAAAGCGAAGATCAAAGAATAAAGCATGGCTTCGGTGGGCTGTTTTTTGGCCAAGGCTCGATACCAAAGTAAATTGAGAATAATATATTCCAAAACATGAGCGGTTTTTTTGGTGACAAAATCGATGGTTTTGATTCCCGCGGCTGGTAGATCTGACCTGGAAGAAAGAAAAAACATGAGCATCATCCAAAGGATGACGGGGCCGTATCTAAAAAGGTTTTTCTTCATAGAAGTCTATTTTAGCTTTTTTTGAGCCTTAAATATAGCAATCCGCCGGAACACAAAATAATGCCTACTCCAAAGAAAAAGATTACTCTGTAAGGTGGCAGATTAAAAGATTTGATTTTTGACTGATCGGTGGCAATTTCTACAATATCGGAAAAAGTAGAGGAAAAAGAGGCCGAGTCGGTAGAATTGCCGAGGACGGCGGAGAGCGTGGCGGAGGAAGTAGAAATAGATAATTTATGGATTCCCGCCTGCGCGGGAATGACAGGAGTGGTAGTGGGTGTCTTGGTCGGGGTGGGAGTTTTGGTGGGGTTGGGTGTCCAAGTAGCCTGAGTGGTTGGTTCGGGAGTATTGGTAACTTCTTCTGTGGGTGTAGGTGTAGGAGTGGGTAAGGCTTCGGT
>WNFL01342926.1_pt1 | contig 12360 bp, 8 predicted proteins | sample 5400361 | NCBI WGS metagenome assembly WNFL01 (sample SAMN13153351, study PRJNA577476) | soil metagenome | isolation source: 40 cm soil on Douglas fir-dominated hillslope | place: USA:California | collected 2013-09-17
TCGTCTACGCGGGTGCCCTCCGGCGGGGTGACCGGGCGATGGCATCGAAGGTCGCGGCCGACTACCTGCGCTACATGGATTCCGTCGTCGCTTTTTGCGAAGACGTGTCGCGCACCCTCCTGGGACGGGAGATCCGGCAGGTCCTGCTGCTCCACGCCAACGCCCTCAACGCGGACTACTTCGGAAGGCTGGCCGAGATCATGAAGGCGAGCGGGTATCGCTTCATCACCCTCCCGGAGGCGCTCGAGGACGAGGCCTACCGGCGTCCCGACACCTACGTCGGCCGCTGGGGCTTCTCCTGGCTCCACCACTGGGAGCTCACCACCGGCCGGAAGCGCTCCCCTTCGCCGGATCCGCCCGATTGGGTGACGAAGGCCTACGAGGCGCTCCCGCGCTGAGACGCGGGCCTCACCGCTCCCCCGTGCCTTCGAACGGAAGCGACGCCGACCCCTCCCAGCCGCTGCTGCCGGTGGCGCTGCCTTCGCCCGAGCGGAAGGTGGCCAGCGCCTTTTCCACGTCGGGCACGTCGATGCGGAGGACGCCGTCCTTGGCGTGGGCCCGCGGCTCGAACTCGTGGTCGCGGATGACGCGGCGGAAGACCTCCTTGAGCGCGCGCGCCCCGAGCCGCGGCTGCCGGGCCGCGTCGCGGGCGATCCGCCGCGCGGCCGCGTCCGAGAGCTCGAGCTTGATGCCCTGGCTCGCGAAGTAGGCGGTGGACTGGCGCAGGCCGGACTCGGGGCTGCCGAGGAAGATGCGCAGCAGCTCGTCCTCCTTCAGGTTGTCGAGCACCACCATGCCGTCGAAGCGCGAGAGGAACTGCGGGGTGATGCCGTACTCGAACAGATCCTCGTTCTTGAGCCAATCGCGTAAGTCGAACTGCAGCTCCTCCCGCACCCGGCCGCCCTCCACGACCGTGACCGGCTTCAGGGCTCCCCGGTCGCGGCCCACCGTCACCCGGTTGTAGACCGCGTCATAGAGTCCTTCGAAGGCGCCCGCGCAGACGAAGAGCAGCCCGCTCGAGTCCACGTTCGTTTTCCCGCCCCCGGCCCAGTCGGGGAGGCGCAAGGGCACCGCCTCGTTCTCGATCAGGGTCAGCAGGGCCTCCTGGGCGCGAATGCCGCTGAGGTTCGCCTGGCCCGCCACGCGCGCGCGGATCTTGTCCACCTCGTCCACGAAGATGAGGCCGTGGCTGGCCTGCTCGAGCAGGCGCTCGATGGGGGTCGCTTCGCCAAGCTGCTGACGGGCACGCTCCAGCAGACGCAGCAGCAGGGTCTCCCCGGGGTTGCCGAGCTCGGCCTCCTGTCCCAGGACGTTGGCGTGGACGCGGATGAGGGTCGAGCGCGAGAGCAGTGCAGGGTTCGCCTCCAGCAGCCCCTCCACCGCCTGCATGAGCGTCGTCTTGCCGGAGCCCGAAGAGCCGATGAGGAGGACGTTGCCGGTCTTGAGGCCGGCCAGCTTCTTGGCCAGGGCCACCGACATCTCTCGCACCGCCTCCGTCTGGCCGATGACCCGCTTCTCGAGGGCGCCCGCGATCTGGGCCGGCGAGGGAAGGGCCATGCGCGATTGTAGACGCGAACGCCCGGCGGTACAGTAGAGACGCGCGGCTCGACCGCGGTAAAGGAGCTGCAATGTCGCTCACTCGAGTCTTTCGAACCGTCGCCCCGGCCTTCCTGGCCGCGGCGGTCCTGGCCTCCCCCGCCTTCGCCAGGGTCAAGTCGGCCCGGGGGAACATCACGGCCGTGGACTGGAACGTCATGCAGATCGCCATCAAGGGCATCGACGGCAAGGTCAACACCTTCAAAGTCCGACAGGACGCGGGGGTGAAGTTCACGGACGGGGCGGAGGGGTTCCCGAACCCCGGACTCAAGGCCCTCGCCCCCCCCATGTACGTTTGGTTCGACTTCGAGGACTACGAGGGGCAGGAGCCGGGCCTCATCCAGAAGTTCGACGTCCGCGACATGCCTGCCGACATGCGCGCGCAGGGGAGGTCCGGAACCGCCCGGACCAACACCTCAACGGGGTCAGCCGGCAACGAGCGCCAACTGAGGGTCCGCATCCAGAGCCTCAACACCCGCTCGGGCGAGTTCAAGGCGGACGTGGCCGGCCGCAGCCAGACCTTCCGGGCCAGCTCGGGGAACATGCTCCGCTCGTTCCGGGAGGGAGACCTGGTCGTCATCAGCGTGCAGAGGCGCAACGGCCAGGACGTGGTGACGGACATCCAGAGGTCGAATTCTCCCAACTGACGACGCGCGCGGCGGTCGGCTCGGAAGCGAGCCCGACCGCCCGCGCCATTCCGATCCGCCTGACACCCTGATCGCGAACGACCTCGGGACGCTCGAGCAGCCGCGAAGTTCCCGAAGCGAACGGAAAATGGTCGGCCGCGGCCTTGACACGTCCGACCAACCTGTGGTTCCGTTGCGGTAATTCGTTCGCTTTGAAACGGTTAGAGTTCGTGCCCACGTGGTCGGGGAATGATCGGCAATACGCTCGCGCACTACGAGATCCTCGAGAAGCTCGGCGAAGGAGGGATGGGGGTCGTCTACAAGGCCCGCGATCCCCGGCTGAACCGCTTTGTCGCTCTCAAGGTCCTTCCCGCCGGGCTGGCCAGGGATGAGGGCCGTCGGGCCCGCCTCCTCCGCGAAGCGCGCGCCGCCTCGGCCCTAAGCCATCCCAACATCGTGGTCGTGCACGACATCGCCCACGACAACGACCAACATTTCATCGTGATGGAGTACCTGGAGGGGCGCTCGCTGAGCAACCTCATCCCCCAGGAGGGGCTCCCTCTCGACGAGGCCCTTCCCTACGCCACGGACATCGCGGAGGCCCTGGCCGCGGCGCACAGAGTGGGTGTGGTGCACCGCGATCTGAAGCCGAGCAACGTGCTGATCTCGGCCGGGGGCGTGAAGGTCCTGGACTTCGGCCTGGCCAAGCAGCTGGTCGAGGACTCCTCGGACGAGGAAGCCCCGACGCAGAGCCGCGCCCTCACCGGTCCGGGCCTGGTCATGGGAACGCTCTCCTACATGTCCCCGGAGCAGGCCAGCGGCGATGCCGTGGACGCCCGCTCCGACATCTTCTCCTTCGGCACCCTCCTCTACGAGATGCTGACCGGGCGCCTCCCCTTCCAGGGGAAGCACTCGGCCGTAGTGCTCCACGAGATCCTCTTCACGACACCGCTCCCCCCTTCCCATCTAGCCCCCGCCGTCCCGGCGACGCTCGATGCCCTGGTGGCGGCGGTCCTCCAGAAGAAGCCGCGCGACCGTCCGGAGAGCATGGAGCGCGTCGCCGAGGCCCTGCGCTCGATCCGCGCTCTTCAGGTGACGGCGCCGCTCAGGCCGGCCGCCCCCACCGCCGTTCCGGCCCTCCGCCGCCGCGCGCGCCACGCGTCCGGCCCTCCCCGTCGGGGCACCGAGCGCTCGTCGCTGGCCGTGCTCCCGTTCGCCAGCCTCACCTCCGACCCCGAAGACGCCCACATGGCCGCCGGCATCGCCTCCGAGATCATCGGGGCGCTCTGCGGCGTGCCCGACCTGAAGGTGGCCTCGCGGGTCGCCTCCTTCCAATTCGATCAAGCCGCCCCCGACCTGAAGAAGGTCGCCCGCACCCTGGACATCCGCTACGTGCTCACGGGCAGCCTCCGCCGGTCCGGCAACCGCATCCGGGTGATCGTCGAGCTCACGGATGCCGTGCCGGGAACTCAACTCTGGTCGAAGACGTTCGAGCGCGAAATCGTCGACCTGTTCGCGATGCCGGAGGAGATGGCCCGGGCGATCGTGGCGGCCACCGGGGGCCAGATCATCCGCGCCGACACCGAGCGCGCCTCGCGGAGCCACCCGGGGAGCCTCGACGCGTGGGGCCTGCTGCACCGGGCCTACGGAGTCTGGAATCGCGGCTTCAGCCGGGAGGGGGTGGACGAGGCGCTGCAGCTCCTGCGCCGCGCGATCGTCGTCGACCCCCGGTACGCAGCCGCCCACGCCGCCCTCGGCACGTACCTGATCCAGCGCGTGGTGAACGCCTGCACGGACCAGCCGGAGGCGGAGAAGGCGGAGGCTCTGGCGGCGGCCGAGCGCGCGGTGGAGCTGGCCCCGAACGATCCGACCGTGCTCGAGTACGCGGGCCTCGTCTGGCACGACACCGGCCGCCACGAGAAGGCGGTGGCCGCGGAGCGCCGCTGCGTGCATCTCGCCCCCTTCAACCTCGTGGCGTGGGGTTACCTGGCCTTCGCCCTGGGTTGGGCGGGGGACCCGTCCGGCGTCGAGGAGGCCCAGCACATCCTGGACGGCCTCATCGACACCACCCCCGACCATCCCTCGCTCCCCTACTGGCTATGGTTCAAGTCCGGGGCCTGCGCGAGGCAGGACCTCTTCGCGGAATCCGCAGAGGCGGCGCGGCACAGCCTCGAGCTGAACCCGGGTTACATCCTGGCCCGCGCCCCCTACGCCAACGCGCTGGGCTTGCTCGGACGCCTCGACGAGGCCCGCGAGGCCTGGCGGCTCGCGGAAGCGGCGAACCCGGCCTTCACGCCCGCGTTCTATCGCGGCCTCGCCCGCGAGGTGGTGGTGCGCGAGGACCGGGCCGAGAAGCACATCGGAGGCCTGCGCGCGGCGGGCCTCCTTCCCCCGGAGGACTGACGTAGGCGGCATGCGCAGCTTCCTGCGACGCCTCGGTTGCCTGACCCTGGTCCTGCTCGTGGTCGCGGGCATCGCCGCCTATGCGCTGATCCACTATCCGAGCCGCTACACGGTGGACCCCGAGAAGGTCGACGAGTACGTCTACCTGGGCCAGGGCTGGGGCGACGCCCGCGAGTCGCCGCTGCGCCAGCTCTTCTACTACACCCCGCAGGGCACGTCGGTGAAGGGCCTGCGTTACCGCTGGTTCGTGAACCTGGAGCTGGCGTCGGGCACGCGCCGGTTCGCCGATCCCGACCACATGCGGGCCTTCGGCTTCGTCGTGGACCCCGCGCCGACAGCGGCCAACCCCGACCGCCTGCCCGTCGGCTTCACCAGGCACTTCGACCGCGACGTGAACGAAGACGTGCTCGACCTCAACTGCGCGGCGTGCCACACCGGCGAGATCCAGGCCCGGGTGGGCGCGAAGCGCTACGCGATCCGGATCGACGGCGGGCCCGCCACCCACGCGTTCACCTCGATGCGCCTCGGCTCCTTCGGGCCGGTGCTGCTCGGCTCCCTGGCCAGCACCTGGCTCAACCCCTGGAAGTTCGACCGCTTCGCGCGCAAGGTGCTGGTCCCGGACGGCTACCCCGCGGGGAAGGTCCGCCTGAAGCGGGACCTGCGCGAGGTCCTGGACGCCCTGGCGAAACAGGCATGGACCGACCGGACGCGCCACCTGTACCCCACCGAGGAGGGCTTTGGACGGACCGATGCCCTCGGGCGCATCTCGAATACCGTGTTCGGCGACGAGCTCGACCCCGCGAACTACCGCGTAGCGAACGCCCCGGTCAGCTACCCGTACCTCTGGAACATCTGGAAGTTCGACTGGGTCCAATACAACGCGTCGGTCAACCAGCCCATCGCCCGCAACATGGGCGAGTCGATGGGAGTGGGGGCTACGGTCCACATGACCGACGCCTACGGCCGGCCCCTCCCCTCCGGAGAGCGCTTCCGCGCCGCCACCCTCGTCGAGAACCTGGTCACGATCGAGCACACGCTGCAGCAGCTCCTGCCTCCCCGCTGGCCCGAGGCGCTCCTCGGTCCCATCGACCGCGCGAAGGCGGAGCGGGGCCGTCAGCTCTTCCTTCAGCACTGCGTCCATTGCCACGGCGTGCGCGAGGCGGACGCCGCGACCAAGGCCGCCCTGTCGCCGCTCCGCGGGCCGTTCGACCCCCTGTGGCTCCTGAGGACGCTGCCCCTCGCCACCATCGGCACCGATCCCACGGCCGCCCTGAACTTCGTGACGAGCCGTCTGGACATGAGCAAGACTGGCCTCACGGCCGCGGAGCTGCGCGACCTCCTGCGGCCCGTCTGGGAGGAGGACCTGGCCCGCCGCCTGAAGTCCCTCGGCAACATCCCGCCGCGACAGCTCGAGGAGAAGAGGCAGCAGGGAAAGGCGGCCATCGCGCAGGTTCTCGAAGGCATCGACCCCGCCCGCGTCACTCTCGGCGCCGGCCTGAACTACGTGGGACTGCTCACCCGCCAGAAGTACTATCGCGAGCGCGGCTACACGGCGGCCCAGACGGCGTGCATGGACGGCTTCGGCGCCCTCGACATCCCGCAGGTGATCGCCGCCTACAAGGCGAGGCCGCTCCAGGGGGCCTGGGCCACCGCGCCCTACCTGCACAACGGGTCCGTCCCGAACCTCTACGAGCTTCTCTCGCCGGTCCGCGAACGCTCCAAGCGCTTCTACCTGGGCCGGCGCGAGTACGACCCGGTGAAGGTCGGCTTCGTCACCGAGCCGCTGAAGGGGGCCCGGGAAAGCTTCTGGCTCGACACGCGCCAGACCGGGAACGCGAATACCGGCCACGAGTTTCGCGCGGGCTACCAGGGCTGGGCGCCCGGGACCCCGCCCCAGTTCGGCGTGATCGGCCCCGAGCTGCCGCCCGAGGATCGCTGGGCGCTCGTCGAGTACCTGAAGATCCACGAGGACCCGCCCACTCCGGCCGGGCGCCTGCCACCCCAGTGCTTCTGACGACCCCGTTGACCGGGAGACGCCCATGAGAATCTCCACCCGGACCCGCGTCGTCTCCGTCGGGCTGCTGGTGCTGTTCGCCTGGTGGCTGCACCGGCGGCTCGCCGACCCGCCTCCCGGCGAGCAGGGCGAGGTCGTCCCGCCCGACGAGGACAGATACACGGTCGGCATCATCAACTCGGCGGTGGACCTGATCGAAGGCGCCCAGAAGGCGGGCGACGTCCACCACCGCGACGTGCACGCCAAGGCCCACGGCTGCGTGAAGGCCCGGGTCGAGGTGGGCGAGGTGGCCCCGGCCTTCCGTCACGGCGTCTTCGCGGAGCCCCGGTCCTACGACGCCTGGATCCGCTTCTCTAGCGGCGACACCCACCAGCAGCCCGACAAGGTGCGGGACGCGCGGGGCTTCGCCATGAAGCTGATGGGAGTCCCCGGGGAGAAGCTCCTCGAGGAGGAGAAGAACGAGGAGACCCAGGACTTCATCATGATCAACAGCCGCGTCTTCTTCATCCCCACGGTGAAGGAGTACGGCCTCTTCATGCGCTACATGGGCGACGGCAGCCGCTACGGATACTTCTTCGGCGGGCCGTCCTTCCACGCGGACAGGTGGCGGCTGCGCGAGATGCTGCTCGCCCTCAAGACGCTCAAGAGTGCGCCCCGGAGCCCTCTGGACCCGCAGTACCACAGCCTGTCCGCCTACAAGCTCGGCCCGGAGCTGAACGTCAAGTACAGCGCGAAGCCTTGTGCCCTCCCCGGGGGGAAGGGCGGAACGAAGTCGGGGGACAATTTCCTGCGCGAGGCGCTCAAGAGCGACCTGGCCGCCGGCAGCGGCTGCTTCGATCTCCTGGTGCAGCCGCAGGTGGCCGGGAAGAACATGCCGGTGGAAGACACCACCATCGAGTGGCGCGAGAAGGACTCTCCCTTCGTGAAGGTGGCGCGGGTGCTGATCCCGAAGCAGGCCTTCGACACCCCGGAGCAGAATGCGTTCTGCGAGGACCTCTCGTTCACTCCCTGGCACGCGCTGCCCGAGCATCGCCCGCTGGGCGGGATGAACCGGCTGCGCAAGGCCGTCTATCGCGAGATCTCGCGCTATCGGCACGGCAAGAACGGCCTCCCGCGCCGCGAGCCGAAGGGCTTCTGCCTCGACCTGATGGGACAGTCTTGCCCGACCGCTGCGCCCTGACGTAGCATCCCTGGCACATGGCCACGCTCTTGGACGGCCTGCGGAGCGTCTTGTCGGTCCTCTGCATCGGCGTGCTGTTCATGTTGGGCAGTCTGCGGCTGCGGCTCTACGTCCTGCCCCGGTACTGGCTCCACCCGGAGCAGCGCTTCCATCTCATCTCGGCCTACATGAAGTGGATCTGCCGATGGATCGTGTGGCTCCTCGCCCTGGGAGGGGCGCGGGTGCGGCGCTTCGGGACCCTGCCGACCAACCCCTCGGTGGTCCTCGTGGCCAACCACCAGTCGCTCCTCGACATCGTGCAGATCACGCTCATGGCGGAGCCCTTTGTCCCGGCTTTCGTGACGCGGAAGCGCTACTCGCGGTTCGTCCCATTGGTGGCGGCGTCGGTGCGGATGCTCGGTTGCCCGCTGGTCGATCCCAAGCGCGACCCCAGGGGCGCGGTGGAAGCGGTCCGCGAGGGTGTCCGCACGCTGCCGAACAGCATCCTGATCTTCCCCGAAGGGCACCGCAGCCGGAACGGTGAGATCCTGCCCTTCCGCCGGTCCGGCCTGGAGGCGGCCCTCCTCGAGAGGCGGCTTCCGGTGTACGTGGCGGTGGGCGACGGCTCGTGGAAGGCCGCGACGTTCGTGGATCTGCTCTTCGGCGTCCACAAGATCGACGCCTACACGGAGGCCCTCGGCCCCTTCGAGCCACCGGCCGACCCCGCGAAACTGCCCGCGTTCATCAAGATGCTGCGGGAGCACATGATCGAGCGCCTGCGCGCCATCCGCAGCGGGCAGACCGAGGGACGCCCGGTGGCGGCCGAGCCGGTCCCGGTTAGGTAGCTAGGTGGCGAAGACGCGGGGCCGGACGTGAAGGAGCATTGCCCTCCCCCTACGTGGGGAGGGTTAGGGTGGGGGGTCGATGAATGTCGCGCCGCTCGCCTTCGACCAACTTTCGCTCCGGCCGCGGGGGCGCTACACTTCACGGACTCCACGGAGGATTGCGGATGGCAGTTCGATTGGCGATCGCAAGCCAGAAGGGGGGGGTGGGCAAGACCACCATCGCCCTCAACCTGGCCGTCGCTCTCGCGGAAAGAGGCCACAAGACCCTGCTGGCTGACCTGGATCCCCAGGGCGGGATCGCCCTTTCCCTCGCCAAGGGGGACACCGAGCTCCTCGGCCTGGCCGAGTTGCTCATGAACGAGGTCGATGCCCAGCAGGCCGTATTGGTCACCCAGCTATCCGGCCTCAGCCTGCTCCCCCGGGGCCGGCTCGATCCCACCGACGTGGCGTCCTACGAGGCGGAGCTGTCGAACGGCGGCACGCTCGATCGGGCGCTCTCCCAGGCCGAGGCCGACGCCGAGTTCGTGGTCATCGACACCCCGTCGGGCCTCGGCCGCGTGACGTCGGCCGCCCTCGCGACCTCCGATTTCGTGCTCCTGGCTTTCCAGACCGAGAGCCTGTCGCTCCGCTCGATTGGCCAGGCCCTCAAGGTGGTCGAGTACATCCAGACCACCGCAAACCCGCGCCTGCGGCTGCTCGGAATCCTGCCGACCATGGTGGAGCGGGACCGGCCCACGTCGCTCAACGTCCTCGGCGAGATCTGGAACGGCTTCCCCGACGCGTTGGAAACCATCGTCCCGCGCGCGGAGGCCTTCGCCCGTGCGAGCGAGATGGGCATCCCGGTGAGCTTCCTGTCGGGAGCGACCAGCCACGAAGCTCGGCGGTTCGAGCTCCTGGCCGGCGAACTCGAGGCGCGGATGGATCGCATCCGCGGCATGGAGAGGGTCGATGAAGCTAAGCCCGCCCGCCAGCTCCTCTGATCTCGACGCCGCGCGAACCCTCGCCCGGACGCTGGCGCGCATCGCCCGCCCGGGCGAGGCCCGCGAGGCGCCCCTTCCCCCGTTCGCGCCGCTCCCCGGCCGTCAGGGCGCCGCACCTCCGGCCCGCGTAGCCGAAGCGCGGCCCGCACCACCGGCGCCCCCCCCGATCGCGGCCCCGCGCCCGGCGGCGGCGCCGAGGCCCATGGCCCCCGAGCCGCGCAAGCCGGCTCCTCCCGCGCCGGTCGTCGAAGCGCCGCGAGCGGCGCCGCCACCACAGCGCCCCCCGGAGCCCGTGTCGCCGCCCAGGCCCGTGGCGAAGGAGCCTGCACGACCGGCGCCTCCCCCGCCGCCTCGGGTCGAGGCCCGGATGCCGGCCCCGCCGCCGCCGGCCGAGGCCGAGGAGCTTGACGCCCTTGCCGACGAACCCCTGGGAGCCGCGGCCAACGACGAGCCGATCGGAATCGTCGACGAGCCGCCGCGGCGCCGGCCGGAGCCCGAGATCGAGCTCGAAGTGGACACGGGCGTCGAGGACGCGGCGCCGGCGCTGTCGGAAGCCGGTTCAAACGATCTGGTGGACTTCGACGAGGGGACGGACGCAGCCGCCCAACCAGAGTCCGAACCGGATCTCGAGCTGGTGGGCGACTTCGAGGAAGAGAAGCCGGCGCCGCCATCCTGGTCGGACATCCTTCAGGACTGCCTCTTCCTCGCCCGGGCCAAGGGGGCGCTTCTCATCAGCCCCGAAGGCGCGGTGGCCGCCTTCTGCGGGGACTGGCCCCCGCCGGGTGTCGAGGCGATCGCCGTCCGCCTGGTGCCGGCGATGGAGAAAGCCCTGAAGGGCGCCCCCACGCGCTCGGTCTCCGTGCCCCTGGGAGCCCAGCACTTGACGGCCTGGCGGGTTCCCCTCACGTCGGGACTGGTGACCGTCGGGTTCGTGGCCGAGGGGCAGCTCAAGCCGGAGGTGCGCCCGACCATCGACGCCGAGCTGAAGCGCGGGGCGCCGGACTAGGAGCCCGTCGGACAGAACCCTCCGTGGCTCGCCTCGACCCGCACTCCTACGTCGACTCGGACCAGAAGCCGCCACGACACCTGCGGCTGGCGCTCTCCGTCGACTTCGATCATCGACTCCTCCGGGGCACCGCGACCTTCGTCCTCGCCGAGGGGCACTCGGGCCGCCTCGACCTCGACACCAAGGGACTGACCGTCCACGAGGCGCAGACGGAAACCGGCGCTTCCGTCCCGTTCGAGCTGGGCCCGGAGGAGCCGGTGCTCGGCCGGCGCCTCCGCGTGGCGCCGGCCACGGGCGTCCGCGAGGTCCGGATTCGCTACGAGACGTCGCCCGAAGCCCTGGCCCTGCAATGGCTCGCGCCGGCGCAGACCGAAGGCGGCACCCATCCGTTCCTGTTCAGCCAGTGCCAGCCGATCCACGCCCGCACCCTCGTGCCCGTGCCCGACAGCGCGCGCGTCCGCCTCACCTACGAGGCCGCGATCACGGTGCCCGAGGCGCTCACCGCCGTGATGTCGGCCGGTCCCGCCGGCACCCGCGAGGGACCGCGGGGCACGCGGACATTCCTGTTCACGATGCCGCAGCCCATTCCCGCCTACCTGCTGGCCCTGGCGGTGGGCCGGCTGGAGAGCCGGGACCTGTCGCCCCGCTCGCGGGTCTGGGCCGAGCCCGAGACCGTGGGCGCTGCGGCCCACGAGTTCGCGGGGATCGAAGCGATGATCGTGACGGCCGAGCGCCTGTTCGGCCCCTATGACTGGGACCGCTTCGACATGCTGGTCCTCCCCCCCTCGTTCCCCTATGGCGGCATGGAGAACCCGCGCATGACGTTCCTCACCCCGACCCTCCTCGCCGGGGACCGCTCGCTGGTGGACGTGGTGGTGCACGAGCTGGCCCACTCGTGGACCGGCAACCTGGTCACGAACGCGACCATGGACCACTTCTGGCTGAACGAGGGCTTCACGGTCTGGGCCGAGCGCCGGATCCTGGAAGCGCTCCACGGCCGGGAGGTGGCGATCCTGGGGTGGGCCATCGGCGAGGCCGCGCTCACCTCCTCGCTCGAGCGCTTCGGAGCCGACTCACCCTTCACCCGCCTCCGCACGGACCTGGCCGGCATGGACCCCGACGACGCCTTTTCGGCGATCCCCTATGAGAAGGGCTCGCGCTTCCTCGCGCTGCTCGAGCAAACCGTCGGACGCGAGCGCTGGGACCGATTCATGCGTGAGTATGTCGGCCGCTTCCGTTTCACCTCGATCACGACCGAGGAGTTCGTGTCCTTCCTGGACGGGAAGCTGCCGGGGGCAAGCGCCACCGTGGACGCCCGGCGCTGGCTCTACGAGCCGGGGATCCCCGCCAACGCGCCGGTGTTTCGATCGCCCTCTCTCGAGAGCTTGACCGCGCTCGCGGAAGGCTGGCCCGCGGGCCGCCGACCCGCTCGGCAAGAGGCCGCCCGATGGGGGCCGAGCGAGCTGCTCGTCTACCTCCAGCACCTGCCGCGACAGCTCGACGCCGGCTCGTGCCGGTGGCTCGACGAGCACCTCCAGCTCACCGGCCGGGGGAACTACGAGATCCTGGCGGAATGGCTGGCCATCGCGGCCGGTTCGGACTACGAGCCGGTGTTCCCGCGGCTGCGCGAAATGCTCACCCGCGTCGGCCGCATGAAATACCTGCGACCGCTCTACACCGCCCTCGGACGCCATCCGCGGACGCGGGCCCTGGCTCGCGAAGTCTTTGCTC
>WNFL01412174.1_pt1 | contig 12360 bp, 13 predicted proteins | sample 5400361 | NCBI WGS metagenome assembly WNFL01 (sample SAMN13153351, study PRJNA577476) | soil metagenome | isolation source: 40 cm soil on Douglas fir-dominated hillslope | place: USA:California | collected 2013-09-17
ACCAGAGTTGAACCGTCCCATGACGAAGCTGAAGCTTTCCGCCATTCCTGATGACCGGCCAGTGAAGCTCACCGTCGAGCTGCCAGGTGCTGTGCATCGGGATCTCGTCGCCTACGCCGAGGTATTTGCGCAAGAACACGGCCAGAGCATCGAGCCCATCAAGCTTGTGCCGTCGATGCTTGCTAAGTTCATGTCGACGGATCGCGCATTTATCCGCGCACGGCGTGCAAAGAGCGAGGTGGGTTGAGCCGTGGATGGACGTTAGGCGAATGCTTCGCGCCTTGTGCAATTCGCAAAGCTGCATCCTGCCCTGGCCAGAGTCCCGACAGGCTCGCAACTAACAATGCGCTTGAGCGGTGGTGAATGTGGCAAAACGTCAGGATTTCGACAAAACAAGGAGGCCACCGCGCACGCTGACTCGCTCGACGTCTCGTCACTCCGAAATACTCGCTAACCTATCGAACGGACCGAGGTCCAATTTACGCACTTTTTCGGAATACGCGTTGTAAATTTCGGCCCTACATTGCCGGCCGCTCACCTCCCTCAGCTCGCTTCCGTATGTATTCCCCGGATTGTCATTTCTTCCCACAATACTTCATGCAGATGTTATACTCATTATTGCAAGCGTCCCGAGACGTGGTTGCTTTCAGAGTTTGGCGGACCGCGCCAAAGAAGGGCCTGCCAAAGAAAGGGTTGACGTATTCCAGACAACCTCCCCTCTTTAGTCACTTCGAAGAAGCGGCCAACGGAAGACTCGGTAATTAACGTATTGCCATTCGGCAGGCGTTTGGCATTGCCCATGCGCTTCGAGAAGAGGTTCCAAGCGGGTTTGTCCTGGTACTTCCAGACGATTCGTTCGTGGTTGGATTGATCTCAGTCACGCGCGAGTAGACACCGAGTCATCGACACGATGAACTCCGTTGTCAAAATATTAGAGCATTGCCGTTCCGCAACAGGGTCGGCGCTTGTTGGCCAGCCACCGTGGGTGAGCCGAGCTTGCAGGCGACGCTTCGCTTTTGCGTGAGATTCGAATAGCCGTCGCGGTCGGCCAGTAACTTGCGACGATATCGCCATCAGGCAACTCCTCGATACTGTTGCCTTGGGCCCACAGTGTCCGAAGTGCCTGCACCCCGGCGATGGTCCATGGCCTCGCGATGGCCGCTTCCGCGGTCGGAGGGCCTGCAGAAGACCTTGCAAGACGGCGAGACGGGAATCCTTTTTCTGCCGCTGGACGCGCCGGCTCTCGATGACGCAATACTCCGATTCGCAAATGACCCGGATTTCCGCATGCCGGTAGCCGCTGCCGCAGGCAGTGCGCCGAACTTGGCTTTGGTCACGAATTGCCGAGAAAATGCGTTGCAGAGGGAAACGGACGCCATCGTTCAGCGTGCGATGCTTTATCGATCCTCTTGACATCGCCGCTTTTCATGGTGTGGACTACGGCACAAGGGGTTTTGCGCGATTGCCTCGTGAGGCGGCAGCCCAAAGATCGCGTCCTTATCCTCATCTTTCTTGAGGAGGACGCCCATGCCGTCAACCATCGAAATCACCTCCCACAGCTGTCTCGTCTGATCCGGCTATCTAATTCGCCGGCCGATCGTCGATGTTCGTTCCGACGAAGACTTCGCCGCCGATTTCGAGACTGATCCCGGGGCTGAGTGTGAGCATTCAGCATGTTTGCCGCATGGGCATAGCAAGAAGAGGCTGATCCAATGAACCACAACAGTTTTCGGTTTGGAAATTTCTTCGCGCGCTCGCATTATCAGCGTGGGTGCGTCGCCGGCAACCACCCCTCAGTCGTCACTGGACAAGCGTTACCCTGTCCCCGCAGCGCCCAAGGGCATGTGGAAGCGAAGGTGTGGGCACGGTACGGCCTGCCGACGACCAATCGCATTTTATTTATCGCTGCACTCAGCCGCCGCATTTCCGCGCGGCTGAGTGCGATCGGGATCGCAGCGTTCTGCTCTATCCATGCCGCTGGAGCTGTGGAATTGAAGGTGCTGAGCGGCGGCGCGATGCGTGCCGCGCTGCAGGAGCTGGCGCGGATCTTCGAGAACACATCGGGCCACAAGCTGTTGATCGAATACGGCGTGGTCGCCAAGGTCGTGGAGCAGGTCGCGGGCGGTGATCCGGTCGATGTCGCGATCCTCACCAGGCCGCTATTCGAGAAGCTGGTGGGTATCGGGAAGCTCGTCGGCGGCACGGAGGCGCCGCTGGCGCACGTGCCGATCGGGCTGGCAGTCAAGGCGAGCGCGCCACGACCCGATATCCGCACGGTCGCGGCGTGGCAGAAGGCGGTGCTCACGCCAACATCGTCACCTATGGCGATCCGGTGATGGGCGATGCCGCTGGCGTCCATGTGGCTCACGTCCTCCAAACGCTTGGCCTTGCGGAGGTGTTGCGGCCAAAGACCCGGCTGATCTCGCCGTCGCCAGGGCAAAGCGGCGCGCAGTATCTTACCGGGCTGTTCCAGCGCCGCGAGACCGAGATCGCAATGGCGCCAATCAGTGTGCTGAGCGAGACCCAAGGGGTCGACATCGTCGGGCTATTGCCGGCCGAATTGCAAAGCCCCGACCTGGTCTTCCTCGCCGCGATGCCGTTGACCTGCCGACACCCTGCGGAGGCAAAGGCGCTGATCGATTTCCTCGCCGACGCGCCGGCCAAAGCGGTCTACCACGCAAAGGGTATGGAACCGAGCTGAAGCAAGGGCCTTGCGGCACTATCCTGCGTCGTTTCACCCGCGCTCACGGCGGCCGCCGAGAGCGCTCCTCACAGTCATCCCGGCGCCGGCCGGAGATGGCTTCACAGTCATGGACCCCGAAATACCGACGCCGCATAGAGTACACCCGCATGCATTCAAGCTCGCCTTGAAAAACCTGCGTCGAGACAGCACAGCGTCCTCCACCGCGTGCTCGAAAACGGATCAAAGCAAATCTCAGTTGTCATCAAGGGGCACCACCATCACCTCGTCAAAGGCAGTGACGGAATCGGTCTTTGTCCACAACCCAATGCGCCCGATCGCGAAGCGGTCGTCGCGGTAATCGATCAAACCCTGATCGTTCAGCCAGGCCTGGAACGATCGCCCTTTGCAATGATTCGAAGTCTTTGCCACTGGTTGAGCGCGGGGGTGCAGCGTTCGCGCTTGCAAGCATGTGACGTCCGCGAGACCGCATCGGTTGCAGGCGAGCATCAGGCTGCACCGCCCGCCGCGGTCGGCCAAGCAGAAGAACGTCGCCGCCGGAGCAAGCGTCGGCCGCACTTCTCCACCGCGAAAAGGACTGCCAAGCGGCAAAGTCCTGCTGAGCATGGCTTGCATCCGCGCGGCGCCGTCTATTTCTGGTGGAGGCAGGCGCCCCTCATTAACGATCGACGCACAATTCAACTCAGGAGATTAATGCGCCGCTCGCCCGATTTCCAAAGCAAGCGGCGCGTTGCATGGACAAACAGCGTCGTCACTTCTTGGCGACGGCGGTGCTTCGGCCGAGCCAATCGATGATCAGATCGGCGATCTGGAGATTGTTCTGGTCCATCATCATCATGTGGCCGTTGCCCTTGATGCCCAGCGCGGGCAGGTACATGAACTTCGCGGTCCCGCCAGCGTCGTTGATGGCGGCGACCGATTCGTTGCAGATCTTGCGGCGCTCATCATTGTTGGGGCCGGTCGATCCTTCCGTGTAGTCGCCGAACATGATGAGTGTTGGCACGTTGCGGAAGAATTTCGACACATCATCGGCGCTGAGCGGCCCGCAGCTGCCCTCGACATCGACGAAGGCGCGCACCTTTTCCGCGTGCTGGCGGATGAGCTCGAGCCCATAGGCGCCCGACTGCGAATGCACGAGCACGATCGCGGGCCCGATCTTGTCGAGGAGGGCCCCTAGCGCCTTTACGGTATTGGCGCCGCCGCCCGCGAGCATGGTCTCAGTATTGGGCACGAGCTGCGCGTAATACTGGTCTTGCGCCTCGACCGGGAATTGCCCTCCTGGGTAGCGCGTCGGATATTGCGGGCCGAAGCGGAAATTCGCGAAGGCGCGTTCGCGGGTGAAGAGCGGCACCGAAGGCAGGAGGGCAGGATTGGATTCCCGCCGCGCCTGGTTGATCGGGGTCGGATCGAAGCCCGAACGGCCACGACCGACATGGTCGACGACATAGACCGGGAAATTCTTGCGCGCGAAATAGGTGGCCCAACCTTCGCGGCCGTCAGGCGTGGTCTCATAGGTGACGCCGGTGTGACCCGACCCGTGCACCATGACAATGGGCGGTGCGGAGACGTTCTTCGGGATGCGGTATTGCACATACATCTGGTCGATCATGATCTGGCCGGGCGGCGCCGCTCCGGTCGGAGGCGAATCCGGAAACGCAGTCGCGGCCGCCTGTCCGTTGACGAAGAAAACGCCCTCGTCCTGGAGCTCCAGCAAGCCGCCGAGCGAGCCGGCCGCCGCGGCGGTGATTACGCCGGCGGCGAGCCCGGCGGCTAGCAAGGTCATGGTGGTGCAGAGGTTCGGATTTGCGCTCATGATGAAATCCTCCCAGGAATTGCGATCCAGGAACTTCGTCCAAGATTGTGCTCAGTGCTGTGACGGTCAGTAGTCGGGTTACTACGCCCACCGAGCAAGTACTTAATAGCACGCGAAGACAGCTCCGAGCGGGCTCTTCTGTGCGGGCCGGTAGCAGGCTGGCGTGCACGACAACACTCGCTCACGCCAAGCACCAGGCCGTGGCGCAGACCTTCATCGCGGATCACGAGCGCACGGGATAGCGGCCTATTTTCGCACAAGCCGACAAGGCGTATGTGATGGGGCGTCGCGCGCATGAAACGCACATCAAATTTGGGAGATCGGCATGCCCAATATCCTCAAGTCCGGCACTTTTGCTCTCGGCGACCGTACCGTGAGGCGGCTCGGCTATGGGGCCATGCGGCTGGCGGGGCCCGGCGTCTTCGGCCCACCCAAGGACCCAGCGGCGGCCTGCGCCGTACTGCGCGAGGCGGTCGCATCCGGGGTAAACCATATCGACACCAGCGATTACTACGGCCCTCATGTCACCAACCAGCTGATTCGCGAGGCCCTGCATCCCTATCCGGACGACTTGGTGATCGTCACCAAGGTCGGCGCGCGGCGCGGCGCCGATGCCTCCTGGCTGCCCGCCTTCTCGCCGGCCGAGTTGACGCAGGCGGTGGACGACAACCTGCGCAACCTCGGGCTCGATGTGCTGGAGGTGGTGAACCTGCGCATCATGGGCGACATTCACAGGCCGACCGACGGGTCGAACGCGGCACAGGTTGAAGCGCTTGCCGAGCTGCAGCGCAAAGGCCTCGTGCGCCATGTCGGGCTCTCCAACGCGACGGCCGCGCAGATCGCCGAGGCGCGCCGGATCGTCGGGATCGTCTGCGTGCAGAACATGTACAATGTGACGCATCGCGCCGACGACGCCTTGATCGACGACCTGGCCCGTGAGGAGATCGCCTATGTGCCATTCTTTCCCCTCGGGGGTTTCACGCCGATGCAGTCATCGACCTTGTCCAGTGTTGCCCTGCGCCTCGGCGCCACGCCGATGCAGGTTGCGCTTGCCTGGCTACTGCGCCGCGCGCCCAACATCCTGCCGATCCCCGGCACTTCTTCCGTCACGCACCTGCGCGAAAACCTGGCCGCGGCCGAGCTTGATCTGCCGGATGACGCCGTGGCCGCGCTCGATGGCATCGCCGCCGGCGTCGCAGCGTGAGGAGAGGAACCGGCGGGAGGCTACGGCCGGCCACTACGGAGGCCGGCGCAATGCGGATATCGAGATCGATGGGCGCGATTTTCGAGTGGTGGCAGGTGCAGACCGTCTCCATTTTCACGAATTCAAAATTAGCCAGGTCGGTCGAGATCAGGAATAAGGCCGGGCCTTTCGGCAACTTTTCCTCGAAAGCAGCTGTTTCGCTGGGATCCTCTGCCTTGAGGTCACTGCGGCTTCTGGAACTTCAGGACGAAGTTATCGACCGGACCCGTCGGCTGTTGCGTTGAGAAATCGCGCGGGTCGCCAGGGTTACGCCAGAAATTGCCTTCAGCCACCAGCTTGAAGCCCGCTGCCTCGACCTCACGGCGGAGCATGCTTTCATCGATGCGATGAAGGGTCTTTCCGACCGACGCATCCGAGCCCGCCTTGGCCGAATGGTCGGCGATGACCAGCGTACCGCCCGGCTTTAGCGCCTCAAACAGCTTACGGTTCATCTGCGCCCGATCGACATTCAGGTAGGTCGTGTCGTGATAGAAGAACAAGTAGGTGATCATATCGAGATCGTGCACGTTTGCCGGCAATGGATCGTCGTAGGGTTTCACGACGGCGACGCTGTTTTTCATTGAGGGTGTGGCGGCCCGCGTCGCGAACGCATTCCTTGCACGCTCAAAATTGTCGGGAGGATTCTGACCATAGACCGTGCCGGTCGGACCAATGACGCGTGCCACGAGCTCGGTGCTGTAGCCGGCGCCGGCCCCCATATCGAGCACTTTCATACCGCGCATCAGCCCAGCAAAGGCAAGGAATGGTACCGGATCGCGCCGCTTGTCGGCCGCGCGATCGGCGTCGCTGCGGTCTGGCGCCGCCATGAGCGCCGCATAGTCAGGCGCCGTTTGCGCGAATGTGCAGGGAATACCCAGACAGCTGATGCTCACAGCGAGGAGTGCGGCTCCGCCGATAACGGCTCTACGACACGGCCCGATCATTTTGTTCTCCTTGGTTTCGTTCAAATTTTGGTTAGCTGACAAGCGAGCCGCTGGCCGGCCGGGATGACGCCTCAAAATGCAGCGCGTGCGAACGGTTCGGCTACTTCACCAAACCAAACGTACAACGGCTTTCCTTTGTCGACGCAATAGCCCTGGCGGTCAACCCGGGCCATGCGCATGCCTCAAAAATCCGGCTTCTCCGCCACCGGCGTGCCATAGTCAATGCCGAACGGATTAAAATTGTTCTCAGAGCAGATGTCCTCCGACAAGGTCCGGTTCACACGATCGTACTGCCGCAGCGCCTGCCAAGGCTGGTTGAACGTGTCCGGGTCATCGATGGCCATAAGGATTTCCAGTTTCTTGCCGTCCTCGATCAGCCGCCAGCGTTCCGTGACGTGCAGCTTGTCGGTATGCGGCGTGCGATAATTGTCGAGGAATGTTTTGTCGTTGAGGCCAATGGTATCGACGACGAGCGTATCGCCCTCGTAATGGCCAACCGATTCTCCGTACCAGGAGGGTTTCAGATTGGCAGAATGAGACGAATTCAGGCGGATATGCCGCGCTTCGGCGTTCCCGGAGAAGATCATCGTGACTTCCGTGGGCGATTGCAGGATAAACAGAGCGCCCCCGAGCAGTACGTCGAAGCCCGGAACGCCGGCAGGCTTGCATGAGGAACGCGCAGTGAAGGCGAACTTGCCCGCAAGTACTTCGTCGTTGTCCTTCTTCATCACGTCTTTCGCCCATTGCTTGAGATTGGGGTTGCTGATGTCGCTGATGCGTTGGGTCGGCTGTTGTCCGTTGACGCGGGATTCGTCATTCGAAATGTAGCGATGGGCCGGGTCCTGACCGATCGGCTTTGGCGAGCCCGGCACCGGGAGGAGCGCTCCGATGCCGATACCGACCCATGCCGTCTGGGCGGTGGGGGAGAAAACGGGAGGAGCACTCGCCGCCGCGGCCTGTTGTACTGCCGCCGTCCCAGCGAGGCTTACCAACAACCCGAGCGAGAGCACGTGCCGCTTCCTGTAAGATTTGTGCATGTTTCCTCCTCGACCGCGCCATAATTCGCTCCAGTGGTCCACCCTTCACCACGGCAGATCGCGATGCACTTTGCAAGCTATCGGCCCGATCGCTGAGTGTCGCGTGGTCGGCGGCGACCTGGGATACAGTCAATTGAGTGTACAGCTCCGTTTGTCGATGCGTACCCTCCGCCTCGCATCTAGACTTGCGCGAGGTCACCCGCAGTGTGCGCCTGTCGTTGGAAGAGTTTGACCGACGCCTCGAAGCCGACCTCCCTCCTCGCCGCCCGGCTCCCAAGCCTGAACGCGCGAATGCAGCAGACCGGTCTCGACGCGAACCCTGCCGGCATTTTTGTGCTATTCTTTAGCGTATCGGCCAACGCGCGCCGCACGCCATGCGCCTTCAGGCGAGGGAGGAAAAATGTCCACGAAACGTACGATCCTGCTCGCCGCTGGCTCACTGCTGACCGCTTTCCTGGCGAATGCCGGCCCCGGCAATCGCGCGCTCGCCCAGGAACCGGCGGCGCGACAGCAGACGCTGAGCGAGATTTATCGCAACAGCGGCAATATCGAGCTGCAAAACAAGGTCGCGCCGTTCAAGGTGTTCGACAATCTTTACCATGTCGGCCCGGGCTATGTCGACGCATGGCTTATCCCGACATCGGCAGGGATCATCATGATCGATACGGCCGAGGAGCCGTTCGTCGATCATGTGATCGATAACATCAAGGCGCTCGGCTTCGACCTCAAGGACATCAAGTACATCCTCATCAGCCACGGCCACCTCGACCACTTCGGGGGCGCGGCCCGAATCCAGGAAGCATCGGGCGCGCGGGTCGGCGCGACCGAGGAGGATTGGCAGATGATCGAGCAGGTTGGCCGCGCGCCCGGCCGCGGCGGCGGGCCTTCGCCGCGGGTGCCGAAGCGCGACATGGTGATCAAGGAGGGCGACAACCTGACGCTCGGCGCCACGATGCTGAAATTCCATCACCATCCCGGTCACACGCCAGGCGTGCTATCGGCCGAGTTCACGGTCTATGACAACGGCACGCCGCACAAGGCGTTCTGGCAAGGCGGCGGCGGGTCGCGCGGCGGACTTGCCGGTGCTCAGCAGGCCGTGGAGACGGCAAAACGCCTCGGCGAGCTTCAAGGGGTCGAGGTCTTCGTCATGATCCATAGCTGGCTGCCTTATCCCAACGGCGGCGTATTCGAGCGCGCGCAATTGCTGGCGAAGCGCAAGCCCGGCGACCCCAATCCCTTCGTCGACCCGGCATCATTTGCCGAGTACGTCCAACGGAACCAGGCAAATGCCGCAAAAACCGTCGAAGAGGAAAAGAAGAAGGCGGGCGTTGCCCAGTAGTCACCGATCGTCCCATCACCATCCTCCGATGGTCAAGGGGCGGTGGGACCTGGACGCACGACGACGGCGACCAGACTGAACGATGCCGGCTTTTTCGAAGGCAGCAATGCTGCTGTTGAAATCCATGCGGCGCCGGCGGCCATTGTACGACCACCTGTCAGTGGATCGGCCACCAACAGGTTTGCAACACGCACTGCTTCTAAAATCCCCCTTCCCGGTAGCGAAGACCCTCACTCAGCGGAACGCTTTGGGAGGGTAATTTTTTAGAAGTGCAAGAGCGTAGGCTAACGCAAACCGTCTCCGGTAGTACCACCCCATCCTACGAAATCCGCCCAACCTCAAGAGCAATACACCCGCGGCCTCGCCTGCACTGGCACAATCTGCGGCTTGGTCGGTACGGCGGCGATCTCCTGCACCAGCTTATTGCGGGTCGCCTCCTTGAACTGTTCGCGCTCCTTGATCGCGATGACGAAAGATCCTGGCCCGCCGATGACGCAGTCTTCGTAGTAAAGATCAAGATTCGGAACGGCGGGACCGGTGGCGGCGCCCCGGCTCAGCATGATTGGCAGCCCGTTTATGGTGATGCCCGCCGCCAGCACGTCATCGCGCATGATGGTGACCGGCGGTCCCATATTATTGGACCCGTCACCAGAAACGTCGATAACGCGGCGCAGGCCGCCATAGCCGCTCGAGTCGAACAGCGGCTTGGCAAATTGCAAAGCCCCGAAAATCGAGGTCCACGGCGCGCGCCGATAGGGAGTACGCCTGATCTCATTGGCAACCGCTTCGGCGGATTCCGGGCCTTCGATCAGCCGCCATGGTAGAATTGTCTTCTGGTCATAAAGGCCAGCCCATTCGAAATACGTGATGGCGATGCGGCCGTGGTTGCCGTTGCGCAGCGCCTGGATAAACTCGCGCGAAGTCAACCCGAGGACGTAACCTTCCCGCTGTAACGCCTGCTCTTCCGGATCCATCGAATAGGACACGTCGACCGCGATCACGAGCTCGACATCGACTGGTATGGCGCTGGGGCTTTTGTCTGCAAATACCGCCTTGGGCTTGGGTGCCGCCAATCCCCAACCCGCAACCGCCACGGCCCCGCCAGCCACCAAGATCGAAATCAAGGTGTGAGCACGCATGAGTCCCTCCTCCGGCCCACCCAGTCGGCGACATGGTGGCGCGGGCAGGGGACTTGCGCAAGCTGGTCGTCTGAGCCGCGATCCAGCGGGACTGGGCGAAGCGAGAAACGCACAAGCGGCACTTTCCAAACCGCTGCGCCGGCTCCTGGCGCGCCGCGTTTGCTGCCGATTCCGCAGTCTCCTCGGCCATGATAGAATGACGTGTCCACTGGTTCTGGTGGAATTGTTTTGATCCCACGACAGCCGTGCAATTGAACTTTGACTCCGGGCACTCGACGAAAGAGAGACCTCTAAACGTCTTTGAGCGGGAACTGCCCGAGGGCATTCGTTGGTGCGGTGAGGCTCAAGAAACTCGCTACACGCGCCTGCGGGCGATCTGGGCCTTGAGAGCCTCGATTTGCGCAAGCAATTTGGGTGCCAAAAAGTTGCTCGCGGATCGGCCTCCAAGCTGCCAGACGTTGGATACTCAATTTTGAGGGAGGTCTTCTGCACACTGCGGCCAAGGGCGGAAACCGCTAGATATGACCCATAATCTTGATAACGGTTTGGACAGGACCGAGAATATATAATGAGAACGGTATTGAACACCAAAGTCATATAATCTGGGGGAGCTCTTGACCCCGGGGTTTCCTGGCGGTCCATAAAACAAAGTCTAACCAGTTAGACTTGGGAACGCTGTGGTTCCCCCCGAGTCCTAGCGCGAGAGTGGAGGGCTGCCGCTAAGGACGTGCTTAGGTTGCCCCATTGGGGCCGGAGGGCTATCTTGCGGCGGCAAGGGAGGCGACGATGAAATCAATATTGATGGGGGCCATGCTGACGATCATGCTGGTTCGTGCGATTGATCCGGTGGTGGCAGTCCAAGCACTCCAAGCCTGCTTGTATGCTGAAGGCCTCGATCTTATCGGCCGAATGACGCTGCCGGACGATGTCGCAGATTTAGGGCTGGTTCGTTGCGAGGAGCAGCTTGAGGAGTACCCCGGCTCTCCCAACGGCGGCGACATCATGCAGTCCTTTCTGGCGAAATACACCGGGGTTTACAACGAGTTGAAACGACAGAAATGATCCGTGCCCTTCCCCTTCTGGCCCTGCTTGCCCTACGGCCGATCGGCCCAGGCCGGTCGTTGATCAGCCGCATGGCTGCCTATCGAAGCGGTGGTTCACGAGTTGAGCGTGGCGATGCTTGTGAGGCTTGTGGTTCTCCAGCTGAGGCGTCGAGGTGTGCAGTCACATTGCGCCATGGACGCAGCTGGCCGGCGCGCAAGCAAGCATTCCAGCGTTCAACGTGCGCGAATTTAACTAGCGTTGTTTGCAAGTATGCGGTTGATTTCCTGCGCGATGCACTCGACGGTCGGCTTGTCGGGCTCGCCGAGCCAGTTGTCCCAGATGTATTCAGGGGTCGATTCCTAGTCACCAAATTTCGCGTACATGTGCGCTATAATGTGGCGGCGTAACCTACCCAACCCGTCGTCCGGCCGGCCAAACATACGCATGAAAATGGTTCCCGCGAGGCTCCGGCAACCTCCCTCAAGTCGCGAACCGTCCGTGCCGACCGACTTGGTTTGACCCAGGACCAGCCACCGTGTCTGCCGGGTAGCTTCGCGCGCGACCCGCCACATGCAAGCTGCCTCGGCGGAACACCGGAAGCCCTCTTGCTGTTAGCTCTAGCTGCCCTGGCGGACCGCACGCCGTTAGCTGATGAGAGAGCCGCCGCCGGCCACTCTTCGCAGCGTGCCTGGCCCGCCTGCGATGCGGCCGGTAGAAGCGATGATATGGAGGCAACTTTGGTCACTCGAAGATCCTTCATCGAAGCCAGCGCCGCGGCCGCGTTGGCAAGCGCCACCAAAGTCAGCTTTAGTGCCCCTTCTGAGGCGCCGACATGGCAACACGGCATCTCCATTTTCGGCAGTCCGCGCTATCGCGCCGAGTTCCGGCAGTTCGAATATGTGAACGCGAGCGCCCCGAAAGGAGGTGCCGCGCGTCAAGCAGCCATTGGCACTTTTGACAGCTTCAACCTGGTAGTCGCTGGCGTGAAAGGGGATCTGGTTGAGGGAATTAAGCTAATCTACGACACGCTGATGGTGCCTTCCTTGGACGAAGCGGCGAGTGAGTATGGTTTGATCGCCGAGGCGGTGAGCTATCCGGCG
>WNFL01216639.1_pt2 | contig 12358 bp, 17 predicted proteins | sample 5400361 | NCBI WGS metagenome assembly WNFL01 (sample SAMN13153351, study PRJNA577476) | soil metagenome | isolation source: 40 cm soil on Douglas fir-dominated hillslope | place: USA:California | collected 2013-09-17
TCCTGAGTGGCCGCTTTGACATTCTTCTGGTGAGGTAGTCGAGTGTCAAGGGGATACTGCTCGAAGGTGCTGAAGACATTAACAGCATATTGGCAGACCTCTATCATGACCTCGATACCGCCCTTCTTGTGGAACTCGAGGAAGAGAGCTGTTTGCAGATTCTGGCCATGTCTTGGATCGGGGCCGAAGCATGTCAGGCACGAGAGCACAAGAGTGCTGTAGTCCATGGTAGCGATATTGTCACCTAAACTTAGGTTAGTTTAGTTTGAGCATCGGTCTCGTCATACTGACAGGCCAGAGAGTAGCGGCGCAGCATAGCAATTAGATTGTCTGCCAACAACTCAGTTACGGTCTTCGAGTCTTTCTTGTACTTGTTACTATCGGGGACAGGGAGCCGTCGAGGTGTGGGCAACCACTTGGCAAAGCCTGTAGTTGTGTTAGCTAAACCCCGTTGCCCACCAGTCGTACTTACTGGAGAATAGAGAAATCAACGACGTAGAAGTAGCATGCAGCAGCGACCTCGCGCTAAGGTAGTTTTGCATCTGTGGCAGCATCGTATGCGGCTTTTCCGGTTTGCCACCATTCAGGACTGCATCCATAGCGGAGGCAAAGGCGTTCCGCTGCGTAGGTACCGGTGGTAGGGGAGGAGAGCGTCGAGAGACCCGTTGAGTTTCGGCGTTCATATCTCCTTCATCGATATCGCGTACGCTGCCCGGAGGCGAGCTAATCGGCCAGGGTGGAATGTCAAGCTGTTCACTCGCTTGAGTTTCAAGAGAGGGATCGGACCCGTCAGCTGGGGGGAATCGCAGATGCAGCATCTCCCACGACACCCCGCTAAATGCTTCGCCCAATTGCGAGATGAGCTCAGCGTGCTCGACGAGTGGCTCTAGCATGTTGACGGTTTCACGGCGGTACGGTTGGTGGAGCGAGTGAGAGGACCCTTGTGAGTAACAGTCATGGAGGAAGGTAAGGCGCATATGGAGTGCCCGCATGTTTGCGAAGAGCGCATTCGCTTCAACCTCATCTTGATCTGGAATGCAAGTTAGGAAGCGAAGGGTCATGTGAATGGCTTCAAGACAAACCGTGCAGCCAGACATAAGGGTTCAAGCGGACTTCTGGTCCTTTCGCCTCTCTCAAAGACTTGTTCGTCTCCAACGACGACTTAATCTTAGTAATATGGTGCTTGAGAACAACCGTCGGATTGGAGTCCATTAACCTTCTGCTGACCACCAAAACGTTGTCAAGATTGCGACCCAAAGGGAAACCAATAGGCCACTGAGGCACCGTGAGCAGCCGGTCCAATCGTTCCAGGATATCTGTATCCGCGAGCAATTCGCGACCGTGCTGAGCGTGTGAGAAGAACCCAATGAGGAACTGAAAGCCATCAGGAACCATTCCCATGGGAGTAGTACAACTAACCTTCGAAAAGCAATTCAAGTACTGGTAGGGAGGGATCTCTGTGATATGGTACGAGGAATCGCCGTTTGAAGACGTTTGTGGCGTCTGTGCACCACTATTGGGTAAGGCAGCCTCGCTCGAGGTGGTAGCTAGCTGGTCCGTCTCCATCTTAGCGTCTCCAGAAGACACCCCCGCTTCAGGTTCAGGACTTTTTCCGAGCAGCAGTCGGAAGTAGCCTTCCATCCCAGCCTTAGGAGTATATTGCTTGATCGCTTCTTCAATCTGACCCAACGTTGAAGTGATGGCTGCGAAGATGCTGGGTTTGAGCCACGGGTGGTGTCGCACTAGCTCGTCGACATCGCCGCCGATTAAGTTGGCATTGGATTTTTCTTGTAACGCGATGATGTGTACGTCGGAGGTGAACACACGAAACACGAGGTCAATCACATTAGATCGTGCTTGCAAGAGATTTTGGCCAGCTTGGTTGAGTGATAGTGCACCCATAGCGTTCAGGACGCCATGGATGACTTCTATCGTCGGTTCGATACCCTCCTCAACGGCATTGTAGAATGACTCAGGAAGCTTTGTCTCCTGGATGATGGATAGACAGCTCGGCTCGTTGTGTATCCAAGTCGCGATGGCCAGAGTCGCTATTAAAGTAAGTCAACCACTTTGTAGGGTGACACAACAGCACACATTACCTGTAGCCACGATGGTGGATCCAAATACGGCGCGGTAATCGAGAATCCTCTTGATAGACGAGTTGAATGACGAGTCCGGCAATTGTCTCAGGACTTCAGCGGAGCCTTGACTTTGCAGCATCCTCTGTACCGTCCGGATGAGGTGCTTCAGGACGTTGACCCTGGGGGTGGGGATGCGGCCGTACCCCAATGTCGAGGGAGTTTCCTCACTTCCTTGACTATGCTCTTTGAGGTCGGTGTCGATCTCAAACTACAAGTAAAGCGTCAATACCCGGGATGCGTGCAACCACAAAGAACCCTACCTGGATCCGATCGAGCAGGAACTGGATACCCCCCTGATTTAAAAACGACTGAAAGGGGCTGTTGTTGCGCGGGAGAGCGGCAGAAGATTGTGGTGGCCCATACAGAGAATTCTCCAGCAAGGGTACTGTCCGCGCCACTACAGTGAGAAGAGACGGCTGGTGGTTCCCGATAACCTTCATGAGAAGTTCGACCAAGCCGGCACTAATGACCATGTTGTATGAAATCTCATGCGTCGATAAGAACTCCAAGAAGGTTTGGAGCGCTTCAAAGACGGGAATTGCGGGCTCGCTCTCAGTTTCGTCAAGTCTAGCGACAGATTTACGGAACAGCGTCATGAGGAGACCATGAGCAACGCTGGCATTGACGGCAGTAAGGACTTCGGTGGCGCGGCTGCGATGGTGACAGATGCCGTCGAGAGCCTGAATAGCCGCCGCTTGGATTTGGTCAGAGATGCCTTTATCGACAACCAGCAAGGGGGTGATGTGACTGATGAGGTCAGGATCGGAGAGTAATTTTGCGCTCTGCACGGTATTCTCGTTGTGGGTGTGACAGTAGATGGCAATTGCCAGGAGTCGGAGGGTCACGAGCTTGGAACGGAGTTCGCTGGCATCCGAGACGAGTGCCTTGGCTGCGCGGACTTGGCATAGGAGATCAAAGCGATCTTGTGGGCTGATTTGCTTGTCCTCGATAGCGTCTTTGACAATTTCTTCTGGCCTACGCGAGTCGGTCGCGACGGATCGGATGTGGATGTGGTACGGCCCTGGGTCACTTTGGCTTCCTTTTGGGGAGTAGAACTGGAAGTGGACATCAGACGCCTCTGGCTGAATTTTGATTTGCACATCTGGGGAGACGAGGTCCGCGTAGGTTAAATCGTACTCGCGGAGGACGGGCCATGTTCGTGCCAGAGTTTCGAGACCTTGGTGGTTCGTATTGAGGAGTTTGCTGAGGTTAATTTGCTGAGTGTATTGGTGCGCTGGACGGAGGATGAGAGCAAGTGCTTCAATCGCGACATCCGGATCAGGGCTTGTAAGGAAAACCGTCAGGCGCTGTAAAGAGTTGAGAAGGCCTTAGCGAACGTATCCTAATCACAGAAACCGCGTTTGCTCACGTCGTATGAGTTGAACAACTTTCTTGTGGTGGAATTGTCGAGGAGCATACGCTCGAATCTGAGGATCTGCATAATGAGCTCCTTGTCGGAGGGGGTAAACGGGGTCATCTGGAGATCGTCCGAGTGATAGTCTTTGATCATTTGCGCGAGGATGTCATCAAACCGATCGAGGACGGAGTACCAGACCATGAGCTCGCAGCGAGGCCATAACCACATACGAAACGACCCTAGGAGTTCTGCCAATTGGTCGGTAGGTGTGGTGAGGAGCTTGTCGACGAGAGCCGCGACATCGGGGCGCTGCAGAGGAAGCAGAGAACTGGTAAGACAGCAAGGACAGCAGAGAGACAACGAGGAGGAACTTACTGGAGGTACCGGTTTACGGTGGTGCTTATGATTGATATGCATTGTCCCCAGCTACTCAGAAGTGGTTGGGGACTAAGAGTCTGACGCGTAGGGAACAAACAAAGCTTCTCTCACTTCCAACCACGACGATATTCAGAGGTCGCTCACAGCCATCATGGACTTTGCAGTTCGCATCAGAGAGCTCGAACGCGACCGAGTCAACTTCGTCTTAAAGGGCACCAATCTTGGGTACTGGGCTTGTTTTGAACGCGTCTCCCGTACTTATTGGTACAATATACAGCTTTTCCAACGCATTACGGCGCACTATGATGGCGGACTTACCGACAGTTGGTGGGTTTGCACGCGAGACAGGCAGTAATCGCGTATTTATTGCCCCCAATCAGCCATCGACCTCGTCGAGTTCGAATCCAATACGGGAGTCCTTCCAGACGAGTTCATAGCACACCGTTTAGGCATGATTCCACTCATCAGCTCTAATTGTGACGAGGGAATGAAATTTACACGAGTGAGTCGCCACCAAACACTCTGAGTAGCATGGTTGTCAACATATTTCAAGGACTGCGAGTGCTTCGAAGGATGTTCTTTGTGTATGATTCAACTCCGGCTCGATGTGCGTTGCGATACCCCCGGTGTGACCTTCGAAGTCACCAGCAGTCACCTGGAAGTGCACCGAATGCAAGATTTTGAAGGAGGTGGAACAGGAGAAGAGCTTCTAAAACGTCCAGAATACTTTGGATGGCCTGTATCGAAAAGTGCAGTTTTGCTTTCACTCATAGTCGCCCGACTGACGGATTTCAAGCGCCTGGTTACACTGGCCCCCCTATTACCATTGCCAAGTTACGGAAGGGGCAAGAATTACGGTTGAAATGTTTTGCGAAAAAGGCAGGCGGCACCTCTCGGGGCTGGGAAATTCTCTCTAACGGGACATAGGGCATCGCCAAAGATCACGCAAAGTGGTCACCATGTACGGCTGTTGGATTCGAATACGATCCACACAACAAGATGCGACATACTACCTACTGGTATGAAAAGGAGAAAAAAGCAGAGTGGCCGCTGAGCAACAACTCACATGAAGAGGAACCGGAGCGCGAAGGAGAGGCCTTTGACTTCATCGCCGAGCCGAATCGGTTCTACATGAATGTGGAAACGGATGGGAGTCTGACTGCAAAGGAAGTAGTCTTGAAGGTTCGATTCTTTCCCTCTCTCAGGGCGAATACTGTCCTTACAAGAACTATACAGGGATTGGCTGAGCTCAGTACCCGAGCAGCGATGATGATTCACCAGTTGAACAACCCGGGACCAGCAGAGGAAAGCAGTCTTCCACCTCCCCCAGTCGCACAGCCTGCCACCAATGGTCATGGCGGGAACAGCGGTGCGTCTCATACCTCGCCAGGGTGGGGTAATGCACCCGGCAGTGGTGGTGGTGGGGTCAATGGATGGGGCTCTCCACAAGGGGGTGCTCAGGGAGGTTGGGGCTCGCCGATGCCCACTGCAGGTGGATGGGCGGTGTAGACCTGCATCTGGAGGCGTTGCTTCGGCTTCGTGGCGAGTTGATTTCAGCAAATTTTATTTCTTTTCATGCATGCTTCTATGGACCGGATGAATTGCAACTGCGCTGATGCCGAGGCTCGGGGTATCGGGTGTAGGTATTACTAACATGTTGTCAGCGACGGTATAAAGGGCAGGATTTGCGACTCTGAGGAACCACACAAATCGAAACTCCTCCCTCAATCGCTTACAGTAGCACTGCATGAACCGCACGAACCGCTATCATGTCTATCGAACTTTACCGGAAACCAAATTCTTGGTTATATGGCCACTCTTTATCTAACGTTCCACTCTACGACTGTTTCTAAGCATTCTAGTCACGGAATTTGTGAGAATGCGTCGGTCAAAGGCCCAGCGAATACCTTCAGACGAGTCAGAACGTGCCCCATTCAGTGAGTACTAATCCTTTGTGCTACATTGCGACTTGGTGTTTGTACTAATGTGTTTCTTACTGGGACAGATTACAAGTCTGGTTGGAAGGCAGAGACGACGGGTTGCGACGAGGAAATACTCAAATACGGTAACCGAGAGGCCAAGTTTACTCCTGGCAACGGTATGAAGGATGTGGATGATCGTGTCGCCGGAGACAAGTCTACTTTTGATCACCATCAGACTGGCGGACATATTACCCGCGTGCAGAGTCTTCTCATTGCCCGCAGCCGTTGTTGATGGTCTATGACCTTGCCCACAGACGCAAAGGTTACTGCAGAAGCGCAGTCGCGTTCTCGAGGAGCATGGGACTGATGGTGATGTCGTTGGAAGCTTGACTTCGCTCTAGAAACCCACTTTTGTAGCAAGAAATGAAATATCCTGTGGCTACCTTGTCCGTGTGATTCTATTGAGTTAAGCAGGTGTTACGGATTCAAGTTGCCGCTTTTTCTCACTTCTTTTTCTCACTCTTCGAAACCAATTTGAGCCGTGCTTGCACAAGTTTTTCGTTTTCAAGCAATGATGCTATTTTTTGGTACCCTACACACAGCGTGGTGATGATATGGTGGTGACCTACAACATGACGTCCCGAACCTTACGCCTTGAGCCATTTATTTCGTCAGACCCACTCTGGCGTCCTACCTACTGACGCAAATATTCTTCCTTTTCATCGTATGGTAATATTATCCACCCCAGTCGAGAAGCTTGACTCTATTGAGGCCCATAGAGATGGGGACGGAGTTTCAGGCCGTTCTATGGGTGGCAGAGAGCGGAGCGTCAACGAGACGTCAAATATTGCGTGCATTTGGTTCGGAGAATATATTTAACCTTATCCGGCGGTAGCAGCAAATACGCCAATCGCGAGTTTTTTCGTTTACCCTCAAACGTCCACGAGCTCTCCTGAGTACCTCACGATTCGGTGTGGTTGGGACATCTGACGACTGTACCCTTCACAGATCTACAGCTATGTCTACCGAGCTCACCGACAACCAACTCCGCGGTTACAAGGCCGCTCTCCACAATCCCCGTGTCTCGGATGAAGCAAAGGGGCACGCTTAGCAGGTCCTCGAAGGTGACGCCGCGTCCAACCGAGTTGAAGGTCTGCAAGGCGAAGAGCACCAGAGCCGTCATCTCGGAGGGAAGAAAGCGACTCTAACTAGTACATATTTTCCTTCCTTCCGCTCCGCACAGCTGAACTGTATCCTGACATGACACCCCTCGTGCAGACCCGAACATCTCAAGAGGCCAAGCGGCAAGCCAGGGAGGAGCTTGACAACATTGGCTCCATTGGTCACTCTAGGGATGATCGTGAAGAACAAGGGCATTCGACTCGTGTCCTTGCTTGGTATAAGGCCGCATTGAAGTATCTCCATTTGTCGAGTATGGGCTTCTTCTCGTACTGACATTTGTTCCTTCAGAATCCCAATGTCAGCGATGAGGCAAAAGAGCGGGCTGAGCGGGTATTTGAAGAGAGTGATGCCATGTAATCTGCTACAGTGTGCGATATTGTGGATCAATGAATCAAATCGATTCCTGTCACTTTCCGCATTCTATGTTTGTGATGGCGCTTCAATCGGCACCATTTACGACTCGGTGGACTTGAGTGAGGCCAATGGAGCATACTTCATAGTTGGGAGTAGGTTACAAAATCGCAATAGACTTGAGAGGTAACACCAGCTCTTGACGTACATCCTCCTTGAGACGAAAATATAAAAGTCAATAACACAACGGGTAGATTATTTCGCATTTCCTCACCATCTCATTCAACCTTGACCTCGTCCGTGCCATGGAACCAATCCAAGAATACTAACGCCCCGCCATAATGAACTCTAAACTTCTCATGGTGCTTATCATGACGCTTGGATATCCCTTCATAGAAGTCATATCCACTGTGCACTGCCGCAGTCTCAAAGAGCATGATAGCGAGAAAAGCCCAGAACGTCAATATATGAGTTTGAAGGAGCACAGGTGGGAGGAAGATAGGGATGATATTTGCGACTAGATGTTCGAGTGGATGTGCGTATTGAGCTGCCAGTGCGACTGGTGCGGTGAAACGATGATGGGTTTTGTGAATATAAGGGTAAAGCCCCTTGTAATGGAGCAGTCGATGGGCGTAGTAGAACAACCCTTCGCGTGCAATGAAGGAAAGTAGGAGATCGCGGACCACAAGAGGCCATGAAGGGGGTTTCGAGGAAATTACGAAGGCCGGGAAGTAACCAAGTCGTTGCTGCAGAAACAAAGTGAGGATATGAACGACGATAGATATAACTTGGTTGCGCAACACAACCAAGAGGCACTCCAAAACCTGTTCCTGAGTGGGTTGCTTGGATGCCGATTGAAGTTTATGTCGCTCGCTGAATTGCGGGAAAAAGTGAGGGAGGGATTGGTAGGCAGCGCAGGGAATGTAGAATGCCAAGATTTGTATAATGATGGTTCCGTATAGTTCAACGACAAATGGAGTGTAGGACGCAAGAACACAGTCCCAATGTCTTTGGTTGGCAAATGCGACGAACATGCTTGGAAAGTGGGTGTCAAGGTTGGGGAGTCTTGGTTGGGGAGTCTTCTTGTAGGGTGGGTATATACGTGATCCAAGTGTATTGGCCGTTCGCCACCTCACTTGAGGTGCACAAGTCGGCCGCCATGGAAGTATAGAACCCCGAGCGGGGAGGAGGTTTAGTCATACGCCTAACAATAATTCGGTTCGGCCGCCCAATGGTAAAAGGAGAATGGCGCACTTTCGAGCTACGGCTGCCGAGGGCATTACGCCTTCATATGTCAAACTCAAAAATAATAGGATCGATTGAATGACGGACAAAGAGTACCATATTCGGCAGCTCGTCAACTGGTCCCCATCTATTGCTGCGAATGTTTGTTGACACCAGACGGGACCCGTGGGGCTTTCAACCCAGTGGTGGCCTCCGCTTCGGCTGCCTCAGTTCGGCGAAGCATCCGAGAGAGTGTTGCAGGTGGCGAAGATCTAGAGAGACCTTTCAGAGTTGCGGCTGCCTCGTCGGCACGGCGAATCCATTCGGTTTCCTCACTTGTAATGGAGCGCCGTTGGCCTTGACCTTGTATATAGGCTTCCTCGGATGAACGGCAAACCATGTACTTCGGAGTGGATTGGCCTTTGATATTCGCCTTCGACGGTTGCCCGACGAGGGCTGGTATTTTGGCTAAAAGCTCACGGTAGCGTCTGCGCATCCAGCGGCGAGAACGGGTAGGGAGTTTCGGGGGTGGTAATAGAGGTGCAAGTACTGTGCCCATAGCGGCATCCTGTTCACGAACCGCATCCTGTCGTAGAGATATGGAGTGTGGCCGATCACCCAACTGTGTGGCCAGTCTCTCAATCTCTTGCACAATACCAAGTCCTTCGAACCCCGTAGAAGGGACTGAGTAAGAAGGACTCGTTGGTATTCCGGCCGATGCGCTTGAGTCAACCTCCAGGGGCCACCATGTCAAGTCTCGCTGCTGGCTAAAGAACCGCCACCGGATGTTAACTTGGCGGCGAAGACTCAAAGGTCCCAGGAGTTTTGCATCCTCCGACTTGGGATCCGCTCGAGCAGGCAGTGTAGGAGGGTGCTCTAGTTGCGCAATAAGGTGAGTTTTGTCATTACTCTTGGCCACAGCTGCCCCAAGAATAGCTTTCAGTGTTGGTGAATAGGCGGGAGGTCTGGAGCGGTCAATGCCAGAGATTATGGGTTCTGGTCTTGGGGTTTTAGGGTCAGAGAGGTGAGTCTGCGTGTTCGGAGCGGTCAGACATAGTTTCATGCGTATCATTGAGACCCGCCTGCATCAGCTCCCACCGTAATCTCCCAGTTCTTCCATACGCTTGGTGGAGGACCTGATTGAAGGCACCTAGTTTGCCAATGGTTGCAGCCTCTAATCGCCTGAGTGTCTGAGGGTAGTACCATTGAGATCAATGACATGGGTTACACGCTCAGGTGCTTACCTTCCTTGCACGTTGCAGCTTTCTCTGAAGAAGTTCACCGGACACGGTCCGGTTGACGCGAAAGTAATGACCGGCATGTAGGCGATGGAAGAAGCTGCTCTAGGGTCAAAGGGTTGTCAGAAGGAACGACATGACGAGTCACCTTAGGTATGGGTGAGGTAGTTTTCCAGCAACACGTAGTGTAGACCGGTAGAGGCTGAGAACGTCAGCTTTGGCGCATGAAGCCATGAAATACGGCTCTTGTGGCAGATGGATTTCTTTGAGCTCGAAACGTTTGAGTACTATCTTATGGAGAGTGCCCGAAGTATGGTTCTGGTGGGAGTCAAAGACAACCCCAACGTTTTCGAGGGACCATGGCCAAAAGCAAGTCAAATTCTACTATATGAGCTAGGACTATTTGATTATTCGAGATTTACACGAAGATGGAAAAACATGGAGAATGAGTTGACCCAAGCGTCGTCTAGAGGGATGATTAATGAATCTCGCTGACCTCCACGCATTGTGAGAATTCCTTTTGGGGATCACGGTCGCATGCGCGTTTACCATCCAACGTCGCCTCCTTCGTAGGCGTCGACGAATAAACCAGTTCTGCCCTTAACCTTCCGCAACACCCACCGCTCCAGGCGATACTCGGCAAAACTCGCAGCTGCGAGCTTCATTGCGAGTATGTGCTGAGGCCCAGAGCTGGCCGCAACAGCATGCCGTCGGCTTTGCCATATACAAGTGGCGAGGTTCAGACCCGTTTTTGGATCTGGTACGCCATACCAGTACATAAGGATCTATAGAAATGTCGGTGAGTGAATTAGAGGTGCTTAGGTTGACTACCCACTCCTCCATTTTGTACGGCCTCTTCATGAGCGAGGCGGTCTTGCTCGTACAGAGCTAGAGGTGCGAGTCAATTCTCAAAGAAGCAAGACAGCAAAGGAGAAGAACGTACGTCCGCTATCACTGCCAGGTTTTCGGCGGCTGCGGAACGCGACGCAATACCAATCTCGTTCTTCGTCCTCTAGTAGCTCGAGTTCTGCCCAGTTGGATGTTCCTGCGTATTTGTCATCCAGTGGTTTGAATTTGTGAAGAGCGCGATGTAGAGAAAGGGATACTGGGTCGATGGATGGCAAATGCGTTTCGGTTTGAAGAGGACCAGACTCTGCGAGGTGATCATGCGGTATTTGGTCCTCTTTATCGTCTTTTTCGTACTTTGGGGGGAGTTTTGAGAGTAACGGAGGAAGGTAGAGAATAGGGCGAGTGGGGTCTGCCGTTTCAAAGTCGGGAAGGTCATGTGCGGCACGTTCCTCGTGTGTTAAGGATGATAGAGTATCTTCGGGTTTGAGCCCCGAAGGCTCAAATGAACCCTCCTTGACAGAGTCTACGTGGGCCATTGTCGCGGGTTTGTGGGCTAGAACGAGGGTCTTGGGGGTCTGAGAAACCAAGTTACTGGAGGGACATGTTACCAATCCTCGCTTACTTATATTGCGGTGCGAGACGGACACATGATGGCGTCAGCATTGCTCAATCCCCCCCATGATTGCGTGCGTGCGTGCGTGCGCAACCGGCGATTCGGTTTCAATAGAGAAGTTGAGACGGAGAGTACTCTATTGAGTCTCTGACCTGTCCGTGAGTAGTCGGTACGGCTTTGCATATGCTTTGTCGGAAGCATAGCCGGTCCCGAGACCGACAAAACGGCCACTCGGTCGCTCGGCAATCAGGCATCTCTTTCGAATTGGGTGTTTGGTGTAGGATGACGGCGCTCCAACCTACTGGAATTTGGGATGGAGTCTGCGAGCGCAGCCTCGGTGCTCCGATTGGACATGGCAACCGTCTCAGGTATATAAGGGCTCGATCCCTGTGTTTTGTATCCTTGCGTGTTCATAGCGGTCCCCACCAAATACGAAATTCCCGGCGACGCAGAAATTCCAACCTCCTCCATTGGGTGCAGTCCCAAAATCGCGCTTGCTTCCTTATTCGACCATACGACAACACGAACGGGTCAGTTGGGCTCACATTGACCGACAGAGGCCGGTTTGATATGTTTTGATCCGCCCGTCTGTTTAAGCTAGAGGCAATCAAGAGGAATCCATCTTGACCGCTCAGGAGACCCTGGCGCATGTGTATGGTATTGCTACTTCTTCAAACTCTCCTCGTACGTGTTTCTACGAGATACAGGCCGGCCCGTTCCGTCGCATTCCTCTCCGCATTCCTCGTCCTATGCGGTAGCAGACGGAGCCCGGGTAGTCCCACAAATGTAGAGGCTACTTCAAAGGAGGGTCCAGATTATGCGGTCCAGCACAGGAAACAAAAAACGAAGCTTAGGCTGGTTGCAGGCTGGTTGTAGGCCGGTCAGGATCGAAACTCGGATGACAGTGCACACGTATTCCGATCATCTTCACTATTGTGCAGCCCCGGCCACCTATGAAGGTACTTATTCAAATATCTCGCAACTTAGCAACTCCACTACTCCCGCCTTTATCTGGTGAACATTCCATTCGTCCTATCGCGCTGGTTGGTGCATTCCTCGCCACGCTCGTCAGTAGTTGACCCGAGAGCCTGGATGTGTGTGCA
>WNFL01049282.1_pt2 | contig 12356 bp, 12 predicted proteins | sample 5400361 | NCBI WGS metagenome assembly WNFL01 (sample SAMN13153351, study PRJNA577476) | soil metagenome | isolation source: 40 cm soil on Douglas fir-dominated hillslope | place: USA:California | collected 2013-09-17
CACAGGCAAGAAGCAGCGCAACAGCCGATACGAGCCAGGTGACTGGGACGCGAAGCGCCATCGCGCACAGCGTATCGGAGCGACTCCGCCGCTGCTTGCCGCCCCCTCCCATTGGCGCGAAGATCCCCCGACGATGGGCCGGATTCTGCTTTCCGAAGGCGATATTACGGCCGTGTCCGCGGACGCGATCGTGAATGCCGCCAACACCGAGCTGCTGCTGGGCTCCGGCGTTGCGGGCGCGATCCAGCGGCGGGGCGGCCCGGCGATCCAGAAGGCATGCGAAGAGCACGGCCCGGTCGCCCTGGGTGAAGCGGCGCTCACCACGGGTGGCCAGCTGCCGGCGCGCTTCGTGATTCACGCAGCCGCGATGGAGCCGGGCGGGCGCGTGAGCGAGGCCTCGCTGCGCGCGTCCACCCGGGCCAGCCTCGAGCTCGCGCGCGCGAACGGGCTGCGCTCGATCGCGTTCCCGGCGCTGGGCACGGGCGTCGGCGGGTTCTCGATGCAGCGCTGCGCGGAGCTGATGCTCGCCGAGGTGCGCACTCACTTCGCCGGCGAGACGTCGCTCGAGACCGTGCACTTCGTGCTGTTCGGCGAGCCCGCGTACCGCGTCTTCGAGCAGGTGAACGACGCCGAGAAAGTCGCCGCCGGCATGCGCAGGCTCGCGCGATGACGCTGGTCGCGCACGGCTTCGCGGGAGCGCTGTATCTGTTCGGCGCGTTTCTCGGCTGGAACCGCCGCGACCCGAGCAGCATTCGCTTCGTCGTCGCGTTCGCGGCGGCGCTGCACGCGATCGGGTTCTACGGACTGCACCTGCAGCGTCCGCCGGTGCCACTCTCGAGCTTTCCCGCCGCGCTCTCGCTGATCGGCTGGGGCGTCGCGCTCGCCTGGCTCGTCGCGCCGAGGGCACTCGGGCTGCGCAGCTCCGGGCCCTGGGTCGCGACGATCGCGGCGGGCTTCACGATTCCCGCGGTGCTCGGCCTGCAGCTCGCGGCGCCGCACCTCGACACGCCGCAGAGCGCCGGTATCTGGTCCCACGCGCACGTGCTGTTGGGTACGGCGGGCTTCAGCCTGCTCGCGCTCGCGAGCCTCGCGGGGCTCGGCTATCTCGCGAAGGAACGCGGGCTGAAGCGCCGCCGGCCGTGGCATCAGGGGCTGCCCGCGCTCGAGAGCCTCGACCACGCGGAGCACGTGACTCTGGCGCTCGGCTTCGCGCTGCTCACGCTCGGGGTCGCGACCGGCTTCGCGTGGAGCGTGAGTCAGCGGCTCGACCCGTGGAACCGACACACCTTGTTCCTGCTCGCCGCCTGGGGCGTGTATCTCGTGCCGGTCGGCGCGCGCCTGCTGCGGCAACAGCGCGGGCCGTGGCCGGCGCGCGGCGTGGTGCTCGGCTTCCTGTTTCTCGCCTGCTCGTACCTCGGGATCAACCTGATCGGAGCGGGTCCGTGAACCTGTTCTTGATCGGGCTGTCGTATCGAACCGCGCCCGTGTCGGTGCGCGAGCGCTACGCGGTGGCGCCGGCTCAGCTCGTGGAGCGCGACGCGAAGCTCGTCGCCGAGGCCCGCCTCGACGAGGGCGCGCTGCTCTCGACCTGCAATCGCACCGAGCTCTACGGGGCAGCGCGGGGCGGCGATCTGGCGCTCGAGCACATGCACCGGTTCCTGCGCGAGGAGCTGGGCGACGGCTCCGCGGCGCCCGCGCAGATCTACGAGCTGCGCGGCGGCGAAGTCGTGCGCCATCTGTTCCGCGTCGCCGGCGGGCTCGACTCGATGGTGCTCGGCGAAGCGCAGATTCTCGGCCAGGTGAAGGAGGCGTACCGAGCCTCCGTCGCCGCGCGCAGCTGCGGACCGGTGCTCGGCCGGCTCTTCCAGCACGCCTTCCGCGCCGCGAAGCGCATGCGCAGCGAGACCGCGCTGGGCGAGGCGTCGGTGTCGGTGGCGCGCGTCGGTGTCGCGCTGGCGCGCGAGATCTTCGAGGACTTTGCGGGCAAGCGCGTCTTGCTGGTCGGAGCGGGTGAGATGGCGGAGTCGGCCCTGCGCGGTTTGCGCGAGGCCGGCGCCGATCAGATCTCCGTGGTCAATCGCACTCTCGGAGCCGCGGTCGAGCTCGCGTCGCGCCACGGCGGCGCCGCGCATCCGCTCGAGGCGCTGCCCGCCGAGCTCGCGCGAGCGGACATCGCGATCACGTCGGTGCAGGTCGAGCGCCCGCTGCTCGGCAAGGCGGAGCTCGAGCGCGCCCTCGACCAGCGCCGCGGCCACCCGCTGCTGATCGTCGACCTCGGGATCCCGCGCAACGTCGACGCCGCGGTCGCGGCGCTCGAGAACGTGTATCTCTACGACCTCGACGACCTCGAGGCGACGGCCGACCGCGGCCGGCTGCACCGCGCCGCCGCGGCCGACACGGCGCGCGAGATCGCGGGGGAGGAGGCCGATCACTATCTGCGCTGGCTCGCCGTGCTGCCGCACGTGCCGACCCTGCGCGAGCTGCGCGAGCGGCTCGAGCGCATGGCCGCGGGCGAGCTCGCGCGCACGCAGGGCGCCGACTCGGAGCGCGTCGCCCAGGCGCTGATCGCCAAGCTCTTGCACCGGCCGCTCGAGAAGCTGCGGCGCGAGGCGGAGCAGGGCGCGTCGCTCTACTACGCCGAAGCGCTGCGCGATCTGTTCGGGCTCGACGACGGTGTCCTCGCGCTCGCGCAGGCCGAGACGGTCGCGCGCATGCTGCGCGTGCACGGCCACGAGGTCGAGATCGTGAAGATCATGACTCAGGGCGACCGGATCGAAGGCCCGCTCAGCGAGCACGGCGGCAAGCAGGTGTGGGTGCGCGAGATCGAGCGCGCGCTGCTCGATGGCGCGATCGACCTCGCCGTGCACTCCGCGAAAGACATGCCGACGCAGCTCGCGGACGGACTCACGATCGGCGCGTATCCGCAGCGCGAGGACCCGCGCGACGCGTTCGTCGGCGGCGCCGGCCGCCGCTTCGCGGCGCTGCCGCCGGGCGCGCGCGTCGGCACCGGCTCCGCCCGGCGCACCGCGCTGCTGCGCGCGCTGCGCCCGGACCTCGAGCCGGTGGCGCTGCGCGGCAACGTTCCCACGCGCCTGGCGAAGATCGAGACCATGGATCTCGCGGGCGTGATTCTGGCGGCGGCGGGCCTGATCCGCCTGGGCCTCGAGGACCGGCTGCTCGATCCGCTCGATCCCGAGCGCTATGTGCCCTCCGGCGGGCAAGGCGCGCTCGCGCTCGAGGTGCGCATCGACGACGACGACGTACACCAGATCGTGTCGCGCCTCGACGACCGCGACGTCGCGGCGCAGATCCGCGCCGAGCGCTCGTTCCTGTTCGAGCTCGGCGGTGACTGCCACACGCCGATCGCGGCGTTCGCCACGATCCACGGCATCCGCCTGCGCCTGCGGGCGCTGGTGATCTCGCCCGACGGTCGCGAGCGCGTGGAGGGCTCGGCGGAGGGCGAGATCGGCGCGCCCGAGATGCTCGGCGCGACCTTGGGTCGCGAGCTGCTCGCGCGCGGCGCGCGCCGGCTGATCGAGGGGCGCGGGTGAGTGGCCGCGTCGTGCTCGTCGGCGCCGGACCGGGCGACCCGGATCTCTTGACCGTGCGCGCGCTGCGCGAGCTCGAGCGCGCCGAGGTGCTGCTCTACGACGCGCTGATCGACCCCGCGCTGCTCGAGCTCGCGAACCCCGCGTGCGAGCGCATCGACGTGGGCAAACGCGGCGACGGCTCGAAGGGCGTCGCGCAGGACAAGATCGCCGACCTGATGATCGAGAAGGCGCGGCTGGGCAAGCGAGTGGTGCGCCTCAAGGGCGGCGATCCGTTCGTGTTCGGGCGCGGCGGCGAGGAGGCGTCCCGCCTGCGCGCCGCGCACGTGCCGTTCGAGATCGTGCCCGGAGTCACTTCTGCGCTGGCGGTGCCGGCCTACGCGGGAATCCCGGTCACGGACCGGCGCCTGTCGTCGTCGGTCGCGATCGTGACCGGTCACCGCGGCAAGGACGAGTTCGACCACCGCATCGACTGGGAAGGGCTCGCGCGCAGCGCCGAGACGCTCGTGATCCTGATGGGCACGCGCTGGCTCGACGACATCTGCGCGCGCATCATCGCGGGCGGCCGCGACCCGGCGACGCCCGCGGCGGCGATCGCGCGCGGCACGACCCCGCGGCAGCGCGTGGTGACCGCCCGCCTCTCCGAGCTCGGGGCGCGCGTGCGCGCCGCGAACATCTCGGCCCCGACGGTGATCGTGATCGGGCGCGTCGTCGAGTTCCGCGAGCACATCGCCTGGTACGAGCGCCTGCCGCTGTTCGCGAAGCGCGTGCTGGTGCCGCGCGCGGCCTCGCAGCGCGCGGAGCTCGTGCACGAGCTGCGCGCCCGCGGCGCGGAGCCGATCGCGGTGCCGCTCCTGGAGTTCGCGCCCAGCTCGAAGCCGGACGAGCTGCGCGAGTCACTCGCGCGCGCGCCGGACTGTGACTGGATCGTGTTCACCTCGGCGAACGCGGTGCGCTTCGCGCTGCCGGATCTGCCCGCCGCGCCCCGCGCCAAGGTCGCGTGCATCGGCGCGGCGACCGCGCGCGCCGCGCAGGCCGCCGGCCTGCACGTTTCGGTGTGCCCCGACGAGGAGGGCTCGCCCGAGGCGCTCGCCGCGGCGCTCGAGCGCCTGGGGACGCTCGCGGGCGCGCGGGTGCTGTTCCCGCGCGCCGCCCGCGCCCGCGAGGCGCTGGCGCTCGAGCTCACCCGCCGCGGCGCCGTGGTCGACGCGCCCGAGACCTACCGGACCCGCGCTCCGGCCGATGCCGGTCCGGCGCTGCGCGCCGCGCTCGCCTCCGGCATCGACGCGGTCGCGCTCACCAGCCCCTCGACCGTCGAGCACCTGTTCGAGCTGCTCTCGGCGGACGAGCGGGCCGAGCTGGTCGCGGGCGCGCGCTTCGCGTGCATCGGGCCGACGACCGCGGAGGCGCTGCGCGCCGTGTGTCCCGAGATCTCGCCCCAGCTGGCCGATCGACCGGCGATGAGCGCGCTCGTCGAAGCGCTCGAGCGCGCGTATGCGGAGGCCGTGCATGTCGTTTCCTGAACACCGGCCGCGGCGCCTGCGCCGCACCCCCGCGCTGCGCGAGCTCGCGCGCGAGACGCGACTCACTCCCGCAGACCTCTTCGACGCGCTCTTCGTCGTCGAGGGCAGCGGCGTGCGCGAGCCGATCGCCGCGATGCCCGGGGTCGCGCGCCTCTCCGTCGATCAGCTCGCGGACGAGGCGAAGCGCATCGCGGACCTCGGCCTCGGCGGCGTGATCCTGTTCGGCATCCCCGCGCGCAAGGACGCGCTCGGCAGCGGAGCCTACGATCCAGCCGGGGTCGTGCCGCGGGCGATTCGCGCCATGAAGAAGGCGACCCCCGAGCTGCTCGTGATCGCGGACGTGTGTCTGTGCGAGTACACCGACCACGGACACTGCGGCGTGTACGACGGCGTGTCCGTGCACAACGACGAGACACTGCCGCTGCTCGCGCGCACCGCGGTCGTCGCCGCAGAGGCCGGCGCAGACGTCGTGGCGCCGAGCGACATGATGGACGGACGCGTGCGCGCGATCCGCCGCGCGCTCGACGGCGCGCAGCTCGAGGACACCGTGATCCTCTCGTACGCCGCGAAGTACGCCTCGGCCTTCTACGGGCCGTTCCGCGAGGCGGCCGAGTCCGCGCCGCAGACCGGCGACCGCCGCGGCTACCAGATGGATCCCGCCAACGCGCGCGAGGCGCTCGCCGAGATCGAGACTGACCTCGCCGAGGGGGCCGACCTGATCATGGTGAAGCCCGCGATGCCGTGCCTGGACATCATCCAAAAGGCGCGCGAGCGCTTCCGCGCGCCGCTCTTCGCCTACCAGGTGAGCGGCGAGTACAGCATGTTGCAGGCCGCGATCGAGCGCGGCTGGCTCGAGTCACCCCGCGCGATCGACGAGAGCTTGGTCGCGATCCGCCGCGCCGGCGCGGATCGCATCATCACCTACTTCGCGAAGGACTTCGCGCGGCGGCACCGTGGCTGACGTCGTGTCGTACAAGGTGATCGAGACCTCGTCCGTCACGGACGAGTCACTCGAGCGGATCATCAACGATACCGTGGCGAAGGGCTGGAGCTTCGACGGCATGCAGTTCGCCATGCGCGACTCGTCCAAGCGCCCGTCGATGGCGTTCCTGATCTTCACCCGGCCGAGTGGAGAGCTTGACGACTAGGCGGCTCGCCCGCGTTCTCTGCGCCGCGCTCGCGCTCGCGCCCGCCGGCTGCGCCGGCAAGGGCCCGGTCGCGTTCGAGCCGCACCTCGCCTGGCCGGCCTCGGACGACGCGGGCTGGGCGACGGCGCCGCCACTCGGCGTCACGCCGTTCGCCGACGAGCGCCCCGAGGAGCTGAGCGCCGGCCATCGCCCGGAGCTGCACCTGCGCCGCTTGGGAGTCGCGCGCGAGGGCATCGAGCGCAGCGGGGACGCGGATTTCGCGCGGCCCATCGGCGCGGGCGTGCGCGCCGACGTGATCGCGACCCTGCAGCGCGCCGGCACGTTCGCCTCAGTGACTCCGGTCGGTTTCGACCCGCGCGATCCGTCGGCCTGGCCCGAGAGCGGCGCTCCGCCACTCGTGCTGACGGGCGCGATCGAGGTCTTCGAGGGCCGACAGTGGCGCAGCTTCAGCGTCACTCCCCTGCAGATCGGGTTCGTGCGGGAGCGCTGGGGCCCGGCCGAGGGTCGTGTCTCGCTGCGCGTCGAGCTCTGGTCGAAGGCGGAGCGGCTCTGGGAGGGGCGTATCTCGATCCGGCATGACTCGGCCGAAGGCGGCCCCGACGACGCGGCGCTCGAGGCGCTCGCGCTCGACGCGGAGAAGCTCGCGCTGCGCCTCGACGCGCGGCTGCGCGGCCGGCGCCCGCTGCCACCGCGCAAGCTCGAGGTGCGCGTGCTCGACGGCTGCGGCCTCGGCGACGCGCGCGTGCGGCGCTTGATCGCGGACACGAGCGCGATCTTCGAACGCGAGGCCGGGGTCGTGCTCACCGCCACCCGCGATCCCTGGCCGCAGCGCGCGCACCGCGCGAGCCTCGACACGCTCCTCGAGGAGGCGCAGCGCTTCGCGCCTCCGGCCGGCGGCGTCGTGCTCGGCCTCGCGCCCGCCCAGCAGGTGCGCGAGCTCGGCCTGCGCTCGGCGCGCACGGGGCTCGCGGTCGAGCTCGGCGCGCACGCGGTCGCGCTGTGCGCGGGCGAGGACGAAGCCAGCGTGCTCACCGCCGCGCACGAGCTCGCCCACCTGTTTGGCGCGGTGCACGTGAGCGATCCCGCGTCGATCATGCACGCGACCGCGGACTTCGATGCGCGCTTGTTCGATCCGCTGAACCGGCGAATCCTGCGCAGCCTGCGCGAGCGCGACTTCGCGCGCCCCCTCGACGCCGAAGAGACCGCGCGGCTCGCCGCCGTCTATCGCGAGGCCGAGCGGAGCGGCGGGCTCGTCGATCCGAGCGACGTCGCCAGCGCCCTGCGCGCGCTCGAGCGCAGCGAGCCCTGACCGTGGAGCGCGGCGTACTTCGTCGCCGCGCTGCGTGGAGTGCGGGTCAGAGCGACGCAGCGAGCTCCGCCAGCCGCTCGAGCGCGGCCTCGATCTCCGGCGGCTCCGCTCCGGGCACCTGGACGCGCGCGATCAAGTGAGTGAGTCGCAGCTTCTCGCGGTGCTGCGCGATCGCGTCGGCGACCTGCGCGCGCGAGCCGACGAGCGCGACCTGGGCGACGTCCGCCGCCCCCGAGCGGCGCAGCGCCGGCGCGCGCGAGCTGAGCAGCGCCGCCGACTGCGCGCCCAGGGCCTCGCTCACGCGGCGCGCCTGGGCAGAGTCGTCGCTGACGAACACGGTGCGCATCACCGGCACGCATGCGGCGCGCGCCTCGGCTGACACCGATCGGTGTCGCTCGTAGTTCTCGATCAACAGGTCGAGCGGCTCGATCGGCGAGGCCAGGTAGGGCAGGCCCAGCCGTCCCGCCTGGTCGACGGCCTTCGGGCCGAAGGCCGCGACCCAGAGCGGCGGGTGCGGTTGCTGCACCGGCAGGGGCGCGAGCAGCACCGGGGCGCCGCCCTCGCCGTCGAACGCGATGGGCTCGCCGCGCCACGCGCGCAGCATCAGCTCCACGGAGGCTCCGAAGAGGTCGCGCTTCTCGCGCGAGGGCACGCCGAAGGCGCTGAACAGCTCGCTGCGGAAGCCGCGCCCGATGCCCAGGATGACCCGGCCCGCGGACAGGCGATCGAGCACCGCGACCTCTTCGGCGACCTGGACCGGGTGGCGGATCGGCAGCAGATACGAAGTGGTGCCCAGCCGGATCCGCCGCGTGCGCGAGGCGATCGCGGCGAGACACAGGAGCGGCTGCGGCAGCGCGCCGCGGGCGCCGAAGTGACTCTCCGGCAGCCAGAACGAGCTGAAGCCCAGCGCCTCCGCGCGCTCGCCCTGCGCCGCGAGTGACTCCGCCGAGCCGCTCGCGTCGCTGCGCCAGGGCGTCACGCCGAAGTGCAGGTCGCTCATCGCGCGCGCGCGTCGAACAAGCTGGGCAGGAGGGCGCGCGCGAGGTTCGCGCGCACGCCGAGCTGCGCCGAGACGCCCGCGAGCAGGCCCAGCACGCGGCCCAGCAGGAACAGATGCGGCGGGATCGTCGCCAGCGGATCGGCGCGCAGCAGGGTCGACAGCTCCGCGCCGAGCAGAGTCATCCGGTCGCCCGCGACGTGCGCGTCGACGCGGCAAAGGTGCTCCATCAGCCGCTCGGCGAAGCCCTCGATCGTGCGCGCCTCCGGGTCCCGGGTCGCCAGGCCGAGCGCGCGCAGCGCGGCCGCGGTGCCGGCTGCGTCGCGCGCCAGCACGCGCTGCGCGAGCGCGAGGGCCCCCGCGCGGAAGCCCGCCGGCACCTCCTGCACGAGCCCGAAGTCGACGAAGCCCAGCGCGAAGTCATCGCCGTGGCCGGGCAGCACGAGCAAGTTGCCCGGGTGCGGGTCGGCGTGGAACAGCTCGTGCTCGAACACCTGCGCGGCGTAGGCGGCGAGCAGCGCCTCGACCACCGCCGCCGGGTCGACCCCGGCGCGCGCGATTCGCACGCGGTCGGTGACTCGAATTCCGGGGAGGTACTCGGTCACGAGCACGCGCGGGCGCGTGAACTCCGCGACCACCGACGGGATGCGCACCCGCGGCCACGCCGCGAAGTTCCGGGCCATGCGCCCGGCGCTCTCCGCCTCGAGCTTGAAGTCGAGCTCGCGCGCGAGGCTGCTCTCGAGCTGGTCGAGCAGGATCGCGAAGCCGAGCGAGCCCTCGAGCCCCTCGATTGCGCGCACCGCGACGCGCAGGGTCGAGAGGTCGGCGGCGAGTGCGGCGCGCACGTCGGGCCGCTGCACCTTCACCGCCACCTCGCGCCCGTCGCGCAGCGTCGCGCGGTGCACCTGCGCGAGCGACGCGGACGCCATCGGCCGCCGCCAGACACGCGCGAACAGCTCCTCGGGGGGCGCACCCAGCTCCTCGCACAGCACCTGACGCACCACTGTGTAGGGCTGCGGGCGCGCGCGGTCCTGCAGGCGCGCCAGGCGCTCGACGTAGACCGCGGGCAGCACGTCGGCGCGGGTCGAGAGGAACTGACCCGCCTTCAGCAGCACGCCGCCGAGCTCGCGCGCCGCGCCGTCGAGCGTGGCGGCGGAGAAGCGGTCCCAGCGGCGGCGCGCGACGCCGACCACGCCGCGCAGGGGGCCGCGATCCAGGAGCCGCAGCCCCTTGTAACCGAGGTAGATGCGAGCGATCGCCGAGCCGGTGCGCGCCGCCCTGCGAAAGCGCTCGCGCGGGCCGAGCTCGAGCTGCGTCACGTGTCGCCGCCTTCCGTCACCAGAGCTTAGGCGGCTCCTTCGGGCAGGTCCAAGCTCCGTTCAGGCCGTGCTTGGCGAGCGTGGCCTTCACCGCCAGGTCGTCCGCGGTCGGCTCCCTCGCCGCGCTGACCTCGGGCGTGCCGTCCTTCGTCGGCGCGCGGCGGTCCTCGTAGGGCGAATCCTGCAGCTCGGCCTCCTCGCCCGCCTCCTCGCCGGCCGCGAACTCGTACGGCGGGCTGTACTGGCACTGCACCCAGAGCACGCTCGCGAACTCGAGCGCGTACGAATCGCCGTAGTTCGAGTAGCTGAAGCGGTCGTCCTGGTCGCGGATCAGGCCGATCTCGGGGCGCGGGATCTCGGCGAGATACTTCGGCACCAGATCGTCGAGTGAGTCGGGATACGTACCGTTGTCCTTCTTGTAACTCTCGAGCGCGTCCAGGACCTTCAGCGCGGTCAGGTCGCGCGCGCGCTGCTGCATCAGACCGCCGATCTGCGCCGACCCGAGGATCGCGACGAGCAGCAGCGCGCCGGTCGCCAAGCGCACGAGGCCGGCGCGTGCGGCCGTCTCGGGCGAGCGCTCGGCCAGCGCGATCCGGATCCAGGCGGTCGCCAGCGCGAAGCACACGAGCAAGACGCGCGGGCTGAGGTTGCTGAAGATGAAGCTCGCCGCGATCCCCGCGACGAGCCCGGCGGCGGCCAGCGCGAGGAGCGTTCCGAGGACGCCCGGCACGCGCGCGCGAATCCAGACCGCCGCTCCCGCCGCCGCGTGCAGCGCGGCGATCGACGCGCCGGCGAGCAGGAACGCGAACAAGGTGATGATCGGCCAGGGGCTGATGTTGAACTGCATCTCGCTGTTCGTGCCGGTGACTTCCGTGCTGAGCAGGAAGATGCCGGCGACCGCCGCGAGCACCGCCGCCGCCGCGAGCGCGCGCGAACGGCGGAGTGTCTCGTCGAGCAGCGACGCCGAGAACAGGATCCCCGTAGTGACCGCGGCGAACGACGCGGCGACGGCGAGGAAGCGCCACTCGAAGAAGCGCCACACCGGCTCGGCGCGCATCCCGTAGTACACGAACGTCAGCATCATGAAGGTCAGGAACACCAGGAACGCGCGGCCGAGCGCGCCGCGCATGATGCGCCAGCCGACGGCCGCGACCACGAGCGGCGGCAGCCAACCGATCAGGATCGGCACCCACGCCTGCGGAAACCCGGCCCGAGCCATCTGCGCCAGGCTCATCAGCGCGGGCGCGTGCATGACCGTTCCCCAGGGCCGCCACCACTCGAGGTCTTCGACATACTCCGAGGGCGTCGGCCCGGCGCCGAAGAAGTAGTAGTAGAAGACCGCGAGCGCGACGGCGCCCACGAGATAGCCGAGCCGCAGCATCAGAGATCCTCCCGGTGCGGCGAGATTCTACCCCGCCGGGCCGGGGGGCCGGGTCACTTTCGCCGCTGCAGCAGCGAGAGCTCGGGGGCGCGCTCCTTCGAGCGGCGGTTCGCGGAGACCGAAATCCGCAGGTCGAAGTCGTGTTCCTCGAGCAGCTTGCTCATGATCTGCGCCATGTCGACCTGGCGCAGCCACTCGCCGAACTCGCGCGACATCCGGTCGAGAAGCTCGCTGCGCAAGTCGGTGCCCTGGCGGTTGAGATACTCGAGCCAGTCGGGCGGCACCGACTCCGAAAACGCGCGCCGGACCGCCTCCTCGGTGGTGAAGAACGTCGAAATGCCGAGGTTGGCGGCGCGGCGCACCGCCTCCTGGAAGAACCCCTCGAGCGGGCCGGCTCGGCGCCGCAGCTCGAGGTCGTCGTCGGGGTCGTGCGCCACGGTCTGGATGGTACATGACGCACGTTGTCATAGCGACGGTCGGCGTGGTAATGGACCCCAGTGGTCAGCGTCCGCTCGGTGATGAAGAAGAAGGTCGTCCGCATCTCTGCGGACGACACGCTCTGGATCGTGAAGGAGATCATGGATCTCGCCCATGTCCGGCACCTGCCGGTCGTGAACCGGGGCGAGCTCGTGGGCGTGGTCTCGCAGCGGGATCTGTTGCGCGCCTCGCTCTCCAACGTGATGGGAATCTCCGGGGAAGAGCAGAAGATCTTCCTCGAGGGCGTGAAGATCGCCGAGGTGATGTCCGCGCCGCCCCGCACCATCGCCCCGACCGATTCGGTGCAGGAAGCCGCGCGCGCGATGGCCGAGTACAAGATCGGCTGCCTGCCGGTGGTCGACGGCAAGGAGATCGTCGGCATCGTCACCGAGACCGACCTCCTACACTATTTCGCGTCGCTGCCAGCGCGCTAGAGAAGGACGTGAACCAGAGATCCATACGCATCTGGGCCGGGACGCTCGGCATCGGCGCCTTCGTCCTGCTTCGGGCGATCGACTTCGCGACCGAGACCGACCCCGTGACGCTGGCGGACTTTCTGGGGGACTCGCTCGAGACGGGCCTGATCGTGGCGTCCGCGGCGGGCATCGCGCTGCTCACGGGCAGCCTGACCAATGAACGCGTGGAGCGAGACGC
>WNFL01402310.1_pt1 | contig 12353 bp, 10 predicted proteins | sample 5400361 | NCBI WGS metagenome assembly WNFL01 (sample SAMN13153351, study PRJNA577476) | soil metagenome | isolation source: 40 cm soil on Douglas fir-dominated hillslope | place: USA:California | collected 2013-09-17
CGCCGTCACCATCTTCCTGCACCGCTCGCAGGCGCACCGGGCGCTGGACCTGCATCCGATCCCCAGTCACTTCTTCCGCTTTTGGCTGTGGATCACCACGGGGATGGCGACGCGCGACTGGGTGGCGATCCATCGCAAGCACCACGCCAGGTGCGAGACCGCCGAGGACCCGCACAGCCCGCAAGTGAAGGGCTTGCGCACCGTACTGTGGCGGGGCGCCGAGCTGTACATCGCGGAAAAATCCAACACCGAAACGATCGCGCGCTACGGGCATGGAACGCCCGACGACTGGCTGGAACGGCATATGTATTCGCGCTGGAGCTGGCAGGGCTGCGGCGTGATGCTGGTGGCCGATGTTGCGTTGTTCGGCGCGGCCGGCCTCGCGGTATGGGGCGTGCAGATGATGTGGATTCCGTTTTTCGCGGCCGGCGTGATCAACGGCATCGGCCACTTCTGGGGCTATCGGAACTTCGACCATCCGGACAGCAGCGCGGATACGCAGCTACACGCCGTCAGCCGCGCACTGACGCTCCTCGCTTCGGACACCCTCACCCCCGGCTCCTGTCCCGCTGCGCGGGCGAGGGAAGTGCTTAGCCCGGCAGCCCGTTACTTCAGCTTCACTTCCTTGTACGCGACGTGTTTGCGCGCGACCGGATCGAACTTCTTCAGTTCGAGCTTTTCCGGCGTGGTGCGCTTGTTCTTGTTGGTCGTGTAAAAGTGTCCGGTTCCGGCGCTCGATTCGAGCTTGATCTTCTCGCGCGCTCCCTTGGCCATCGTGGTTCTCCGATCAGAGCGCGCCCTTGGCGGCGCCTTTGCCAACCCGCTCCGCCAGCACGGCCTCGATCCCGTCGCGATCGATGATCCGCAGCGCCGCGTTGGTCACGCGCAGGCGCACCCAGCGTTTCTCGTCTTCGAGCCAGAAGCGCCGGTACTGCAGGTTCGGCAGGAAGCGGCGCTTCGTCTTGTTGTTCGCATGCGATACGTGGTGCCCGACCATGGGCCGCTTGCCGGTTACCTGACACACCCGAGCCATGCCGTCGCTCCCCACTCGTTCCAGCAACGCGTGTAGATTGCCTCCGCGCAACCACTAATGATATCCGAAGTGCGGCTGCGCCACGGCCACCGCCGATCGGAGCAGCTCGGGGTTGTCCGCTGTCGAAGCCGGTTTACGTCTGTCGCTTCATTGTGGGGAGGGAAAGCATGAAACGTCCGCGTTACGTCGCCATCGTCGCGTTCATTTGGTTGATTGCCGGGCCGGCGGCCGGTCAGGAGTCCGCCGCCGCCCGCCTGAACGCGATCTTCTCCGATTACTGGGAGTGGTATTCGGCTCAGATTCCGGAGCTGGCGACCTTTCGCGGAGACAACCGCTTCAACGATCGGCTGACGGATGCTTCGGCCGAGGCGGTGGCGTCACGCAAGGCCTACCGTGCGGAACTTGCCGCGCGCTTGAAATCGATCGATCGGACGCAGCTGGGCGGCCAGGACCGCATCTCGTACGACGTGTTCGCACGCGAGCTGGGCAGCGCAGCGCGCTTCGACGCGATTTTCGGAAAGCTGCCTTTCGGCGCGACGTTCGATGAATGGTCGCCGGTCAACCAGTTCGACGGGCCGCAGTTCTGGCTTCCCCAACTGGCGGCGGCGACGCCGTTTCGCACGGTGGCCGATTACGAGGCGTACCTGAAGCGGCTCGCGCAGATACCGCGCCAGCTGCGCCAGCTGCAGCAGCGCATGCAGGCAGGCATCGACGCCGGTTGGCTGCCGCCCGGGGTGTCGCTCCAACGCGTGCCCTCGCAGCTCGATGCGCACCTGAATGCCGACGTGACCCAGGTGCCGCTGTACCGCCCGTTCACGCAGTTTCCGGCGGATGTTTCCGCGCCCGATCAAAAGCGCCTGGGCGAAGCTGGCCGCAGGGTACTGGCCGACGACGTGGTGCCCGCGTTCAAGGCGCTGAAGGACTTCTACCAGTTCAGGTATCTTCCGGCGGCGCAGGCCCGCAAAGGCATCGGCGCCTCCGAGCTGCCCGGCGGCGCCGAGTACTACGAGGCCAAGATCTCGGAAATGACGACCACCTCGATGAAGGCGCGCGAAATCCACGAATTGGGCCTGCACGAGGTGGCCCGCATCGAGTCCGAGATGAACGACGTGATCCGTCGCAGCGGCTTTTCCGGCACCAGGGAGGAATTCGCCCGCTTCCTGCACGAATCGCCGCAGTTCTACTACTCGACGGGCGATGAGTTGCTGGCCGGGTACCGCGACATCGCCAAACGCGCGGACGCCGAGCTGCCGAAGCTGTTTGCCGAGCTTCCAAGGACGCCGTACGGCGTGCGTGCGGAAGAGGCATTCCAAGGAGACAACGCCGACCACTACGTCCCGAGCGCGGGCGACGGCTCGCGCGCGGGCTTCTTCGAGGCCAACATCAACAACGTGAAGATGCGGCCCAAGTACGACATGGAGGACCTGATCCTGCATGAGGCCGTACCGGGCCACCACCTGCAGATCTCGCGCGCCCAGGAAATCAAGGGGCTGCCCGAGTTTCGCAAATACACCTGGTTCGTCGCCTACGGGGAAGGATGGGCGCTGTATGCCGAGAGCCTGGGCGACGAGATGGGCTTTTACAAGGATCCGTATTCCAAGTTCGGGCAGCTTTCGGCCGAGATGTGGCGCGCCTGCCGGCTGGTGGTCGACACCGGAATGCATGCGTCCGGCTGGAGCCGGCAACGCGCCATCGACTACATCAAGGAACACGCGCTGATCAGCGACGACTATGCGGTCGCCGAAATCGACCGCTATATCGTGTGGCCGGCCCAGGCGCTGGGCTACAAGATCGGGGAACTGAAGATCAAGGCGCTGCGCGCGAAGGCCAGGGCGGCACTCGGGGATCGGTTCGACCTGCGCCATTTCCACAACGCGCTGATCGACGACGGGCCGTTGCCGCTCGATGTGCTCGAGGGCCGGATCGACGGGTGGATCGCGTCGCAGAAAGTGGCGCACGCCGTCAGGTAGAAAAGATAACGCCGGGCCATCAGCCCCGGCCCTTTACAACAGGCCCAGCTCCGCGAACGACACGCTGTCGGCGGCGGCCACGATGATGTGGTCCAGCACCTGCACGTCGACCAGCTTCAGCGCGTTTTGCAGCTCGCGCGTCAGGATCTGATCGGCCCGGCTCGGCTCCGCGACGCCGGAGGGGTGGTTGTGCGACAGGATCACCGAGGCGCAGTTCAGCGTCAGCGCCCGCCGGACCACTTCCCGCGGGTAGACGCTCGTTTGCGTCAGCGTGCCCCGGAACAGCTCCTCGCAGGCGATCAGCCGCTGCTGGGCGTCCAGAAACAGGACCGTGAACACTTCGTGACCGATGCGCCCGAAGCTAAGCCGCAGGAAATCCCGCACCCGCGCCGGAGCGTTCATTACCGGACCCCGCGCCAGGTCCTGGCGCAGCATCCGCTTGGCGACCTCCAGCACCGCCTGGGCCCGCGCGTAGTGCCTTGCGCCCAGGCCAGCGACCGCCTCGAACTGCCTGCGCGGCCCGTGCAGCACCCCGGCCAGCCCGCCCAGCTCGGACAGCGCGAGGCGAGCCAGTTCCAGCGTCGAGGCGCCCGCCGATCCGCTGCCCATCAGCACCGCCAGCAGCTCGGCGTCGCTCAGCGCCTGCGCGCCCTGGGCGAGCAGGCGCTGGACGGGCCGTTCCGACGCGAGCCAGTGGCGGCCGGTCACTGCGCGCGGCATCAAGCCGGTCTCCTCGATAGAATGATCGTGTCGCAAGTCGAACCCAAGTGGGCCGTGGCGACAAGGCTGTCAGCGGGAGTCGGCCGCGCCGGAATCGAGCGGCCGGGCAGGATCGGAGGCGCGCGCAATGATGGAAATTCTGTTGGCCCAGCCACGCGGCTTTTGCGCTGGCGTGGACCGGGCGATCGAAATCGTCGAACGCGCGCTCGAACGGCATGGCGCGCCGATCTACGTTCGGCACGAGATCGTCCATAACACGCACGTGGTCGCGCAGCTCAGGTCCAAGGGCGCGATCTTCGTCGAGGAGCTCGATGAAGTGCCGATCGGTGCGACGCTGGTCTTCTCGGCGCACGGCGTGTCGCGCGCGGTGCGCGAGGCGGCGCGGCGGCGGGGGCTGAACGTGTTCGACGCAACCTGCCCACTGGTCACCAAGGTGCACGTCGAGGTGGCCAAGATGCGCGCCCAGGGGCGCGAGATCGTGATGATCGGTCACGCCGGCCACCCCGAGGTCGAGGGCACGATGGGACAGGCCGACGGCGGCATTTACCTGGTCGGCACGCCCGAGGATGTGGGACAGCTGCAGGTGCGCGACCCGGAGCGGCTGGCCTACGTGACGCAGACCACGCTGTCGGTCGACGATGCTGCGCAGGTGGTTCAGGCGCTGAAACGGCGCTTCCCGGCCATCGCGGAGCCGAAAAAGGCCGACATCTGCTACGCGACCCAGAACCGGCAGGATGCCGTGAAGGCGCTGGCCGTCCAGGTCGACCTGGTGATCGTGGTAGGCAGCCGCAACAGCTCGAACTCGAACCGTTTGCGCGAAGTCGCGGAGCGGGTCGGTGTGCCGGCCTATCTGGTCGAGGATGCCCTCGGCGTAGATCCGCAGTGGCTGGTTGGGCACTCACGGATCGGGCTGACCGCGGGCGCCTCGGCCCCGGAGCTGCTCGTGCGCGAGGTGGTCGAGCGCCTGCGGCAGGTCGGCGCTCGCGAGGTGCGCTCGCTCGATGGCGTGATCGAGGAGGTCGTCTTCCCGCTGCCCAAGGGGCTGGGAGGGACCTCCGGCACAGAGAGCGAAGCGCATTATGCGGTCGCCGATGATTCGACCTGAAATTCGGCCTAAGACTGGGCCGGCAGCGCCACGTCCGCAGATCGACCCCCAGATCGACCCGCAGTTAGACCCGCAGTTAGACCCGCAGTTAGACCAATTCATCGACGCGGTCTGGCTCGAAGACGGGCTGGCCGAAAATTCTCTGGCTGCTTATCGGCGCGACCTGCAGGATCTGGCCGCGTGGTTGCGACCGCGCCGGCTGGCCGAGGCCGACGAACAGGCGCTGACCGCCTACCTGGCGGCCCGCCACGGCGCCACTCGCGCCTCCACCGCGAACCGCCGGCTCGCGAGCCTGCGGCGCTTCTATCGATGGGCCATGCGGGAAGGGGCGATCGGATCCGACCCGACCTTGCGGCTGGCAGGAGTGCGCCGTGTGGCCCGCTTTCCGAAGCCGATCAGCGAGGCGCAGGTCGATACGCTGCTGGCGGCCCCGCAGGGCGAGTCGCCGCACGCGCTGCGCGATCGCGCGATGCTGGAGACGCTGTATGCGACCGGGCTGCGCGTGTCGGAGCTGACGGCGCTGCGGATGGTCGAGCTGTCGCTGGCCGACGGGCTGGTGCGCGTGGTCGGCAAGGGTTCCAAGGAACGGGTGGTGCCGATCGGAGAAGCGGCCCGCGACGCGCTGAGCCGCTACTTGAAGAACGGGCGTCCGGCTCTGCTGCGAGGGCGCAGCTGCGATGCGGTGTTTCCGACTGCGCGCGCCGCCGCAATGAGCCGGCAGATGTTCTGGAAGCTGATTCGCCGCTACGCGCACGCGGCCGGCATTGTTGCGCCGTTGTCGCCGCACGGACTTCGGCACGCCTTTGCGACCCACCTGCTGAACCATGGCGCCGATCTGCGAGTGGTGCAGTTGCTGCTCGGCCACGCAGACATCTCGACCACGCAGATTTACACCCACGTGGCCCGCCAGCGCCTGAAAGAGTTGCACGCCCGCCACCACCCCCGCGGATGATTGTCCTCGCCATTGTCGGCGGCTATCTGCTCGGCTCGCTGCCGTTCGCGGTACTGGTGAGCCGGGCGCTGCGACAGGCCGACCCGCGCACCTACGGGTCGGGCAACCCCGGCGCAACCAACGTGCTTCGCGGCGCGGGCCGTATGGCGGCAGCGCTGACTCTGATCGGCGACGCCGGCAAGGGCGCGCTGGCAGTCGAGCTCGGCCGCAGCATGGGCGACGCAGGCGAAACGCTCGCGATCGCCTGCGGTGCCGCAGCGTTCCTCGGGCACCTGTTCCCGGTGTTTCTGCACTTCAGGGGTGGCAAGGGGGTAGCCACCTTTCTCGGCGTGCTGCTTGCATTCGAGCCGTGGCTGGGACTGGCCTGCGGCTGCCTGTGGCTGATCGTGGCGGCGGCGAGCCGCTATTCCTCGCTCGCGTCCCTGACCGCGGCAGTTGGCGCTCCGGTGCTGCAGGGCCTGTTCGCTGGCCCCGACGTGCGACTGGGGGTGGTGCTGGCGATGGGTGCGCTGCTGGTATGGCGTCACGGTGCCAACATCGCAAAGCTGCGCGCAGGCACTGAGACGCGGATCGGCGCCCAGCCCTCACCCCTGGCCCCTCTCCCAGGGGGAGAAGGGAGTTCGCAGCAGGTCCCTTCTCCCGCGCGAGCGGGAGAAGGACAGGATGAGGGTGGTTAGCGGCTCGCGGTCTTCGCCCCTGCTGCGGACCCGATCGATTCCAGCGGCCAGCGCGGGCGCACCTCGATAGGCGCAAGCGGATCCGCAACTGCACCTCGCTCGAGGCCGGCCCAGCCGGCCAGCGCAATCATCGCGCCATTGTCGGTGCACAGGTCGGGCGGCGGAAAGAAGACCTCCGCGCCGATGCGGGCCACCTCGCGGGTCAGGCGCTCGCGCAACTGGTCGTTGGCGCTGACGCCGCCGCTCACGACCAGGCGCGTGTGACCGCACTGTTGCAGGGCCTTGAGCGACTTGACCGTCAGTACGTCGACCACCGCCTCCACAAAACCCAGCGCGATGTCCGCGCGCACCTGGTCGCACAGGTTGGTGGCGCGTCGCACTGCGGTCAGCACGGCCGTTTTCAGGCCGCTGAAACTGAAGTCCAGATCGCCACGGTGAATCATCGGGCGCGGAAGCGGCACCGCCCCGGGCGTGCCGAACTGAGCCAGGCGCGACAGTGCCGGGCCGCCCGGATAACCAAGGCCGAGCAACTGGGCCGCCTTGTCGAACGCCTCGCCAGCGGCGTCGTCCAGCGTCTCGCCGAGCAGCCGGTAGCTTCCGATCCGCTCGACCTGCAACAGCTGGGTGTGGCCGCCGGACACCAGCAGCGCAACGAACGGAAACTGCGGAGCCGGATGCGCCAGCAGCGGCGACAGCAGATGCCCTTCCAGATGGTGCACGCCGATGACCGGCTTGCCCAGCGCATAGCCGAGCGCCGATCCGATGCTGCACCCGACCAGCAGCGCCCCGATCAGCCCGGGCCCCGCGGTCACCGCGATCGCATCGATGTCCAAGCGGCTCAGGCCCGCGCGCGCCAGCACATCCTCGATCAGCGGCAACACGCGCCGGATATGGTCGCGCGAAGCCAGCTCGGGCACCACGCCTCCGTAGGCCCGGTGCAGGTCGACCTGGCTGTGCACCGCGTGCACGACCGAGCGGGTCGCGCTGTCGAATACGGCGACGCCCGTTTCATCGCACGAGGTTTCGATTCCCAACACCTTCACAACCGTTCGCACACCGGCCCATTTCGTTTAGACTGCCGAGTTCGCAATTTAACGCCGACCGGGAGCGTCGGGGGACACATCGGAGAACCTTCCAGCACATGCCCACCATTCGCGTCAAGGAGAACGAGCCTTTCGAGGTCGCGTTGCGCCGCTTCAAGCGGACGATCGAAAAAAGCGGGCTGCTCACCGAGCTGCGCGCCCGCGAGTTCTACGAGAAGCCCACCGCCGAGCGCAAGCGCAAGAAGTCGGCGGCCATCAAGCGGCACTTCAAGCGGTTGCGCAGCCAGATGCTGCCCAAGAAGATGTACTGACCGTTGAGCCTGAAGGAACGGATCAGCGAGGACATGAAAGCGGCGCTGAAGGCGCGCCAGAGCGAGCGCCTGTCCGCCATCCGGCTGCTGATGGCAGCCATCCAGCAAAAAGAAATCGACGAGCGCAAGCCGCTCGATGACGCCGCGGTGATTGCGGTGACGGAACGGCTGATCAAGCAGCGGCGTGATTCGATCGAGCAGTTCCAGGCGGCCGGCCGCACCGATCTGGTCGACAAGGAAACGGCCGAGCTGGAGCTGCTCAAGCGGTACCTGCCGCAGCCGCTCTCGCAGGAGGAGGTTGCGTCCGCCATCGAAGCCGCGATCGCCGCGACCGGCGCCAGCGGCCCGCAGGCGATGGGCAAGGTGATGGCCGCCCTGAAAGCCCAGCTGGCGGGCCGCGCCGACATGACGCGCGTGTCCGCGCTGGTCAAGGCCCGACTCGGTTCCTAGCCCGCCCGCTGCGGCGGCGCCCTCGGATGAACTCTGCAATCCGATTGGCGATAATGAGCGCGTGATCGAGCAAGGCTTCATCCACGATCTGCTGGCGCGCGTCGACATCGTCGACGTGATCGGGCGCGCCGTGGCACTGAAAAAGGCCGGGCAGAACTACCTGGGCTTGTGCCCGTTCCACGGCGAAAAGACGCCGTCCTTCACGGTCAGCCCGTCCAAACAGTTCTTCCATTGTTTCGGCTGCAGCGCGCACGGCAGCGCGATCGGCTTCCTGATGGATCATCGGGGCCTGGGCTACGTCGAGGCGGTCCAGGAGCTGGCTCAGATGGTGGGCCTGCAGGTGCCGCGCGACGCCTCGCGCGATCCCGCCGCCGGACAGCGCCGTTCGCTGCTGGAGGCCAACGAGGTCGCCTGCGCGTTCTACCGGCGCGAGCTCAAGCGCAGCCCCGCCGCGATCGAATACCTTAAATCGCGCGGCTTGACCGGCGCGACCGCCGCCCGCTTCGCGCTCGGGTACGCGCCGGACGACTGGCAGGCGCTCAAGTCCGCGTTCGACTCCTACGAGGAGGCCCGACTGGTCGAGGCGGGCCTGGTGATCGAAGGCGACGGCAAACGCTACGACCGCTTCCGCGGCCGCGTGATGTTCCCGATTCGGGATCGGCGCGGCGCCGTGCTCGGATTCGGCGCGCGGGTGCTCGATGCCTCGCAGCCCAAGTACCTGAACTCGCCGGAGACGCCGCTGTTCCGCAAGGGGCAGGAACTGTACGGGCTGTTCGAGGCCGGCGAGGCGATCCGGGCCAAGGGCCGGGTGCTGGTGTGCGAGGGCTACCTGGACGTGATCCAGCTCGCTCAAGGCGGTTTCGAGGAATCGGTGGCGGCGCTGGGCACCGCGATCACCTCCAAGCACGTGGCCACGCTGCTGCGGCTGACCGACCAGGTGGTTTTCGCGTTCGACGGCGACGCCGCGGGCCGCACCGCGGCGCGCCGGGCGCTGCATGCGACGCTGGCAGTGATACCCGATACGAAACGGGTCAGCTTCGCGCTGCTGCCTCAGGGCGAGGATCCCGACAGCCTGATTCGCAGCCTGGGCGCCGAAGCGATCGAGACCGAGCTCGCGCGCGCGCTGTCGCTGTCGCAGTGGTTCCTGAAGTCGCTGTGCGAAGGCGTCGATATCGCGCAGCCGGAGGGGCGGGCGCTGGTGACGGCTGCAGCGCGCCCCTTGCTCGAGTCGATGCCGGCCGGCGGGCTGAGGATGCAACTGGTGCGGTCCCTGGCCGAAGTAGTCGGCACCGCCGCCGCCGACCTGGAAGCGCTCTATGGGCTCGCACCGGTGCGCAGACTGCCGGCGNNNNGGCTCCGGAGCAAGGCCGGTCGAGAGCCTGAAGTCGCAGCTGCTGCGCCGGCTTCTGGCCTATCCGGAGCTCGCCCGCGAATTCGGGCCGGCTCTGGCCGATCTGCTGGGGCAAAGCGGCGAGCCGGTGGACCGGCAGATCGGCGAGGTCCTGTCGGTGGCCGCCGCCCATACCGGTTCAAGCTGTGCCGCCCTGCTGGAAGTGCTGGGCCAGAGCGAGTTCGCCGACCAGTACCGGGCGCTTCGGGCGCGCGATTTGCAGCTGGACGACGACGTGGAGGCGGTGCGCGAGGAAATGCGGGACGGAATGCTGGCCATCGAGGAAGCCCGGGTCCGTAGCGAGCTGGACGCGCTGAAGCCGCTTCTGGAGCAGGAGCTGTCGGACCCCCTGCGGGAGCGCACCCGGGTGCTGCTGAGCCGGCTGAACGAGCTGAAACACCAGCGCGGCGCAGCCCCACTGGTAAGGCCTTGACTATCGTGGTAATATATCCGGCTATTCCGCGTACGCGCGGAACTTCGAGGGCGCCAGGCCCTCGTGCTGCGGGCTCGCCCGACGGGCGCATGCCGCGCAAGCAATTGTGGCGTTCCGTACGCCTCGGCAGTTTGAATTGTTGGGTACCGCCTGCATGTTAGGTGCGTATGGCTCGCACGGGGTGCGAGACGGAACATGGGGCGATTGAACCGGATGATTCCGGGTCCCCGGCAATTGCATTCGATTCGGGTTCAGGTGCGTTAGTGAGGCGTCGGCGCGTCCTTTGATCGGCCGGCGTGGTCCCGTCCAGACAGAAGGCAGGTGATCAATGACTCAGAAAAAGGCTCCGGTACAGCTGAAAAGGGCGTCTGAAGAGAAGTCGTCTTCGGGGGCCGGCAAGGCCGGCGCCAAGAACCGCAAGGTCGAGCTGAAGCTGCACGCGGCCAGGCCGCATGCCAGCAAGGTCGAGCCGAAGAAGGCGGCCGTCGCCGTCAGGCCGTCGCCGTCGGCCCATCCGGTTGCCGAGAGCGCCGCGGCCCGCGCGGGCCGGCGTACGAAGGCGGTCGAAAACGAACGCTCGACGCTGGCAGGCGAGGCCGGTGACGGCGTGCCGGAGGCCCGCGACGACGCGGTCGATCCGGGCGTGCAGGTCGCCGACCGGATGAACCCGAAGCAGCGCGCCAAGGACCGCCGGGCCAAGGAACGGGCCCTGAAGGAGGCGCTGGAGCGCAGCTACCAGGGCTCGCAGGAAGACCTGGAGGCGCGCCGCAACAAGCTGAAGGCGCTGATCAAGCTCGGCAAGGAGCGCGGCTTCCTGACCTACGCCGAGATCAACGACCACCTGCCGGACAACCTGGTCGATGCAGAGGCGATCGATTCGATCATCAGCACGTTCGGCGACATGGGGATCCAGGTGTTCGACCAGGCTCCGGACGCCGAAACCCTGCTGATGAACGAGAACGTTCCGGCTGCCACCACGGACGACGACGCCGAGGAGGAAGCCGAGGCAGCCCTGTCGACCGTGGACGCCGAGTTCGGGCGCACCACCGATCCGGTGCGGATGTACATGCGCGAGATGGGCTCGGTCGAGCTGCTGACGCGCGAAGGCGAAATCGAGATCGCCAAGCGGATCGAGGACGGCCTGAAGCACATGGTGATGGCCATTTCGGCCTGCCCGACCACGATCGCGGAGATCCTGGCGCACTCCGACCGCATCCGTGGCACCCAGCTGCCGATCGATGAGGTGGTCGACGGACTGGTCGACCCCAACGCCGACGAATTCCCGGCGCAGGCCCGGGCGGCCGAGGTCGATGAGGACGAGGAGGCCGAGGAGAACACCGATATCGGCGCCAGCGGGATGACGGCCGCACAGCTCGACGACCTGAAGGCGCGGGCGCTGGAGCGCTTCGACCATGTCACGAAGCTTTTCGAAAGGATGCGCGTGGCCTTCGAGAAGGAAGGCTACAAGTCGCGCGCCTACGTGCGGGCCCAGGAGCAGATCCAGGAAGAGCTGATGTCGCTGCGCTTCACGGCCAAGATGGTCGAGCGCCTGTGCGATTCACTGCGCTCGCAGGTCGAGGAAGTGCGCAGCCTGGAAAAGCAGATCTACGAGATCATGGTGAACAAGTGCGGCATGCCGCGGCCGCACTTCCTGAAGCATTTCCCGGGCGCGGAGACCAACACGCGCTGGGCCACGCGCGAAGCCGAAGGCGAGCACCCGTACTCGGAGATGCTGTCGCGCAATCTGCCGGCCGTGCACGAACTGCAGGGCAAGCTGTCGGACCTGCAAAAGCGGGTCGTGCTGCCGCTGAAGGATCTGCGCGAGGTCTACAAGCAGATGGCCACCGGCGAGGCCAAGGCGCGCAAGGCCAAGCGCGAGATGACCGAGGCCAATTTGCGGCTGGTGATATCGATCGCGAAGAAGTACACCAATCGCGGGCTGCAGTTCCTGGACCTGATCCAGGAGGGCAACATCGGGCTGATGAAGGCCGTGGATAAATTCGAGTACCGGCGCGGCTACAAGTTCTCCACCTACGCGACCTGGTGGATCCGGCAGGCCATCACGCGCTCGATCGCCGACCAGGCGCGCACGATCCGCATCCCGGTGCACATGATCGAGACGATCAACAAGATGAACCGGATCAGCCGCCAGATCCTGCAGGAAACCGGCCAGGAGCCGGATCCGACCACGCTGGCGGTCAAGATGGAGATGCCCGAGGACAAGATCCGCAAGATCCTGAAGATCGCCAAGGAACCGATCTCCATGGAG
>WNFL01161015.1_pt3 | contig 12351 bp, 11 predicted proteins | sample 5400361 | NCBI WGS metagenome assembly WNFL01 (sample SAMN13153351, study PRJNA577476) | soil metagenome | isolation source: 40 cm soil on Douglas fir-dominated hillslope | place: USA:California | collected 2013-09-17
TGTGGCATTAGCTTCCTTATGAAAGCTTCGAAGTCCAAATGTGATACGTGCCCAAATCATCAGTCCTGCGGAACAAGCCTGGATAATAATAGCAACCGGATTTTTTGAGAAAATGCAATTTTCCAGAAATAAAAAAAAGGCGGCAAGCACCGCAATGCCAAAAGCAATTATTGAAGCAATTTTTGAATTCATTTTTATTTGAGACTTAGTTGGTTCAAAACAAGAATGTCGATGAAAAATACGCCGGATTGTTCAGGCAGATAAATCTTCCGTGAGCAACTTTATTTTCCGGTATTTTCCATAAGGATTTTTCAATTCTTATTGGTAGCTAACCTTTTTGGATAGGCTTGATAGAGTACGGCCCGGTTTCATCACAGCAACAATGCTGATAACACGTAATCTGCAAATAATACGATAATACAACTGCTAACCACTGCTCTCGTAGTAGCCTCCCCTATTTCCAGGGAACCTCCTTTCACATAATATCCATAAAATGCAGGAATACTTGAAATGATGAATGCAAAGGTGTAGGTTTTTGCCAGCGCAAAGAAAACATGGTAATAAGAAAATCTCCATAGCAGCCCCTTGTCATACATTTCTCCCGGAAGCACGTTACCCGCAACGGCTGCTAATCTTCCACCCAGGATTCCAAGCGCCATGGAAACGATCACAAGTGATGAGATAGGCCTTTGTATTAACGCCCATGATTTCAAGCGCATCAATTTGCTCGGTTATTCTCATATTTCCCAGTTCGCTGGCGATTTTGCTCCCGATAACACCAGCCAATACCATACAGGTAAGTGTTGGGGCAAATTCAAAAATGACAGTATTACGGACGACTTGACCTATCGTTGATTTGGATAAAAGTGGGCTTACTAATTGATGGGCTGTCAGTAATGTAGATACAGCTCCCATAAAAATAGAGACAAGTGATACGATACCGAGCGAGCCTACACCTAACTCTGAACATTGACGCATGAATTCTTTCCAATACATTTTACCATTTCCGGATCTGGAAAACATTTCTTTAATCATCAAAACATAGCGGCCAACAACGCTAAAACTGGGCATTACCATTCTAAGAATCCCAATTTAGAAGCTTTAGTTGGGTAGCTTTCAGAAAAATATTCTTTGACAGCCTGCATTTGTTGAGAATAATGTGAGTCGGCCAATACCTCTGCTCATTTCTGGATGGGCAGATTACCATTGGTGCGTTGCAGGAATTGGTCTTGGCACCCAGCCCTGTTTGACAGTGTGTATTTATTGGGAAGACTTTTTGGTAAAGCAATTAAATGCAAATCAAAATTTATTATCCGGATCATTGAGATCATTTTAACCCTCGTCATTCAGGTATATAATGCACTCACAAGACTTATGTTAAATCCGGTATAAAACTCTGCCGGTAAAATATCCCTATAAAGTACTTTTGGCTGAACTATGAGAGATGGTCAACATTTTCGTTATAGCACGCAAAAAATAAAAGAATGAAAATTAATTTCATCAGAGCCTGATTAATTACAGTCAACAACCGGCTATGGCAATCAGTTTTCTTTGTACTTCCAAAATTGTTACTTTACATAAGACAAACGTTTATGACTCATCTGGTTAAGATATTTTTCTGGGGAATGATAATGAGCTTTCTTGGATCGCTTCCCCTTGGAACGCTGAATGTGACGGCCGCAAATATCACGATGAAGGAAGGGATTCGTGCAGCCTTAGTCTTTTCGGTTGGCTCAATGGTTGCAGAAGTCATGATGGTGCGGTTAGGTCTGATGGGCATGACATGGGTATATCGGCATCATAAGATCTTCCGGTTTTTTGAATGGGTGACCATACTCCTCTTGCTGATCTTGTCCATAGCGAGTTTCGAGGCTGCAATTCAAAAGTCGGGTATGGGTTCGGCGCTACCACCTGCGACGCAACATCCTTTTTGGCTGGGGGCATTATTAAGCATCACTAATCCTTTGCATTATATATTCTGGTTCGGGTGGAGTACTGTTTTAATTAGTAAGAATATCCTGTTGCCCCGTTCAGGTGATTATAACTGGTACGTGGCAGGGATCGGGATCGGGACCATTGAAGGTTTCGCGATATTCATTTACGGTGAAAATTACCTTGTCAGTACATTGCACGCCAACGAGGATGTGCTGAACTGGATCATTGGAATCACGCTACTTGTCACAGTATTTATTCAACTATTTAAAACACTTACAAAGCCGGTTTTTACACTGCCAGATGAGAAACCCTGACTAAACCATCCAGGCATGCGGCGGTGATGCCCTACCGATATGACACGCCTTGTTTTACTTAACTATTTTGGATGCCTGGCGCGCCGGTGGATCCTGCAGCAGGCTAATTTTTTTTATTGAAGCAATGCTGTCCTGCCTTTTGACATCATCATGTTTGTACCCCGGCGGCCCAAAAATATATTGCATTTTTTCTTTGAAAGGAATGTTTTGTTTCGTATCCTTTATTATCTGGCCATATTCATTGAAAATAATATCGAAGTAATTTTTATATTTTACATCTTTAACAGTTCCATAGATCACCGGCTCGTTGGGATCTTCGGCCTGGAATGTTCTGAACATCTTGTCCCAGATGATGAGGAACATGCCGTAGTTTTTATCAAGGTACCTGGCATTCGTGCCATGATGCACACGGTGGTGAGAAGGCGTAGTAAAAAAGTATTCCAGTATGCCAAGCTTGTTTATTGTTTTGGTGTGCACAAAAGTGCCCCACCCCTGAGCCAGGATATAGATCAATCCAATGTCAAGAGGCCTGTAGCCGATAACAGCGAGTGGGATAAAAAAGAAAAATTTTTCAATAGGTTCAAATACCGCTGACCGGAGGCCAACAGTAAAATTGAACTCTTTCGAAGAATGATGATGAATATGCCCTGCCCAAAGTATCCTGATACGATGATCCATGCGGTGCATGAACCAATAGGAAAGATCTTCCAATAGCACCAGGGACACCCAGTATACGATCATGTGATTAGGAGAAGAGACAAGATGGGCACCGTAGAAATAAAAAACCGTGAGCAACAATAATCCGAACCCGCGGCTAAGGATGTCGGTGAATATGTAACAACATCCGAGGAATAAATTCGCCTTTGAATCCCTGGCGGAGTAAAAGTGTTTGTCATACCGGACACTAATAAAAATTTCGAGTAACACCAGGAACAGAATAAGAGGCGTAAACAAAAACGTAGCCATTTCTTGTGTAAGAAATCCTATCATCGGATAATTCGGATAATGATCCAACGGCAAATTACATATTTTTGACAGATGGAGTTGCTTTTTGGAATTTTTGGTAGTGGCTCAATTTGAAATTTAGTGAGGGGGAATACTTGTCTTGAACAAGAACATCTCCTTAAAATCCTTAAACACTGATCACAAATCCATCTATAATCATCTTCCGTAGTATATCCTGCTTTCAGATCGCCGCTGGCATATTGCGGCCAACGGTCAGGTATTTACGAAGGCTGGGAATTATAGCTGTGTCAGCCCGGCCGTGAACTTACAAAAGAAACGAAATTATTTTTATAAACGTAAAATCAATTAATAAACGGTCAAGCCCCTGGCTAATGTTAAATAGCGTATAACTGCTTGGATATATCTTCCGTCAGCCCAGCTTTCGTAAATACCCATGTTAGCGGTATACCCTGATTCTTTGCTTATAAATCTCTTTTTTAAATATAACTTAACCACCAATGTGTATGTGTTGCTTTATACTTACTATACCAACGACACGGAAAATATAAAATTAAGACGACAGCTATCCACACAACATACACAAGCCACAATGCATGCCCGCTTCCATAAGGCAAAGCGCCTTCCCTAAAGTGAACAAAATCTAAATCGCTCCAGGAATGCCCGGCTGTAAAAAAAATAAGAAAAGCAATACTGTGAATAAGAGCTACATGCAGCACATAATAAAAGAAAGGCACTTTTCCGAAGACAATTATTTTTTTCCAAATACTACTTGAGGTAATATTTTCAAGATAGGGTAACACGATTAGTGCAGGCCCTATGGTCATAAGTATGTATAATAATGATGGAGGATATTTTGTTGTATTAATAAAATCAAAAAAAGTAAAAAGGGGTGATTTTTGAATTTGCCAGTGGTGCAAATCTCCATACAGATTTACCCACCTGATTAGAATGAACAAGGCGATTGCACTAAAGCCAATACGCTGAAAAAATTTCTTTCTGTACTCAGTATTTACTTCTGGCAAATACAGTTTGCCTGAAGCGTAACCCAATATCATCAAGCCCAACCATGACAAAAAAGGATAGGCTACAATTACAAGTAAATGGTTATTTACCTGAAATGGATGTTCTTTATGTACCACCGCCCATGCAAATGATTTCCAAAATGGAGAATTAATTGTAATTGTATCAAGCAGGTTGTGCGAAAAAACAATAATCAGCCCAACCAGTAATAAAATCCTGTAAGGAAGAAATTGTAAAACTGAAAGCAATACCATGCACAAACCAATAGCCCATATAACCTGCAAATTGATAAGTGATAATGTAGTATCCCATAGTGGTGCCATTAAAAATATTTGCGCAAGCATCAGAAATATTCCTCTTGAAAAAAGAAAAAATGCAACTTGTTTTTTTGTTTTGCCTTTGCTGGCATATAAAAAAATACTAGTGCCTGAAAGAAAAACGAATACAGGGGCACAAAAATGAGTTATCCATCTTGTCATAAACAAAACAGGCGTCGTAGTAGCAAAGTCAAGCGGCTCCTGGTCAATGGAACTGCCATAATGAATAAAATCCCTGCAATGGTCGAGTGCCATAATAATCATTACAATACCGCGGAGCAAGTCAATAGATTGGATACGTGGTTTTATAATAGTTTGAGATTGTATGTTGTCCATTTATGTAAAGTGTCTGAAAGGATTACCGCTAACATTCGTATTTCTGAAATGGACGAAACTACCGGATTTCTCAAATATCTGATTCTAACCGGTTCGCTATTTCGCTTTTCATATGGTTGAGTTTCGTAAATACGATTCACTTATCCCAGGTTTTCCCCTATAAAGTTCATCGAACGCCGAGGGCCCTCTGCTGTGCCGCTAACTGATGATACTCTAAGGTAATGGTTCGCTTATCGATGGGACTCATTCCTATAGAACCATCACCCAGACACTCTTAATGCATATTATTAAATAATACTTCATTATTCCTTTCCCAAATTGCCTTTTCTAAATATTTGAAGGATTGGGTTTGATAATGAACCGCCGCTGTCGTCAGTATCCCGGTTCCGATTGCTAATTGAATCGCGCCGCTCACATTAGTCTTAATGAAAATTGATGCGATAACAGCACCCAATGATGCAACTTTAAACACCCTGCTTATATTTAACCTACTTTTCGATTTTTTATACATTCCCTGAGTTGATTGGGAATTAAATTCAAGTTTTAGATCTGCGTAAGTTAATTTCTCATTCCCTTTAATATATTCATTCCCATAACGGTAAATAGTTTGTGTGTTATAAATTTTCAGCAGTGAATCACGTGATTGTGCAAATGAATTTGAACTATTGAAAGTGACAAGCAAAAACAGAATGCTAAAATATTTTTTCATATTGAATATTTAAGTTTAGAAATACATTCGAATGATTATTAGCTGACTCTACTGCAATTTAGAAGAAATAGTACACTATTCCTGCCCTGCCCATCTTACCAAATTTTATTGCAATAATAAATATTAAGTTGCGGCTTTCACTAAGAAAGGACAGGGGAGAGAGGAATATTTAAAGGCGTTGAAGGCAGCAAATAGAAATGAGTTTGGTTTATTGTTACAATTTGCCAGATGTTAACGTTGATCAATCATGACATAAGAGGTCACCATTTACTTTCTGAAGAAATCTGATTTTGATCATTTGAAGGAGAGTGCGAAAAGATGATGCATTTTGACGTCATATACAAAAAATATTATTGTTTGGCAGGTCAGAATGTATTCAGAATTTGGGTTTACCTTGCCGCACTTTTAAATTAACAGGATGGCAAGAGTCATATTGATTGGATCATTTATACTAAAAATCAACTGTTTAAAGTTATTCTTTTCAAAATTATCCTAATGCAGATTGTTGTAACTCCCGCTCAGGTCAAAAAATGCGGGACTTCTCCATCCAAACTAAAAAAAGCTTTTATAAACATTATGACGGATTCCGGAGTACGCCTAAGGAAACCCGGTATTCGTGCATAAATTTAGCTGTCTATGATTATTAATAGCACACTCCAATGGGCAAAAACCCCTTTTAGCTATTTTTTTAGATGTCGGCTCTTCAGTTTGCATAAAAACCCGGGCGATATACCGAGATAAGATGCAATATAGACGGAAGTTTAGCGAAATAATGTTTCTTGAAATTGCAGGCATCGTAATCGGTGCCTGCAATTAAATTTCATTAAAAAAGTGTCACAATTACAAAGTTATCTTGTACAGGATAGCGCTATGATCAGTTATTTTACCTTCCTGTATTTTCCGAAGGGAATTTTAATAAGAGACAAGTACCGGTTATTTTCTTTTTCTTCCATAAAAGTATCTAATCCAAATTTTACCCGGTCTGCAGGAAGCCGGTAAAATGTACCAAACAGCCGGTCCCATATACTTAGTACATCACCATAATTACAATCAGTATATGGCTGCTTATAATGATGATGTACATGATGAAGGTTAGGCGTGATAAAAATAAGGCCCGCGTATTTATCAATTCGCTCAGGCAGCCGATAGTTGACATGGGCAAATATGGTTGAAGCTGTCTGGATAAGTTGTCTTAAAAAGAACACCCAGATAGTAGCGCCGCTCAAAAACACCCATAGGAGTGCCATGCAGGTACGGATAATGTTTTCGCCCGGATGTTCCCTGACCGTAGTGGATATATCTACAAAGGTGTCGCTGTGATGTACCGCATGAAACATCCATAATCGTTTTACTTTGTGCATGATGACATGATAAATATATTCTCCGAGATCAAGAAATACAAACGCAATAAGGAAAAAAACAAATTGATTTTTAATAAATGACAAATGATACATCAATCCGAAATGATGAATATTTGTCCAGCGCATAACCAATGCAAACGTCAACCCAAATGCAAACTGAACGGGAACATTGGTAAGCATAAAACCAACATTGAGAATAGAATGTTTCAACTTATTGTCATTAGTAAAAAGAGCTGCCGAGGTTTCTATCACCTGGCATATTATAATAACAAGAGAGAAAAAAACGGCCTGGACCAATAACGAAGAAGTGGTTAACGTTTCAATTAGATTTTCCATTTTGTTAGTATAACTTAAATAATGATCATATCCTTTTAAACTTCATCGTTTCTCCCAAAAATTCAAAATGCCAAAACCCTCTTACTTTTAATAAATGTTCGCTGGTGATCCAGGCCGAAGCGCTCCAGGTCTTGCCTGATTTTGCGTCACATACTTCCCCATCCTCCCATCTGTCTTCATCTGAATTATAGGTAAGTCCTTGCAATACGTCCATACCGGATATTTTGCGGTTGCGCAATGAAATGTCAGGGTTTTTTGTATCGCGTCTTATGTAGAAGGGTTGGCTTTTATCATCGTCATCATTAAACCAAAGAACCTTTGCTTTAAAATCATTTCCGTTTTTATCAATTTCAACCGTAACCCGATTATCAGTCGACATCCATTACCCACTATAGCATTCCCGTTGTTTTGCGCAGCAATCCGTGTTGAAAAAAGAAAAAATAATAAAACTCCGGGAAGGCTATATTTCATAGCTTTTATTTTATTTAAAATGCCAATTGTGGTATTCAACAAAGGTAAATGATAAATATTTTTAATCCTGGTGCCAGGTTACTGCTTTGCGCCGTTTGAATCATATAGACAACGGGGCTTCAAGTTCTGGTTGGGTGCAGGTATAACATGCAGCGCTAATTAACAAATTGATCTCCGGAGTGAAGATGTTTTACCCTTTAATGACAATTGCTGCGTTGAATTCAGAATGTCTTCAGTCTTCATGGCTACCTTACCCGATAAACTCTTTTTGACTTTACCCAACTAAAATTTCTCCTGTGTATGTCTTTGGAGGAAACAAACCAACATTTGGCAGACAGCCAGCATTTCATAATCAAAGGATGCATTGCAGGCAACAGGGCTTCACAGGGAAGGCTCTACAATCTGTATGCCCGTAAAATGATGGGGGTTTGCATGTGGTATGCAAAGAATAGAGAAGAGGCAGAGGAGATTTTACAAGATGGATTTATGAGGGTATTTTCCTACATACATAAATTCAGAGGTGAGGGATCATTTGAAGGATGGATCCGGGCAACAATGATCAGCGCTGCTTTATCGAAATATCGCAACAAATCAAGTCACCTGCGGCCGGTTGTTTCATTTGATTCAAATTATCATGAAGTGTCGGAAGATGGCCGATTTATTTCACAGTACGATGAAAAAGAACTGGTAAAGCTGGTACAAACTCTCACGCCTGCCTACCGCATGGTTTTTAATTTGTATGTTTTTGAAGGCATGAAACACCGGGAAATTGCAGAGGCACTCAAAATTTCTGAAGGTACGTCAAAAAGTAACCTTGCAGATGCGAGAAGAATATTGCAGGCGGCATTAACTATAAATAAAAAGATAGTATCATTATAAACTATTTTGTCTATGAACAGAGATTTACATAACATAGATGATATCTTTAACTCAGCACACCGGGAGTTTGAAGAAGAACCATCTTCAGATGTATGGGATAAAGTCAATGCCGGACTTGATAAGAAAGATGCTGAGCGTTACAAAAGAAGATTTATCGGCTGGAAAAGAGCTGCGATTCTTTCACTATTGCTTTTAACCGGATTTATCTTATATGAATCAGGAATCCTGAAAAGAGGGGCTGGCAATCAAACTGAGAATGTAATGACAAAAAAGACAGATACACCTGCAACATCCGAAAAGATAGATAAACCTTCAAATCAAAATTCTTTGTCTCATAGAAAAAATGGTGGATCAGGCTTTGATACAAAAGAAGAAAATGTTGCTGATTTCAATACTGCCAATGCCGCTATTAAGAAAAACACACAGTTTTCAAAGCCGGTAGAACAAAAGACGGGATCATTAAATAAGAAACCGAACGCTACGTCAGGAAGGGATCAAACAGAAATAGTTATTTCTGTCTCCGACATAGATGAAAAATCGGATAAATTATGGAAAGCCAGCCAAAGTGTAGAAAAAAGTAAGGCCACCCGTGTCCTTTTGATTCAAAAAAACACGTTGGAAAAAACGCTTGCAGAAATTAGCAACGTCATATCCGCAGACCGATCACTTATTGCTAAAGATTTCCCTTTGATAAACGTTAATACTATAAGTGCAGCCGCAAAAAAGATCGGCCCTTTCAAACCATATTGGTCAATTACCGGTTACGTATCTGATGACCAGGCCAATTACAAGCTTGATAACGATCGGGAGGCCATATCAAAAATTGAACAGCGGGAAGATCATGAACCTTCATTCTCCGGAGGTATTTTAGTAACCCGCCAGATTAAAAAACAATGGGGTTTACAGACGGGGCTTGTCTATTCCAATACAGCGATAGGGATCAGCCCTCAGAAAATGTATGCGCTGCAGGATCAGAATGGAGACGTTTCCTATAAATACATTACCTCGTCCGGCTATGCATATATCAAACCGGGTTTTGGTTCACCACTTTCGCCTGGTGACAGTTTGATTACGGCAAGTGCACAACATACACTGCAGCTTGTAATTGTTCCGTTGATCATCAGGTATTCCATAGCGACAAACAACAAATTGTCCTTTACCTCCGGAGCCGGAATTGCAGGAAATTTTTTGACAAGTGCGAAAATTGTGACAGAAATTGAAGATGCCTTTAACAGGGAAAATGTTTTCATTAATAAACTACATGGGGAAAGATCATTTTACTGGTCTGTTGTGGCAGATGCCGAAATACAATTTCGACTGAACAAAAAGACATCTGTTAATTTGCGCCCCTCGTTCAGGTATGCTGTAACACCCATTACAAAGAATAGCGAGGTAGAAACGTTTCCTTACAGTTTTGGTCTTGGTGCGGGAATAACGTATAAATTTTAAATCATTACCCAACTAAAACTTCAACATCCGTTGTCTTACCTTAAACATTGAAATGAAAAAGATGAAAACGAAACCTCTTGTCCCGTGGTGGATAAAAGCCCTGTCGCTATTGTGGTTAAAAGAAGTTTCCAGTCAAAATATCCATCCGATTCTGTAATTACCTGGTTTAAAAAAAGACAATATTCGATACTGCGCTTATTTTATACAATCTATTATTAAAAAAAGTTAGCTGAGTTTACTCTTTCGGGAACATTTGTTTCGGAAGAACAGATATTGGTCCCGATGGAAAATTTGAAGGCCCGACAGGTAATTCTGATCCAAAAGAAACTACAGTCTGTGAATGTGAAATACCTGAATAGTTTTCATTCATAGCGTAATTACCCGGAGTTTTCTTAAAATACTGTAATCACATCAAAGAGAACTCATGAAGTTTTTAATATCATTTGTCATAAGCGTTTTAGCCGTCTTGCTATCTTGTGCTCAAAAAATAACTATCAGCGGGTATGTAAAAGATGGATCATCAAAGGAAGCATTGATCGGTGCATCCGTTATGTGCACGAATGCCAAAACCGGAACATCTGCCAACCAGTATGGTTTTTTTTCATTAACAGTTCCTGTCACAGATACAATTGAATTACTTATTTCTTACCAGGGATATAAGATCCAGGCAAAGCAAATTGTCACCAGGGAGAATATAAGGGTAGATATTTCGTTGGAGAATGATATCGGCACATTGGGTGAAGTAGTGGTTACAGCGGGAAAGAATGACAGGAATGTACAGAAAGCGCAGATGAGTATAATCGATGTGCCGCTTCGTGCAATCAAAAACCTGCCGGTATTATTAGGAGAAAAAGATGTACTCAAGATAATACAGCTATTGCCGGGTGTGCAGGGCGGCCAGGAAGGGACGGCAGGCTTTTATGTGAGAGGTGGTAACCTGGATCAAAACCTGGTACAATTAGACGAGGCCACAGTATACAACCCCAATCATCTTTTTGGGCTGTTGAGCACATTTAATATAAACTCCATTAACAATGTCCAATTGATCAAGGGAGGTTTTCCTGCAGAATATGGCGGGCGGCTCAGCTCTATTTTGAACATTACGATGAAAGAAGGTAATAAGTCAAAATATCAAACAGAAGGAGGCATAGGGTTATTGTCAACCAATCTCACATTCCAGGGACCTGTTCAAAAAAATAAATCTTCCTTTATTGTTTCTGTAAGAGGAAGCTATATTGATTTGCTGCTAAAACCACTCACTTCAAAAAGCACTTCTTATAAGTTTTATGATATTAATGCCAAGATGAATTATGAATTAGGAAAAAAAGATCATGTATTCTTTAGTTTTTTTAAAGGCAATGATAATGCCGCCTATACAGGTGCTAATAGTCTCAATTATGGCACTGATTTCGGCAACACAACCGGAACTTTCCGGTGGAACCATTTGCTTGGCAGTAAAGTTTTTTCAAATACTTCCGTCATTTACAATGATTATCATTTAGGTCTTGGTACTACGCAGAATAATTACTACGAAATATTATATACCGGCATTAACGACATAAACGCCAAAACAGATATTACGTATACACCCACTACCCGGCATAAAATAAAAACAGGTTTTACGTATAGTCATCACACTTTATTTCCCGCCTCTGTTTCCTCCAGGGTCCCCAGGCGCGGCAACCGTATAACGATAAATAAAGACAGTGTAGCTAAAAGATTATCTGATGAACTGGCATTTTACATAAACGACGAATATGATGTTTCACAAAAAATATCATTTAACTATGGAGTCAGGGTTCCTGTATTCAGCGCTTCCGGAACAACTTATTCATTCATCGAACCGCGTATTACCGCTAAAGCTTCCATTGATCCGGCGGCTTCTATTAAAGCTTCTTTTACACGAATGAATCAATTTTTACATTCCGTTCCTAATAGTACAGCTTCGTTGCCTACAGATATCTGGCTGAGCAGCAGCCCGAGGATCAAACCGCAAAATAGTTCTCAGATAGCCATAGGGTTATTTAAGAACTTTAATGAAAATACCATCGAAGCAAGTGCTGAGGTCTATTATAAAACCATGGACAACCAGGTGCTTTTTAAAGAAGGATCACAAATTGTTTTGACCACCAATTTAGACAGCATACTGACATTTGGTAAAGGCAAATCCTTTGGTCTTGAGTTATTCATAAAAAAGAATTTTGGCAAGCTAACCGGTTGGCTCAGTTACACTCTTAGTAAGACTACCCAGGTATTCC
>WNFL01438217.1_pt1 | contig 12351 bp, 9 predicted proteins | sample 5400361 | NCBI WGS metagenome assembly WNFL01 (sample SAMN13153351, study PRJNA577476) | soil metagenome | isolation source: 40 cm soil on Douglas fir-dominated hillslope | place: USA:California | collected 2013-09-17
GTCAGGAGTCAGGAGTCAGGAGTCAGGAGTCAGGAGCCAGGAGTCAGGAGTCAGGAGTCAGGGGGCAGGGGGCAGGAGGCAGGAGGCAGCAGCCAATTTACAGCGGGGCGCGAACCGATCGTCCGCGCCCCACGGCACAGCAAGCCGGGAACTATTTCTCCGGCTTGCTGGTGACAGACGTTCGAACCGAAGTGATTCTGGTGCCGATCACTTCGCCGGAGACAACCAACTCGACACGGCGGTTCATCTGACGGCCCGCGGCGTTCCCGTTATCGGCCACCGGCATGGTCTTGCCGAAGCCCTGGGAGGTCACATTCGCGGACGGGATGCCTTGTGCCACCAGGTAATCGCGCACGGCGTTGGCGCGACTCTCAGACAGCTTCATGTTGTATTCGTCGCTGCCGACGCTGTCGGTATGGCCTTCCACCTGGATGCGCAAACCGGGGTGGCCCAGAATGATGCCCGACACCTTGGCCAGCTTCTCGCGAGCGCCCGGCCGCAGCGTGTAACGGTTGAAGTCGAACAGCACGTCGGACATGTTGACGATCAAGCCGCGCGCGGTATCGCGGGTTTGCAGAATCGAGTTGAACTGATCGAGCAGTTGCTGGCGAAGCTGGGCCTTTTCCTGCTCGGCTTGCGCCCGCAGCCGCTCGGCTTCCCCACGCATACGGTCGGCATCGGCACGCAAGCGATCCGAATCGGCGGCTGCCGCTCGCGATCGGTCCAAATCCGCCGCTAACTGCTGCTGCTGCGCGAGGGCGGCTTGACGAGCTTCATCCGCTTCGCGGCGTTCCTTCATCGCGGCCTGCCGAGCCCGCTCGGCTTCCTGGCGCTGGCGATCAGCTTCCTGGGCGGCGGAAACCGCTTCAGCACGAGACCGCTCGGCAACCATGCGATCGGATTCGGCCTGAGCGCGCTGGCGACCTTCCTCATCGGCACGCAGGCGAGCCGCCTGGGCCTTCTCACGCTCGGCGTTTTCGCGGGCCAATCCGGCCTGACGCTCATTCTCGCGGACCTCTTCCTCCTGGCGGCGGATCGCCACTACGCGAGAGTCTTCCGCGCGGACCGCGGCTTCGCGAGCCATGGTGATCACAGGCTTCTGACCTGGCTTCTGGGTTTGGTAGCGCTCGGCCTGTTGCAGGGACTCGACAGCTTTCTGGAAACTCTCCGCGGCGTACTTATCGGCGCCGGCGAGGCGGGCGAGCTGCACGGCGTTCTCGGCTTCATAGAGCTCGAAGGGATTCTTCTTATCGACCCGCACGGGTACGAAGGCGCCGCGCCCCATATGGGTGTACATGCCGCGCGGGAGCAGTTCATAGCGCGCGTTGATGGTTTCGATGACGCCGCGCGTATCGGGACGGATTACGTTTTCGATCACCACCACGTCGCTAGGCTGGGTGACCGCGTAATACGGCTCGGCGGTGACGATCAAGCCGAAGGTCTGGATATCGCAAGTAGTGTCGATCTTGCTGTTGGAGCCGGCACCGTAACTATCCAGGGTCAGCTCGCCTAGATTGAATCGCCCACAGCACGTAAGTCAGGTATTCAGGGCCAAAGCTGGAGGGCGGGGCGAGGTCTTTGAAGTCGGCCGAGACGTGGATGACGCCACGCTCACTTTCGACCTTGGCGGAGCCGCGCGACCGGGGCATGAGCGCGGTGCCTTGGAAATCGACTCGCGTAGCCCCGCCGCGATGCAGGTAATTCACCGCGGCTGTACTCCGCGCGACCACTTCGATACGGAAGACGGGTTGCGGATCCATCCGTTGCGGCACCGCTTGCGTAGGAGTCCTTTGAGTAGGATTGGGGACCTGCCCTAACAACAGGCTTCCCGCGACGAGCGCAATACAGCAGATCTTTGCGGGTCTCATAGCTGGAACTTGTGCATGTGATTGGCCACCGCGAGAGATCCTTTGCCCTCAATTGTTTCGGGCTGCCGGGTCAAGTTCATCCTACATGCGCTGCCCGGAAAAATCTACGGGTCGCGCGGAGCCTTTTGCGCTGTGGACCAAGACGTGACACACTGGAGAGCGCCAAGGAATAACCGTGCTGATGGCGGCGCTGAAAGACGAAGCGCTGCAACGGCATGTCCCCGGCATGCACTAGACCTTGTGGCTAGACATGGGGCAGTGCGCACATTGGAGAGTAGCGAGTTTATGGTTGGGCGAACGGTTCTGCAGTATCAATTCCTGGAAAAGCTGGGCGCCGGTGGCATGGGCGAGATTTTCAAAGCCCAGGACAAGCGGCTGAACCGGTTCGTCGCGATCAAGGTCCTGACGGCGGGCCGGGCCGACCTGGAACATCGCCGCCGATTCCTGCAGGAAGCGCAGGCCGCCAGCGCGCTGAACCATCCCAACATCATCACCATTCATGACATCGTCAGCGACGGCGAAATCGAACTGATGGTGATGGAGTTCGTGGCCGGCAAGACGCTGATGGCCCTGATCCCCAAGGGCGGGCTGCGGCCGCCGCTAGCCTTGCAGTACGCGGTGCAAATGGCGGATGCGCTGCATGTTGCGCACAACGCGGGCATCGTTCATCGGGACCTGAAGCCCGGCAACATCATGGTGACCGATTCGGGTCTGGTGAAGATTCTGGACTTCGGTCTGGCCAAGATCGCGGATCCCGGTCCCATCAGCGGCGACGATGACAACACGCGTTCGATCGCGTCCGCGCCGCTCACGGTGGAAGGATCCATCCTGGGAACCGTTAGCTACATGTCGCCGGAGCAGGCGCAGGGCAAGAAAGTGGACACGCGCTCCGACATTTTCTCGTTTGGAGCGGTACTGTATGAAATGCTGACCGGCGATCGCGCCTTCACCGGCGAATCCAGCATCACTACACTCTCGGCGATTCTGCGCGACGATGTGCGGCCGCTGTCGCAGGTGGCGCCCGACGTTCCGGCGCAGTTCCAGGCGCTGATCGACCGCTGCCTGAAGAAGAATCGCGACGAGCGCTGGCAGTCGATGCACGATGTGATGATGGCGCTGGCCGCGTTGCGCGCCGAATCGCAATCGGGTCAGCTCTACAAATCGCAAATCCGACAGGCCAAGCTGCGCGAGCTGGAAGCGACGCACACGCAGTTGCGGCCGCCCTCACCGCCGCCCGATTCGAGCAGCAACGCGAAGCCTGCGGGCAGCGATAAGAACAAGCTGATCGCGGGAATCGCCGCCGCGGTGATCCTGATTGGCTGCGGGATCGGCACCGCGATGTGGATGAAGCATCGCAAGGCAACCCAGCAGCAGGCCGCAGCGCTGGCCACTTCGCCTACTGAAGTTTCCGCCCAACCGCCGCCGGTTGCTCCGCAGACTGCCACCGCGACTCCCGCGGAGACGCCGGCAACGCCCGCAGAGCCCCCAGCCACGGCGGTCGCGCTGCCGCCGCCCGACGCAGTATTGAGCAACGACAACATCGTCGAGATGGTGCAGGCCAAAGTGGGCACGGGAATTATTCTGGCCCAAATTCGCGCGTCGAAAACCAATTTCAATCTGTCGACTGCAGAGGTGATCCGGCTGACCAAGGCCGGTGTTCCCGAGGCCGTGCTGGAGCAGATGCGCAACCCGAAGAAGGTTGTCTCTTCGAGCGCAGCCGTGAACCCGCCCACGAACGGGAAGCAGGGGAAAGACAAGGGGCCCCAGGCGCCCCCGCAATCGCCGATTCCCGCGACTCCGGCTCCGGTAACACTGCCGGCGGCGACTCCGGTCGTGACCGCGCCTCCGCCGGTCGTCACCGCGCCCGCGCCCAAGCCCGCGCCGGTGCGCGTCACGCTTGCGGACGCTTCGCCGTTTCAGATCACGCTCATGGCGGATATTCCGTCGGATATCGCCGAAGGCACGCCGCTGCGCTTCACCGTGACCGACGGATTCAAGGTCGGCGATACGGTGGTGATCGCGAAAGGCGCGACCGTCACCGGCGTGGTTGTCGAAGCGGCCAAGAAGAAGCTGATCGGCAGCAGCAAAGCGACCTTTAAATTGCTGCAGGCCGACGCGGTGGACGGCAGCAAGATCTCACTGCGCGTATCGTCCGCCAAGGGTCAGGCAGCTCGGAGCGTGGAAGCGCAGGGCAAGCAGAGACCCAAGGATATTTCCGCCACAGCGGGGACTGCATACATCGCCTACATTGATGGCGAGCAGGGCGTGATGGTCCACAAGTAGCCTTTACCGGATTGAGACAAGAAGGGCCGGGCTGTCTGCGGCGAGGGGGCCGTTGCTCTCGATCCGGAGGGGATTACAAACACCCCTCGGGAAAACGAAGTCGCGCAGCTTCCCGCGCGCTGGTCGCGTGTTAGGATAGCGGCGTGTCAACCCAGGAAGAACTGCAAGAACACGCCCAGCACGCCTCCAGTAGCTTCGACAAGCGAGTGGCGGCAAGCATGGCTGTAATCGCGGCAACGCTCGCGGTGGTCACGGTGATGGGGCACATTTCCACCACTGACGAGTTGCTCAAGCAGCAACAGGCGTCCGACAAATGGGCTTACTACCAGGCGAAATCGATCCGACGTTACACCTCGGATGTAGCGCACGATTTCCTGGCCGCGTTGGGGAAAGAGCAAGGCGCCGAGAAATATGCCAAGAACATCGAAAAGTATCAGCGCGAAGGCGAGGAAATAAAAGTCGACGCGGAGAAACTGGAGGAGGAGAGCAAGACCTGGGGCAGGCATGCTTTACGGCTCCACTTCGGCGGAATCTTTCTCGAACTCGCGATTGTGTTCTGTTCGCTGTCCATCCTCACCAAGCGCGCGTTCATCTGGTATGGCGCGATAATCCTGGCGGTGGTGGGCGCGGTGATCGCCTCGCCCGAAGTCGGCGACGTATTAAAGGAGATGATGCATCATTAGGAACTCGCGGATGGTGGCGTAGATCTTCACGCGCTCGTCCGCTTTGAAGTTCCCGTGGCCGCCGCCCGCAACCGTGTACAGCTTATTGGGCACGTCCGCCTTGGTCAACGCTTCCTTCAAACGGGTGGCGTGCGTGTAGGGAACCGTGGGGTCCGCGTCGCCGTGAATCGTCAAGACCGGCGGTAGCCCTGGGCGCACGTACTCGAGCGGCGAAACGCGCTTGGCGATTTCCACTTTATTGGGCATGCTGCCTATCCACGCGACGGTGTAGGTTTTCTGGTTCGGCCCGTCCAGGACATCGTTGACGTCGGTGATGCCGTACCAGTTGACGATCGCGGCGACTTTCGGCAGCTCCGGCCCGGGGCACTGGCGATCGAGGCCGGCGGCTTGCGGGATCATTCCGGTGGTGAGCGCAAGATGGCCGCCCGCGGATTCGCCGGTTACGACGAGTCGGGTCAGATCGATGTTGTGTTCGCGCGCGTGTTGGGCGATCCAGCGCAAGGCGCACAGGCAATCTTCGACCGCCGCGGGCGCGAGCGATATGCGGCCCAGCCGGTACTCGACGTTCACGACGTTCCAGCCCATCTCCAGAAACGGCAGGAACGAAAAGAGCGAGCTATCTTTACTGCCGCCGACCCAGCCGCCGCCGTGGATGAAGATCAGGGTGGGCTGCGGCGTAGTGCCGATGTCGCGGCGCTTGTACACGTCGAGCTTGGTCTCGTAGTTGTTCTGGACGCCGTAGGTGATGTTGGGGACGATCTGGTGATGCGTCGGTTGTTCGATTGCCCAGGTCGCAGCCGCGGGCGGCGAGTGTTGGGCGTAAAGCGGGGCCAAGGCCAGCAGGGTCAGCGCGAGGATCGGGATTCGCATACATACGACAATAAAGCGAATGAAGGCTCTGGTCAAAAGCAAAAACGCGCCGGGTTTGTGGCTCGAGGATATCGAAGCGCCGCACCCCGGGATCAACGACGTGCTGATTCGGGTCAAGCGGGCGGGCATCTGCGGCACCGACGTGCACATCTACAAATGGGACGATTGGGCGCAGCGCACTATCCCGGTGCCGATGGCGATCGGCCATGAATTCGTGGGCGAGATCGTCGAGGCCGGTTCCAACGTCAACGATTTTCATCCGGGCGATATCGTGAGCGGCGAAGGTCACGTGGTGTGCGGACGCTGCCGCAATTGCCTGGCGGGGCGGCGTCATCTGTGCGCGCACACGCTGGGGGTGGGCGTGAACCGGCCGGGCGCCTTCGCCGAATATATCGTGCTGCCGATGACCAATATCTGGCGGCACCATCACGGTATCGATCTGGACATCGCGGCGATTTTCGATCCGTTCGGGAATGCGGTGCACACGGCGCTGTCCTTTCCGGTGCTGGGTGAAGATGTGCTGATCACGGGCGCGGGTCCCATTGGCCTGATGGCGACCGCGGTCGCGCGTCATGCAGGCGCGCGATTTATCGTGGTGACGGATATGAATCCGTTCCGCCTGGATTTGGCGAAGAAGCTGGGTGCGACGGTCGCGCTGAACGTCAAAGGCGGGACGCTGGCGGAGGTGCAACAGCGTCTGGGGATGACGGAAGGGTTCGACGTGGGCCTGGAAATGTCAGGCAACGCGCAGGCGCTGCGCGACATGGTCGCCAACATGTGCCACGGCGCGCACATCGCGATGCTGGGGATTCCGGACAAGGAAATGTCGATCGACTGGCGCACCGTGGTGTTCAATATGCTGACCATCAAGGGCATCTATGGACGGGAGATGTATGAGACCTGGTACAAGATGACCGTGATGCTGCAGTCGGGGCTGGACATTAACCCGGTGATCACGCATCGCTTCCACTACACCGATTACGAGCGCGGCTTTCAAGCGATGATGGGTGGCGAGGCGGCTAAGGTGGTGCTGAACTTCGAATGAGTTTAGCCGCAGATTCACGCAGATTAACGCAGATAAGAATTGTTATCTATTTGCGTTCACGTCGGCGTGAGCAAACGCATACAGGTTCATTCGCGGCCAAGCTTCCGGTTCACGGTAGGAGGCGTCCCAGAATCGACGCGACGTAATTCTTGGTTTCCGGGATTTCGGGAATGCCGCCTGCGCGGTCCACGCGGCCGGCGCCGGCATTGTAGGCACTCAGCGCGAGCGAAACATCGCCATGGTAACGGTCGATCAGCAACTTGAGCAGCTTAGTGCCCGCGGTGAGGCTCTCTTCGGGGTTGAATGGATCGCCGACCTGAAACTGCGCCTGGGTGGCCGGCATGAGCTGCATCAGGCCTTGCGCGCCCTTGCTGGAGACTGCGCAGGGCTGGAACGCCGATTCCTGGCGGGCAACCTCGCGGACCAGCGCCGGGTCGACACGATTCTTCGCCGCGGCGACTTCAATCATGCGCGCCATGATGGTCTGCGGGACCGCGTCACAGACGGGATCCATTGGGGGAGGTTGGGGAAGGTCGATTTGCGGATGAAGAACCGCCACTTGCCTCGCGACTGACGCGCGTTGTTGCGCGAGGCCGGGCTCCATGGCCGCGCGAATGCGTTCCGGATCCTGGACTAATAAGAGGGCAAACAGCAATATCACGTTGTAGTGATCGTCGGAAACGCCATTGCGAAACAGTCCAGACAATCCCTAGGTAAAAGCTGATTTCAATCTTCAGGAGCCGCTGGCGATCACGACGTTCCTGCCGCTGGCCGCGCGAGCCGTCTACGCACCTCCGGCAGCAGCCAAAGCCGGTCCCGAAAGGAACAAATTTCGACGGCTGATCATACGGTCGGATTCCTTTCGGTAACACTGTACCAGCGTATGGTTGCTAGGAAACCTTTCTTTGCGCTGCTGGCGTTGCTCTTCCCCTAGACGCGCTAATCGCTCCCCCTAGCGCTCGAAATTCTTTTGTACTAATATGTCCTGAACCGGCTGGCGGGGAAACCGGCCCTTAGTCTCCGTGTGACTGAATAATTTCAGGCCCATTTAGGGAGGGGCACCATGAGATCTTTGCGCGCTCTACTTCTGCTCATCGCCTGCGCGGCGATGATATTTTCTCAAGTCACCAGCCGCCTGGAGGGAACCGTAACCGATCCTCAGGGCGCGACGGTAGTCAACGCTCAAGTCCGGGTCTCGAATGTGGCAACCGGCCAGAATTTCGAGATCAATAGCGACGAGCGCGGCTACTGGACGGTCCCCAGCCTGCCCACGGGGATTTACAAGGTGACGGTCAGTCTGCAGGGATTCAAGACCGAGGTTCGGGACAACATCAAGCTGGACGCGGGTGTACCAGCGACTGTAAACATGGCGCTCCAGATCGGGTCGCTCACAGAGACGGTGGAGGTGCAGGGCGGCGCGGAAATTCTTCAGACCGGAACGGCGACGCTGACCTCGACCCTGGTCGGACGGCAGTTGCATGAGCTGCCCTTTACGGGCAGCGTGACTCCGGGCGTGCCGCGCAGCACGTCGGTGTACGGGTTACCGCAGAGCGCGCTCAACACCACGCTGGATGGCATCAACATTCAGGACAACAGCAATCGTTCGAGTGACGGATTCTTCCTGGCAATTTTTCCGCGGGTGGAAGCCATCGAAGAGATGACTATCGTCGGCGCGGCGGCGGGCGCCGACAGCAACGGCGAAGGCGCGCTGCAGATGAAGCTGGTGACCCGCAACGGCACCAACGAGTTTCACGGCGGGCTGTTCGAGCAGCATCGCAATCAGTTCTTCAACGCCAATTACTACTTCAACAACCTCAACAGCCAGCCGCGCGATCACGTGGTGTTCAATCAGTTTGGCGGCTTGTTCGGTGGGCCCATCAAGAAGAACAAGCTGTTCTTTTTCGTCCACATGGAGGCGCTGCGACTGCCGCAGACTTACACGGAGCCGACCGGGCAGGTGTTGACGCCGGAGGCCGTCGCGGGCAATTTCCGTTACAAAGATTCCAGCGGCGCGGTCAAGACCGTGAACGTGTTCCAGCTCGCGGCCGCCAATAATTTCACGTCGACTCCTGATCCGATCATTGCCAAGACGCTGGCGCAGATCGCGTCCTTAACGAATGGCGCGGCGGGGCTCAAGAGCCGCATCGTGAGCAACACCGACTACAACCGGAACAACCTGGACTTTCAGAGCAAGGGCGGCAACTATCGCAAATTTCCCACCACGCGATTGGACTATAACGTCACCTCCAAGCATCATGTGGAGTTGATTTACAACTATCAGACCAACCTGCGTTCCCCGGATGGCGTAAATGTCGGAACGGCCAGTCCGATCTTCCCCGGCACTGGCAACGTGATCAATGGAACGGTGGACGGGAATCAGGGAGGCATCGCCTTCTCAGCGGTCGCGGCCGTGCGCTCGACGATAACGCCGCGCCTGACCAGCGAAGTGCGTTTCGGACTGACCGGTGGAACCGTGATCTTCAATAACGGGATCGGGCAGCCGGACTTCGCGCAGTTCAACGGCTACGCTCCGAGTTTCAACAGTTACATCACGAATCCTTTCCGCACCACCGGCCAGACGCGCCGCAACACGCCTCTGAAGCAATTGAACGCGAATCTGACGTATTCTCGCGGCGCCCACCTGTACAACTTCGGTGGAAGTTTCACCCAGGTGAATACCTGGACTTCCTCAGCCAATAACAGCCAGTTCACGCCCGGCGTGACTTTTTCGCTGGCCGCGGGCGATCCAGTCAGTACTGCGTTGTTCAATGCCGCCAACTTCCCCGGTAGCAACGCCACCAATCAGAGCGACGCTGGCGCTCTTTACGCGCTGCTTACCGGCCGTGTCTCTTCCATCACCAGGAACGTAATTCTGGACGACGCCACACGGAAGTACGGCGCTTTCCAGCCGGTCGTAAAAAATCGCCAGCGGGAGACTGCGATCTTCGTGCAGGACTCCTGGCGCTTGCGGCAGGGGCTTACCTTCAACTACGGCATCCGCTTCGACCTGCAAGCGCCGCCCATCAACCTGAACGGCGTCTATACGCGCCCCGGCTATGCGGGCGTGTGGGGTGTCTCCGGCGTTGGCCATCTATTCCAACCCGGAACTCTTACCGGTACCGCGCCGGTCTTCAATCTGACACAAGCAGGCGAAACCGGTTACGATTTGAAACCGCTCTACTCTCCGTCGGTTGGTCTGGCCTACGTGCTCCCCAAGAGCAGCTTCAAGCCTCTCGCGTGGCTGATCGGCAGAGAAGGCGAGAGTGTGCTGCGCGCCGGCTACTCCATCAACAGCGTGCGTGAAGATGGCTCCACCTTCTCGGTCTGGAACACCAACCAAGGCCGCACTTTGAGTCTCAGCGTGGATCCCGCCGGGTTCCCCACGATTTTCGGCGCCCCCGGATCGGTGCTGTTCCGCAACCCGCTGCCTTCCCGCGCGACACCGGATCCGGCCTTCCCGCTGACGTTGTCCAATAACAACAGCGTGGCCGATTTCTCACCGGATCTGCGGACCGGCTACGTGCAGAGCTGGAATTTTGGTTTCCAGCGGCAACTCACCAAGAACACCGTTCTTGAGGTTCGTTACGTGGGCAACCATGGCACCGGCCTGTGGCGCCAGATCAATCTCAACGAAGTAAACATCTTTGAGAACGGGTTCCTGAACGAGTTCAAGATCGCACAGGCCAACCTGGCTCTGGCCCGGCAGAGCAACGCGGCCAGCAATGTGTACGCCGGAGCGGCGGGTCAGACGCCTTTGCCGATCATTTCCCTGGCGATCGGTACGAATAACGACACCATCACGGCGACGCAGATCGCGCAAGGACAGGCGGGAGCGTTGGCGGGAGCAATCGCCACCAATGCAACCCGAATGGCTAAATTAACTGCCGCCGGGCGGCCGGCCAATTTTTTCCAGGTGAATCCGCTGGCTGGCGGAACCGGTTCTGCGCTTCTGGTGGTGAATGCGGGCCACACACACTACAACGGTTTGCAGACCGAAATTCGGCAGCGCATGTCTAAGGGACTGCTGTTCCAGGGCAGCTACGTTTGGAGCCATGCCACTGGGAACGAGTTCAGCAACGGCATCGCGGGCAGCTTCAGCACGCTGCGTAATTACGGGCTGGACAAAGGACCCTCGCCCTATGACATTCGGCATGCTCTCAAGATGAACTGGATCTATGAGCTGCCGTTCGGGCCTAAGCGCCACTACCTGAATGGACACTACAACGCGATCGCGCGAAAGGCGCTGGAAGGCTGGGAAATCGCTTCCGTTACGCGCGTGCAGTCCGGCTCGCCGATCCGCTTGCTGAGCAATCGCGCCACCTTCAACTTCAATAACCAGCTGACCAACAACGGAGACGCGGGCGTGGTACTGCATAACATCAGTTACAGCCAGCTCCAGGACATGATGCATATCACCAAGAGCACCAACTCGCTGGGGCAGGGAGTGGTGAGCTACTTCCCACAGGCGTTCATCGACAACACGCTGGCTGCGTTTGATCTGGCGCCCGGTAAGACGGTGGATCCGAACCAGCCTTACCTCGGACCTCCGGCGGCAGGCCAACTCGGCGACCGGGCGTTCCTGTACGGACCGCGGCAGCAGAAGTGGGACGTCAGTGTGGTGAAAAAGACGCAAATCGGCGAGCGCGCCAACGTAGAGTTCCGCGCGCAAGCCCTCAACGTTTTCAATCTCACCAACTTCCTGTTGTACGTTCCGGGCAACGGGATCACAACCGGCCTTACTGTGAACAACGCTTCGTTCGGGCAGCTTGCCGCCAACTCGGCGTATCGCGACCTGCCGAATACTAATGACACGGGCGGACGCATTATCGAGTTCGTGATCAAGTTCAATTTCTAGCGTTTCGTTTCTATTTTCATCGCGATGGGGCAGGATCAAACCTGCCCCGTCTTTTTTTTGAAAGTTTTTCCGCTCGGTGCGGCATTCCCTGGCCATGTGGATCGCCTACGTTCTGCTTGCCGCAACCCGCTTTATCCCCAGTCCGGCCGACGACGCGTCCATCCGCGAATTCGTGCGGCGGAGTTACGATCACCGTCCGGCGGACGAGCAGGTGTGGTCGGAGCGCATGCGCCTGCCGGCGCGCGTCGTTCAAATTTACATGCTGACGCGCGATGTGGCGGAGGTACGGGTGGTGCAGAGCGAGATCGGTTCGATGGTTTGGAGCCGCCGCGAGTTTCGGCTGGTACTGCGCAGGACTGGAGAGACGTGGGGACTAAGTAGTGAATTTGTAGCCCATTGAAGTCATCGCATCGATGATCCGCGTGCGGATCGCGCCCACTTCTTCCGAGGTCAGCGTGCGGTCCGGCGCGCCCAGCGTCAGACGATACGACAGGCTGCGCTCGGCGGTGGGCAGCGTGTATTCGCGCAGGAATTCGACGGCGATGATTTCGGGAGCTTGGGGGATCGCCGCCTGGACCTCGCCGATCAGCGCTCGCGGTGTTGCGATCACCGACAGATCGAAGGTGCTGGTCGGGAATCGTCGCAACGATTGGTAAGGGACCGAGGAGGGTTGGAGCGACGCCAGCAGGTCCAGATCCAGGTCCAGCACAGCGGCGCGACCGGTTTCGACCATGCGGGGATGAAATT
>WNFL01000601.1_pt2 | contig 12350 bp, 9 predicted proteins | sample 5400361 | NCBI WGS metagenome assembly WNFL01 (sample SAMN13153351, study PRJNA577476) | soil metagenome | isolation source: 40 cm soil on Douglas fir-dominated hillslope | place: USA:California | collected 2013-09-17
TCATTAGCCGGCAAACGCATCGAAGCATTTCCCCGCGCGATCAGCTCATTGCTTCGCACGTTGAGCAGCAGCAGATCGCCTTTTCCCTCGCGCAATCCGGCCTGCCACGCGGGGCTATCGGTCAACTCAAGGACGCCATTGGTGCCGCTATAGACCGCCCGGCCGGCGGTTAATCTCGCATCATCCTGTTCGATTATCACATTGTCCTGCGCCACCATCTGTTGCAGCTCATTCGTGCCGGAAAAGGTGACAGTCATGAGACCGCAACTCATCTTCCCTTTGGGTTTGCCGTCGGCCGTTTCGTTTACCAGGACCTCCTCGCGAAAGACCGCTGAATTGGTTCGAATTTCGTAGCTCTGCGACCGGATTTCGACGAACTGATTCGTTGCCGGCATCGAGTTGGTGATAAGCGGGGTCGGACGGGGAAGGAAACCAGAGGCGCCCATGCTTTGGCCTGGCATCTTCAACCAGGCATGGCCGTCAGCGTAGAAGATTTTGTTCGTGCGATCAATAAGCAGTTCATCACCGCTGCCTTCCCGCACCCCACTGCGCCAGGCCGGATGGTCCTGCACGTGAACCACACCGGTGGCCGCGGAATAAGTCACGCGCTCACCGGTGGTATGCACGGTTTCATAATCAATCACCACATGCTGCTCCGCGAGGATGCTTTGCAACTGCCGCTCGTGCATCGGCAGCACGACCGTAAGCCGTTCGCTCGTGAGCGCCAGATTCGTGCCCGCCACGCGCACATCCCCTTCATAGATGCCTTTACCAGTGTTCGCCCCGTAAGCGAACCGTTCGGAAAAAATCTCGATGCCTTTTGCATCGAGGGCATTCGTCGGCGGGTTGGAGGATTGCCCCTCAAGCAAATCCGGATGCACAATCGTATGAACGCGATTGGAGATAAAGAGGTTCGAATTGGTCTGCTGCCAAAAAAATCCTTCGCCCGCAATGGAGAACTTCCCGTCCGCGGTCTGGACGCGAAGGGGACCAGCGGAGTTCAACGAGTGCTGGGCTGGGTCATGCAGGCATTGAGGGCACTCCACCACCATTTCACTCTCGCCATTCTCGCTGAAGGTCTGCAATTTAGCTTCCTCAATCAAAGTCGTGCCATCCGCCCGGTGCTGTCCCCTGGCCCCTCCGAGGAGCGACTTCATTTGCGTCGGGTGGTCAGGCCAATAGTCCGCAAACTGAAACTTGTCCGCGCCGAACTGTTGCGCGCGAAGCATGCCTGCGGTCAACACGAGGCCTAGGGCCACAAACCCCATGATGATTTGAGATGGCTGCCTCTTGCCAGCGTCCCCGAGTTTGTAATGTCCGCTCATGAGCAGGGTTGGGTCCGATAGCCTATCGCGCCGCTGCCCATATTTTCAGTTCGGTCCATCGCTCAATGCGCCATCCGGTTTCGGGTGCGTCTCGATGAAAATGCCGGTCGCGCCCGCGGCCAGCGCGCAACGAGCCAACACCGGCGCGAATTCCCGCTCGCCACTCGTCCGGTCACCGCCTGCCCCGGGAAGCTGCACCGAATGCGTCGCGTCGAAAATCACCGGAAACCCAAGCCGCCGCAGGATCGGGATGGATCGCATGTCCGCCACCAGATTGTTATAACCGAAAGTAGTGCCGCGCTCCGTCAATAGTAGCCGTCTGCCACCCGCTTTCTGCGCCTTCTCCACGACTTGTCCCATCTCCGCGGGGGAGAGAAACTGCCCTTTCTTCAAATTGACGATGCGACCGGTTTGGACCGCCGCAGCGATGAGGTCGGTTTGGCGGCAGAGAAAGGCCGGGATTTGCAGGATGTCCACCGCTTTGGCCGCTGCTTGCGTTTGCGCTTCGGTGTGCACGTCGGTGAGCACCGGGACGCCGATCTTTGCCCGAACTCTGGCCAAAACCTTTAATCCCTCTTCCAATCCTGGCCCGCGGAAAGACTTTGCCGAGGTGCGGTTGGCCTTATCGAAGCTCGCTTTGAAAACGTAAAAGATGCCGAGTTGGTCGCAGGTCTGCTCGAGCGCGGAGGCGACTTTGATGCAGAGTTCCTCGCTCTCGATCACGCATGGTCCGGCAATGAGGGTAAGCCGGCGGGGGTCGGTGAACGATTTCCAAATGGCGGCGTCATTAACCACGGCGGTGGTTTTAGCAGCGCCAGCCACGAATGTAAATGCGTGGGATTTTTCCCCCACTGGCGCTTTTCGGATTGTTGAGTAAACTCCCCACAGGTATTTTGAATTTATATGGAAAACACCCCATTCACCGTCCTGCTCGTGGAAGATGATCTCAATGACATTTTCCTGGTGAAACGAGCCTTCAAGAAAGCCCGCCTCCAAAACCCCCTGAACGTCGTCACTGACGGCCAGGAGGCCATTCATTATCTGCGCGGCGTGGGGAAATATGCCGATCGCGAGACCTATCCGTTGCCAACCCTCATCGTGATGGACATCAAAATGCCGCGCCGAACAGGTTTCGAGGTTTTGGAATGGGTTAAGGGACAGGGTCGTCCGTTGCGCCGAATCCCCATCGTGATTGTCTCCTCCTCCGACAATCCATCCGACATCAACCAGGCCTACGAACTGGGCGCCAACGCCTACATGGTCAAACCCATGGACTATCGCGCGGTCGAACATCTCTTTCAATCCATCACCCACTATTGGGGTTTGGAATGCGCCAAGCCCGAGTTGGAAGCCGTTGGGAACTTGTCTCAGTAGGGAGCGCGCATAGTCCCCTTGGATAACCGCGCGGAATCATCGGGAGAATGGTTTCAAATTGTGGAGGCCGAATACCATCATCCGTCAGAAACTGCTCCTGCTCGAAAGCACGAAATGAACCANNNNCCCGCCGTGCCCGCAAATGGCTGCTGCTCCTCGCCCTCGTCCTGGTGGTTGCGGTCCTCTCGGGCTGCCAGACACTCAACTTTTACAAGCAAGCCATCAAGGGCCAGTACCAAATCATCGCCCACCAGCAGCCGATCGAAAAAATGCTCGCCGACCCGCAGACTCCAGCCCCGCTCAGAGACAAACTTCAATTGCTTCAAAACCTGCGCCGCTTTGCAGAACAGCAACTCAAGCTGCCGGTAGATGGCCATTACCGAAAATATGTGGATGTGCATCGGCCCTTCGTCGTCTGGAATGTCGAGGCCGCGCCGGAGTTCTCGATGGAATCGAAGACCTGGTGGTATCCGCTGCTCGGCAGCCTGAAATACCGTGGCTACTTCGTCGAGCGAAGCGCGCGTAATTACGCCGAAGGGTTGCGGCAAAAAGGTTGGGACGTTTACGTCGGCGGCGTTGAAGCCTATTCTACACTCGGCTGGTTCAAGGACCCGGTTCTTAACACGTTCATTTTCCTCCCGGAGCCGGAGTTGGCTGAAACCATTTTCCACGAGCTTGGCCACCAGCGCGTCTTCGCGAGCGGCGATACGGATTTCAACGAGGCCTTTGCCACGACCGTTGGCCAGGAGGGCGCACGGCGCTGGCTCCGGCTTAAAGGCGATGCCGCTGGTTACGACGGCTATCTCGACCAGCTTGGACGCACCAGCCGTTTCGTCCACTTGATCATGGGCGCGCGCCAGCAATTGGAGGCCCTCTACGGCGACCAGCGCGCCGAAGATGGAAAAGTAAAGGCGGCAAAAAAACGCCCGGTCCCGGACGAAGAATTGCGCCGCCAAAAACAGCACATCATCGAGCAATTGCGCCACGATTACGCCCAGCTAAAAGCGCAATGGGGCGGCGATTCAGAATATGATGCGTGGTTCGCTCACGAGGTTAACAACGCCAAACTCAATTCCGTCGCCGCCTACTATGACCTCGTCCCCGGTTTCGAGCATTTGCTCAAACTGAACAGCGGCGATTTGGAGAAATTTTACCGGGCTGCGGAGAGTCTCTCCAAAAAGGCCAAAAAGGAGCGCCAAAAGGCGCTCAGAACATGGGGCGGCCTTGGCGAAAACAAGCTTGATTCAAAATCCCCTTAACCTAGACTTGGCACCTTGGGGGTGTGGCGATGGCTCAGGGAAGGAATCGGTTTATGATGTCTCAGACAAAAACGAACTCCGGGGTGAAGAGAGCCAAAATCCGGCTGCCATACGCTCTTTGTCACTTCGTCCGCAGCCTCTTTGTGCTGCTGGGCGTGGGGTTGGCGCCAGCCTTGATGGCTTCGGAGAACGTTGCCCATCGGCCCTTTGCCATGTGGGCGGACATCCCGCGCCCGCGCGAGTTTATCGTGGGCGCCGTGTACGAAGAATCTGAAGCCTATCGTATCTGGACCGGCCACACTTCCCATAACATCACCACTCACGCGGACGGCGAAAGTTACGGCATAGATGTCACCCAGGGCTATGTTTCTATCCAATACGGCATCATCGAGAATTGGGCTGCGGATCTGACTGTCGGCGCCACCACCGTTGGCTGGCGCTTCTTCGACAACGGCGCGATTAAATCCACCACCGGCATCATGGACACCTCCTTCGGGATCAGGTATCAGATTTTCAATGAAGCCGCCGCCGACTCTTCCTGGCTTCCTACGCTCACTTTTCGCGCCGGCGCCGTCATTCCCGGTTCTTTCGATGAAAGCATCCCTTTCGCCCCCGGCAGTCGTTCCGCGGCCATTGAACCGGAATTCCTTCTGCGAAAGCACCTCGGTTCCTCGGGGTTCGGTGTGTATGCTGACGCGCTGTTCCGTTGGAATCGCACCACTGCCAACGACCAATACATCACCGTCATCGGCCTCTTTCAACAAATCAAAGGCTGGGAGCTGGACGTCGGTTACCGGCACCTCCAGAGCATTTCCGGCCGCGATATTGTCCTGAATCCCGATAACACCATTGATTATCCCAGGTCGGTCCGGGAAAACAACGATTCCATTGAAGCCGGTTTCAGCTACACCACCCAACGTCGCATCCGTTACGGGTTCCATACCCGCACCGTGTTCGACGGCAGCAATACCGATCGCAAATTCTGGATCGGCGCATCCATCGATGTTCCATTCGGTGGAAAAGTCGATTGAACTCGTTCTCATCCTCGTCCTCGTCCTCGTCCTCGTCCTCGTTCTCGTTCTCGTTCTCGTTCTCGAGTATGGATTTCGGGACCTCCGGAGTGCCTTCCTGACCTCCGTAGTGCTTTCGACGGAGGAGGCTGACGAAGGAGGTCGCACTTTGGACTTTGAAACCACCATCGCTTTGAAGCATATTGCCAGCATGACTTCGCTAAGCCTGACCGAACCTTATGGCCGGACTGCCTACGACCGCCGCCGTTTCCTCCATCGCCTCGGCCTGAGTGCAGTCCTGTTTGCAGTCCCCGGCGCGTTCGCCGAAGAATTGGCGCTCACCCCGCGCCAAACGGAAGGCCCTTTCTATCCGGATCATCTGCCCCTCGACACGGACAACGATCTGATTATCGTCAATGATGGCATCACTCCGGCCAGCGGCCAAATCACCCACCTCAGCGGCCGTATTCTCGATACCCACGGCGCGCCCATCCGCAACGCCCTCGTCGAAATCTGGCAGGTGGATAATCACGGCGTCTATTTGCATAGCCGCGACGCTCACGCGGTCCGCGACCAGAACTTCCAGGGCTTTGGCCGCTTCCTCACCGGCTCCAGCGGCGAATACTATTTCCGCACGATCAAGCCTGCCCTTTATCCCGGGCGCACCCGGCACATTCACTTCGCCATCAAAATGAAGGGCCGCGACAAATGGACCACCCAATGTTACGTCAAAGGCGAGCAGCAGAATGAGCGCGACGGTGTGTTGAATGGCATCAAGGATTCCAGGGCCCGCGCCTCCGTCATCGTCGATTTTGCTCCCATCAAAAGCTCGCGCATCGAGGAACTGGCGGCCAAATTCGACATCGTGATGGGATTCACACCGGAAGTATGAGGAAAAATCAAAATCCCAAAGTTCGCTGAAAACGAAACCAATCCGAGGAGTCCAAATGAAACGATTAATGATGCTCAGCTTCGCCGTTATCCTTTCTCTGACGGCCCCGGCCCAGGACTGGGCCAGGGCGCGAATTGACAAATCACCGCGTCATCTCGAGTGGGTCAAAGTCAAACAGGGCGACCGTGAAGTCAATTGTTTCATCGCTTATCCCGAAGTGAAAGAAAAAGCCACCGCGGTGGTGGTAATCCACGAAATCTTCGGCCTGACTGATTGGGTCCGCAGCGTGGCCGATCAACTCGCCGAGGCCGGCTACATCGCCATCGCGCCCGACTTGCTTTCCGGCTCTGCGCCGGGCGGCGGCACGGCCGAATTGGGCGGCGGCGACGCCGTCCGCAAAGCCATCTCCTCCCTCAAACCCGACCAAATCACCGCCGACCTGAATGCTGTCGCTGAATACGTCGCCAAACTTCCCGCCTGTAACGGCAAGCTTGCCGTCGGCGGCTTTTGCTGGGGTGGCGGGCAGACCTTCCGTTATGCAACGAACAACAAAGATGTGAAGTCAGCGTTTGTATTTTACGGCACCGCGCCCGAAAGCGAAACCGATTTGGCCCGCATCCAATGTCCGGTTTATGGTTTTTACGGTGAGAACGACGCGCGGGTGGATGCCACCATCCCAACGACCTCCGAGCTGATGAAAAAGGCCGGCAAGACCTACGAACCGGTAATCTACAAAGGCGCCGGCCACGGTTTCATGCGCGCGGGCGAAGACCCGAACGACAAAAATCCAGCCAACAAGAAAGCCCGCGACGACGCCTGGAAACGCTGGAAAGATTTGCTCAAAAAGATTTGATCGCTCCCGGACCCACTTTAGCCTTTAGCCTTCAGCCTTTATCCTTTGCCTTACGGCATCCGCACCGTACGATAAAATCTGCGCCCCGGCGCCGAGCTCTCTAAATACTGTTGCGAACCGCCTGACATCGTCCGGGTGGCCTGCGTTGACCAGATCGTAAAATTGCTCGAGCTCTCCAGCGCATATCGCTGCCAATTCACACCGGTGAAGCTGACCTGGGCCTGTCTGCCCGGCAGCCTTGCAATCCCGAGCCGGCTCATCATGTTCCAATTGAGTATGTCGTTGCCCGAAGCGCCACCTGCGCCATCCACGGCGATTCGATAAGTCGTCCCGGCAACGGCGGAGAATCCCAGCCGGCTGGTCACCACGCCACCCACATCATCGTCATTGCCGGCTATCGCCGTGAGACTGGTCACGTTGTTGCCAGTATAAACCGCCAGCACAGTATCGAACGAGCTCCCGGCGGTGTTGAATTCCACCGGCCCGTTGATGGGCGCCACCCAGGTATACCAAACCGAACGTCCACCCACGTCGCCCGCGTGCGCCGGCTCGTACGGTTCCTTGCTGGCCGCAATGGTAAAGCCATTCGTGGTGCCGGAAGTCCCGGAAATTACGTTAGCGTTCGCGAAATCATCATTGCCGGCAGGATTAAGGTTGAGGATGACGGTCCCCACCGCGCCCTGGTATCCATCAACCGCAATGCGATACGTCGTCCCCGCATTGGCCGCGAATGAAACGTAGCTTTGCAAGTAAACGCCAAAAATAATGTCATCATTGTTGGCCACCAGGGCCAGGCTCGAGACGCTGTTGCCGGTATATACGGCCAGCAAGGTGTCAAAGTTGCTTCCCTTCGTCGTTATTACCGCGGTCTGGTTCACACTCGGGGTCCATTTGTACCAAATCGAATGCCCTCCGATATCGGCCGCATGGTTGGGTTCGCCCGCCTCCCTGGTTGCGCAGTCGGTGCTTAGCGAAGTGCTAAACGGTGTGGCCGTTACACTGATTGCGTTCGCAAAATTGTCGTTGGCCGGAGTGCATGCCGGCTGGGGTCCGATCGTGATCGGGACCAGGGTCACATTATTATTCGTGTCGCTCTCAGCGATCAGGCCCGCGGGATTGAGCGCCATTCGCAAAACGTAACTCCCGTCCGGCACGCCCGTAATATCCACGTACTGGCACGGCAAATTGGCCTTATAGACATCCGCCCAGCCAGCCTGCAGGCCCTGATAATTGCAATTGAATACCGCGCTCTGGTTGGCCGTCGGCGACCAACGCCTGTTATCCGTCACACAAAAACCAACTTTGTGGCCCGTCGCCACGGTGTTTCCATTCGTATCCAGCAGCGAGTACTGCGCGAAATCCTCGAAATGATAATGCCCGTGGCAGGAGGCGTAGTGAAAGAGGACATTGGTGGATGGATCGCCTATCACCAGGTCGCCGCTTCCGATATTGCGAGTCTCCGCGTTGAAGGTAAGCAAAGTGTGTGTGCCGGTTGATTCGCAACCCTCGACCACCTCGCAATCGGTGCTCGCAAACGTCTGGGTCGTGATGGCCGGCGAAGCGGCTGGGCCCCAAAAAATCAAGTCCGGCAGCGCCGCACAGGCCTGGTTCCAATTCAGCATCATCATGCCGAACGCGCCGCCATAACCATCAACCGCGATGTGGTAGGTGGTGCCGGCCACGGGCGTGAATGTCACCCGGCTGAACCGGTTGGTCGCGCCGGCGATGTCGTCGTTGTTCGTGACCACCGTCAGGCTCGAAACGCTGCTGCCGGTATAGACGGCCAGTAATGTATCAAAGTTGCTGCCGGTCGTGTCCATCGTTACCGCAGTGCTGTTGGGCGCCGTCCAGCAAAACCACAGCGACTTGCCGCCGGCATTTCCCGCATGATTGGGTTCGCCAGGCTCTTTGGTTGCCGTCGTGTTATCCGCCGGATGCGAGCCGCAACTGCCGCTGATCCCCACGCAGGTGGCAAAATTATCGCTTTGACAGAAATCCTGGGCCAGCGGTTGCTCCCGATGCAGCGAAAGATCCGCGTCATTGGTGCTGGAGCGAATATAATCCGGAACGTTCGGGCTGCCGGTGCGGTAAACCTCGATTTTGTAGTCGCGGCAGGCGCAAGCGTTGCTCATTGCGATGTCCAGGTATTGTGCGTCGCTGCTGCGGCAACCCACAATCGTGTGGCTCGGAGTCGTGTAAATCAGCGTCCAGCCGTTCGAAGCACACGGCTTGGAATATACTTTCTCAAAAACTGTGAGCGTCCCGTTGCAGTTCGTGACGCCTGGGTTCCAGTTCAACCGCGCCTTATCACCCGCCAACGTGCCGGCCTGGCAGCCATCCCCATTGCAATCCTGCTGATATGTCCACCACGCGTCATCAATAAACGCAAGTTGGCACTGCCCCTTGTTCGCCCAGGTGAGGATGATGCTGGTCACCAGAAAACAAAGCAGCCCGCGTGAGATCCTGATTATTCCCTCCAACTTTAAGGCGGCAAGGCTATGAAAACGTTTCTCATTCATTTGTCGAATTTCCCTGTTTTCCTGCCTCGCCGCCATGTCTTCTCAGCGATTTCCACGCCTCGCTGATCTTTCCTTTGCGACTTTGCGTTAAATCTTAGTTCGTCTTTTTCCCCACGAGCTTCTTCTCAAACGCCCCGTCTCCCCCCAGCACCTTTTCAAATCCATCGCCGGTTAACCACGCCTTGCCCTGCGCATCGCCTTTCAGGTAACCATCCCAAAACGCCACCGAGCTCATGCGAATGTACATTTGAAAGTGCTCATCCTTCTCCCCTCCGCGCATTCTACCGCGCCCCGAGAAAATCATGTGGTCCCCGTCCTTGAACGTGACGAGGAATTGATCCGCCCCATTCGTGTGATCGAAAGGCAAACGCCGCTCTTCCGGTGTTGTGTTCCCAATCGGGCTGGAATCCTTCGTCCCCGTCATGTGCAGGCACGGGATTTTAATGGTGGTGAAGGCCGGGTCGAGCCTCGCTTTAACTATTGGAACCGGTGAACTCATCGGAATCGCCGCTTTCACCCTTGCGTCCCCCATCGACCTTTCCCTGCCCCCGGGCGCAACAAACGTTTCCCCCGCAATCGCCAGCGTCGTGAACGCGCCAAAAGAATGCCCCGCCACACCGATGCGATTCAGGTCGAGCCGTTTCTTTAGCGGACCGTTCTCTCGATTCATCTTTTCCATTTGGTCAATCGCGAAGCTCACGTCCAGCGGACGGTTCGTGGCGTTTTCCAAATTGGCCGCTGACTTGCGCATGTTCTCCATGGCGTCTGCCGCTCCGGCATTTTGCCAGACCGCGTTGTCGCTGCCGAGATGCTGCACGTGCACAGAAACATAGCCGTGGCTGGCCCAGTGCCGGCCCAGGTATTCGTAGCCCTCGCGCGACCCGCCCAGCCCGTGCGAAAAAATCACCACCGGAAATGGTCCGTCGCCGGTCTTCGGAAAATAAATCTTTACCGGCAGCTTGCGCTCGCGTTTCGGGTCCAGCCAATCATAACGAATGATCTCGACCGCGTACGGTCCTGCGGATTGCTTGTATTCCAGGGAAGTGTCGTTGGTCTGGCCTGCGGCCAGCGGCCCACGCCAACCGGCCCACAGAATTAACACTAAGACCGGAAAACGAAGCAGTTTCATCGCTTCATAGGACGAAACCCCGGGCAGATTTGTTACGAGGTGTTGTGGCAAACCCCGTAGGGGTGGCCTGTTTATAGCCAAATCTTGCCCCCTGAAATATTCTTTTTGTTTTTCAGCGGCGCGCTTTTGGAGCTTTCATTCGGGTCTCCCCGCCCGCTTGATTTTCTGGCCCCACAACGGATTGCTCGGTTGGCGCGCCGCTGAAAAACAAAAAGAAAAGGTTGTTTGGTCCACGGCCATCTATAAACAGGCCGCCCTACGGGGTTTGAGCAATCACTCGAGCAGCGGAGCTTACGAGGTGCACTTTTAGCTCGCACGCGACAAAGTTTTCCTCACCATACCGTGACCAACGCATGCCGACCACAAGCTCGAATCCTCCCGAGTCCGCCACTATTCCAGCCGTGCCGGAATTGACCCATGTGCGCCAGCTTTCACGCCAGCAATGGCGTTCGGGCATCGCGGCCTGGCTCGGATGGATGTTCGACGGCCTGGACATGCATCTCTATACCCTCGTAGCAGCGCCCTTCGTCGCGCAACTGCTCTTGGCCACGAGTACGACGGACCCTCGCGTCGGACGTTATGGTTCAATCATTCAAGGCGCATTTCTTCTGGGATGGGCGTTCGGTGGCGGATTTTTTGGACGCATCGGTGACCGGCTCGGTCGCGCCCGTGCCTTGAGTCTCACGGTGCTAACCTACGCCGCGTTCACTGGCCTCTCGTTTTTCGCCCAAACCTGGTGGCACTTGCTTATTTTCCGCTTTCTTGCGGCCCTGGGCATCGGCGGCGAATGGGCCGTCGGCGCGTCGTTGCTGTCCGAAACCTGGCCGCGCAAGTGGCGGCCCTGGATTGCTGCCGTCCTTCAAAGTGGCGTCAATGTCGGGATACTGGCCGCGGGCCTTGTGATTTTTGTGCTGGCCGCCGCGCCGCCGCGTTACGTCTTTCTGGTCGGCATCCTGCCCGCCCTGCTCGTGTTCTGGATTCGCCGCGCCGTTCCCGAAACCGACGAATGGCGTTCGGCCAAAGAAATGGCTCATAAAGACATCCCGGGTGTGCGGGATTTGTTCCGTGGGGAGGGGCGGCGTATTACGATTTGGGTCGTGCTCGTCTGCGGCATCTCTTTAACCGCTCACTGGGCCTTCATGTTTTGGCATCAGCAACATCTGCGGAATTTGCCCGAGGTGCTCAAATGGAGCCCGGAGCAAAAGAACAAGCTCGCCAGCACGGCCATGTATCTGGTGATCGGCTCTTCGATTCTGGGCAATTTTTTCGCCGGTGGGCTCTCGCGATTCATCGGCTACCGCGCAACCATCGCCGCGATGTTCTTCCTCTATTTCTTCGCCATGTTCGGCGCCTACTACATCCCACGGGACCATCGGAGCTTGCTGTACTGGTTCCCCTTGATCGGTTTCTGCCAGGGCACCTTCGCGCTCTTTACGATGTATCTGCCTCCCTTGTTTCCCACGTTGCTGCGCACCACCGGCGCGGGCTTCTGTTACAACATCGGCCGCACCATTGCCGCTTTCGGAACCGTCTTTTTCGGTTTGTTCTCCACCGTCGGCGATCACCGCCTCGCCCTCTATTACGCCGGTTTCCTTTTTCTGCCCGCAGCCGCCATCTCATTCTTTCTGCCCCGCGTTCGGGATTAACCAGCCGTTTTTCACAAACTTTCACACCGCCCCATTTTCTTAAGAAATGGAATGCGCGCAAAGTTCAACTGGGAGCGCAAAGTTTCCCCACGGATCGAGGGTCGCGAAGCGTATGGAGTGCGTGGTGCTTGCTCCCGCTTTACGGAAGGTTTCCAGGCTTGCGTCTCTCCATTCCGCACCCTATTCAGTCCTTATGTTTCTGCGCGCCTGTTCTCAGAGTTTTCCATCCTTTCCCTCCATGAACACCCTCAGCTTCTCCCTCACCTCGCTGCTCTGCGCCACCACACTCCTCCGAGCCGCCGAACCTCCCACCCCAACTTTCCGCTCCGTCGAGATCGATTCC
>WNFL01128155.1_pt1 | contig 12349 bp, 9 predicted proteins | sample 5400361 | NCBI WGS metagenome assembly WNFL01 (sample SAMN13153351, study PRJNA577476) | soil metagenome | isolation source: 40 cm soil on Douglas fir-dominated hillslope | place: USA:California | collected 2013-09-17
GAGGCCAAGCCGGCGCGCACCCGCCTGCAGGGCATCGATGCCGAGCTTCATCGCCGCCTGGTAGAAATAACAGTCGCAGGAATATTTGATTCCCAGGTGCAGATTGACGGCTCCGTGTCCGCCTTTTTTCCAGCAGTGGAAATCATGGGAGCCCAGCGTCAAGTGGCCCGCGCAATGGAAGATCGTATCGGGGGTGACCGCGCCTTCCTCGAGCGCAGTCAAAGCCGTCACAGTCTTGAAGGTCGAGCCCGGAGGATAGGTGCCGGAGAGCACTTTGTTGATAAGCGGCTTGTGGTCGTCATAAGTGAGCGAGGACCATTGCTCCGACGACAGCCCGACGTTGAACGCGTTGGGATCGTAGCCCGGTGTCGAAACCATCGCGAGCACATCGCCTGTCTCGACATCCATGAACGCGGCAGCCGCGCTCTCGCCCTTCAACCGATCATAGACGAAGCGCTGCAGGTCGCGATCGATGGTGAGATAGACCTCGTCTCCGGAAATTCCCGGGTCACGATCAAGCTCGCGGATGACGCGGCCATACGCGTTGACCTCCACGCGAGTTGCGCCGGCTCGGCCGCGAATCTGGCGGTCGTAAGCTTTCTCGATCCCGCGCTTGCCGAGGCGGACGCCTGGAACTTCAAGCAAGGGATCATCGGATTCCGTCGCATCGGATTTGTCCTCGGGCGAGACGGCGGCCACGTAGCCGAGCACGTGGGATAACTCCTCCGCGAACGGATAGTCGCGGGTCTCGGTCACATCGGGCTGAACGCCCGGAAGGTAAGGAAGATCGAGGTTCAGACGGGCAAACTCGTCCCAGGAGAGATTGTCCACCACCACGAGCGGAACGAAGGCCTTGTTGTTGGCCGCGTCCTTGAGCACCTTCACGCGCAGGCGGTCATTTACTGGAATGACCTGACCCAAGGCATCCAAAGCAGCCGCGACGCCATGCGGAGTGTGTTCTGGAACGATCAGCACGCGGTAATCGCGTCGGCTCGAGGCGAGCGAGACACCGAACCGGTCGACGATGCGCGCGCGTTGCGGCGCAAGCAGTCGCTGATTGATGCGATTATCCTCGGCCTCGTTCAAATAGTGGTCGCCGTCGACGATCTGCAGCTGGTAGAGACGACCGGCGAGAACGCCGAAGATGGCGGTCATACCGCCCGACAGCAGGAGCGTGCGCCGCGTAAAGGTCGCGTAACGTCCCTTATCCTTGCTGCCGAAAGACACCATCCTTACCCTCAATCCTCGCCGCGAGATTGTCCGACGAGCCGCCTCTGTATCCAGCTGAGCGGGAAGGCGATCAGCGGATAGAACAGGACCGTGACAACGGTCTCGAGAAGCAGCGGCGCGGGTGGCGGCAAGCGCCAATAGACGACCGTCGCCAGACCGTAGACGGATAGGCCGGCAAGCAGCGTGGCGCCGGCAAAACCCAGAATTCCACCGAGCTCCGAGAGACCTGCGAGCGTCTCGCGCTGGCGATCGATAAGCGCATAGGCAGCGAGGAACCCTGCAGCCCAAAGACCGGGAGGTCCACCGGAGAGCATATCTTCAAGCAGGCCCAGTCCCAGCACGATCGACGGAGACATCAGATCGCGGCGCATGAGGCCCCAGAAATAAACTGCGCCCAGGGCGAGCACCGGAGCGGGCAATAGGCCACCCGTCAGGGAAAATGGCAAATTCGCCATCACCACCAGCACTACGCCGGACAAAACCGGCAGAAACAACGCCAGCAGCTTGAGCGGCCGGCCAAACAGAAGTTCCGCGACGGCTGCGGCCATGTTCAGCGATCCTGCTCTACTTCGGCGGGAGCCGTGAACGGCTCGGCGACCCGGCGACTGACTTGCGGTGCAGCGGCCTGAGGTCGCGCAAGCGCGGTCTGACGCGCGCCCGACGAGACCGCATTCTCCTCGGCGCGCGGAACGGCCGGAGTTACCGTTCCTGCGGGTGGAACGGCCGGCAGACTGTATTTGACGACGTGTACGAAGTCGCTTGCATCGGCTTTGGCAAACAGTGCGACACGAAGCGAATCGCCCTCCCCGGTGACGATTCCAACCGGCAATCCCGGCGGAACCAAGCCGCCGTCGCCGGTCGAGAGGACGCGGTCGCCGGCCTTGATCGTGCCGTCACCGACGTCGGGCTCAAGCTGCGGAGCGGGCGTGTTGTCGCCGGAGAGTATGGCGCGGCGATGCGAAGGCTCGATGACCACGGGCACGCGGCTGTTGAGGTCCGTCAGCAGGATGACCCATGAGCTGCGTTCCCCCGTGAGATAGACGCGGCCAATCAATCCGCGGTCATCGAGTACCGCCTCGCCCTTGGCGACATCCTGGCTCGCTCCGGCATTGAGGATCATGGTTTTGACGAAAGGCCGGTTCGATTCGCCGATCACGCGTGCGGTGATCGAGGGGAGCTCGGGTTCGGCCACGGCGTTGAGCAGCACCTGATAACGTCGCAGCTGACTCTCGAGCGAAAGCGCGACGTTCTGCCATTTGCGCAGCTCGGCGTTTTCCTGCTTGAGCTCGATGTTTTCGCGGTAGACCGTAAAGAAGCTGGAGACGCCGCCGACCCAGCGCTCGAACGCGGCGAGCGGAACGCGGATCTCACCAAGCACGGGCGCCGTGAAGTCGGCGATCCTGGCGCGAGCGTTGTCGAAGATGGCGGCTTCGGCCTTGCCGAGGAGCGCGATGACGACGGCCAAAACGGCGCAAACGGCAAGCGAGTATTGCCTGCCCCGGCCGCGACCTAGCCTCCAACCCGTCCCCGTCATTACCAAACGTGCCCCGCTCGCGAGGCCCTCGATCAAAACGCCGTCGAGAGCATGTGACGCATAGTCTTCCCGTTCTCCAGCGTGCGCCCTGTTCCAAGCGCTACGCAGGACAACGCATCATCGGCGATCGAAACCGGCAAACCGGTCTCGTCACGCAAAACCTGATCCAAATTCGACAACAGCGCACCGCCGCCGGTAAGCACGATGCCCTTGTCGACAATGTCGGCCGCCAATTCGGGCGGGGTGGCTTCCAGCGCCACTTTCACCGCTTCCACGATCGCGCTGACGGGTTCCGTCAGGGCCTCGGCGATCTGCCGCTGGTTGATGGTGATTTCCTTGGGCACGCCATTGAGGAGATCGCGTCCTTTGATCTCGATACTGACGCCATTGCCTTCGACGGGCGACGCGGCGCAGCCAATTTCCTTCTTGATGCGCTCCGCGGTGGCTTCGCCGATCAGCAGATTCTGGTGGCGGCGGATGTAAGCGATGATTGCCTCGTCCATCTTGTCGCCGCCGACGCGCACCGAGCGCGAATAAACGATGCCGCCGAGCGAGAGCACCGCGACCTCGGTCGTGCCGCCGCCAATGTCCACCACCATCGAGCCGGTCGGCTCGTTGACGGGAAGACCCGCGCCGATCGCAGCCGCCATCGGCTCCTCGATCAGGAAGACGCGCCTCGCGCCTGCGGAGAGCGCCGACTCCTGGATCGCGCGGCGCTCGACCGCGGTCGAGCCCGAAGGCACGCAGACGATGATCATCGGGCTGGCGAAGCCACGCCGGTTATGAACTTTGCGGATGAAGTGCTTGATCATCTCTTCGGCGACTTCGAAGTCGGCGATGACGCCATCGCGCATCGGACGGATCGCCTCGATATTGCCGGGTGTACGCCCAAGCATCATCTTGGCGTCGTTTCCGACCGCGAGCACTTGCTTCTTGCCGCCTTTGGAAACAATGGCAACGACGGAAGGCTCATTGAGGACGATTCCACGACCTTTGACGTAGACCAGCGTATTCGCGGTCCCGAGGTCGATCGCCATGTCGCTGGACAACATCCCTAACAAGCTGTCGAACATTTTTCTTCCGCCACTTCCCCACAGAGGATGCCCCAATTGGGGGCTTGAGACCCGCCCCAACCGGAGCGGGTCCAAACAGTATGTTACCGAGCAACCGTTAATGCTTCGGGCGCAGTTTTCATACGCTTTACCAAAAGTTTGTTAAGGGCGTTCACATAGGCGTAGGCGGCCGCCACCATGGTGTCGGTATCGGCACCACGGCCCGTGACCGTACGGCCCTCCTCTTCGAGCCTGACGCTCACTTTTGCCTGGGCGTCGGTGCCCTCGGTGACAGCGCTGACCTGGAAAAGCTGCAAGGACGCCGAGTGCGGATAGAGCTGGCGGATGGCGTTGAAAATCGCGTCCACGGCGCCATCCCCCGTAGCGGTGCCCGAGCGGACGTCGCCTTCGACCATGAGCGAGAGCTCCGCGACCGGGGTCAAGCCTTTGCCCGCCGTCACTTTGAGGTCCTCGACCTGGATCGTATCGTGAATTCGCATCACCGAGTCGTCGACGAGAGCAACGATGTCCTCGTCGAAGATGTGCTTTTTCTTGTCCGCGAGATCCTTGAACCGCCGGAACGCGTCCTGGAGCCCATTGTCGCCGAGCTCATAGCCGAGCGAGGCGAGCTTGTCGCGGAAGGCATGGCGGCCGGAAAGCTTGCCCAAGACAAGGGCGGTGCCGGCAACGCCGACATCGGCGGGATTGATGATCTCGTAAGTCTGCGAGTGCTTCAGCATCCCGTCCTGATGGATGCCGGACTCGTGCGCGAAGGCGTTCTTGCCGACAATGGCCTTGTTGTACTGGACCGGAAAGGCGGTGACGTTCGAGACGAGCTTCGAGGCGCGGGCGATCATCTCGGTCTTGACGCCGGTCGCGAACGGCATCCGATCCTTGCGTACCTTCAGCGCCATCACGACTTCCTCGAGCGCGGCGTTCCCTGCTCGTTCCCCGATACCATTGATGGTGCACTCGACCTGGCGGGCCCCAGCCAGAACGCCGGCCAGAGAGTTGGCTACGGCGAGCCCAAGATCATTGTGACAATGTGTCGAAAGAAAGACCGTATCGGCGCCGGGCACGCGTGCCAGAAGCATGCTCATGAGCTCGAAATATTCCTGCGGCGTGGCATAGCCGACGGTATCGGGGATGTTGATCGTGGTCGCTCCGGCTTTGATCGCGATCTCGACCGCGCGACAGAGGAAATCACGCTCCGTTCGCGTTGCATCTTCCGCGCTCCATTGCACGTCGTCGGTCCAGTTGCGCGCGCGCGCAACCGATGCCGCGACCGCCTCCAAGACCGCCGCGGGCTCCATCTGCAGCTTGTGCTTCATATGCACGGGGCTCGTGGAGATGAAGGTATGGATGCGCCGGCGCGTGGCGTGACGGAGTGCTTCGCCGGCGCGGTCGATGTCCTTGAAGCCGGCACGCGATAGTCCGCACACGACGGAATTCTTGACCTGCTTGGAGATCGCGCTGACGGCGTCGAAATCGCCGTTCGACGCGACCGGAAATCCGGCCTCGATGATGTCCACGCCCATCTCGTCAAGGAGTGCTGCGACTTCGATCTTCTCTTCGTGAGTCATCGCCGCGCCCGGAGACTGTTCACCGTCGCGCAATGTCGTGTCGAATATCCGTACACGGCCTATTTTGGCCATATCGGGAACTGGGTCCTTCATCGTACTCGTCGTCATATTCGAATCCTTCGGTTCGCCTTAGGGCTGGGTTTCTTCCGTAGACTGATGACCCCCCAAACGCCCGTCCCGGATCGGGACCGCCGGCGCCTAGGGGCAGCTAAGGATGAGCCCGCCCTTGCGCGACTGAGACGAAACGAAAACCTCGGACTCGACGCGCAAGCGCAAGCGCGAGGATGCAATCCTCTTGCCGCTGCTGCATTGCGCTTGCTGGGCCATTTTGGCTTCTATCCTCGGACCGTCATTCGACTCGCCGGATCGGATTCGCGAATGATTCACGAATACTGATAACCACCCGTAAAGACGAGCGGTTTTCGATCAATCCACAGGCATTTACCCTGTTTCCTCGAGCCCGCGCAATACGGGCGAACCCTTACGTAGAACGCTTGGTTGCAGCGCAAACTCGACACGGCTCCGCGAGTCGGAGCTTCGGACTTTCCATCACGAAATCGTGCCCTCGCGATCGCAGCTTTGGCTGATCAACAACGAGGTTCCAGGTGTCGGGTTTGGCCCGACGCGACCTAGGATCAGTTCCGGGTCCGATCCACGAGCTTGTTCTTGGTAATCCAGGGCATCATCGCCCGCAGCTTTTCGCCCACTTCCTCGATGGGATGCGCGGCACCGCGGGTCCGCATTGCCTTGAACGAGGGCTGTCCGGCTTTGTTCTCGAGCACCCACTCCCGCGCGAAGCGTCCCGACTGGATGTCGGCAAGGATCGCTTTCATCGCGGCCTTCGATTCAGGACCCACGACGCGCGGGCCCGAAACGTACTCGCCATACTCGGCCGTATTGGAGACGGAATAATTCATGTTGGCGATGCCGCCCTCGTAGATCAGATCGACGATCAGCTTCACCTCATGACAGCACTCGAAATAGGCCATTTCGGGGGCATAGCCGGCTTCGACCAGCGTCTCGAAACCCGAACGGATGAGTTCGACGAGCCCGCCGCAAAGGACCGACTGCTCGCCGAACAAGTCGGTCTCGCACTCCTCGCGGAAGGTGGTCTCGATGATCCCTGCCCGGCCGCCGCCGATGGCAGAGGCGTAAGCGAGGCCCAAATCATGAGCATTGCCGGAGGCATCTTGGTGAATGGCGAGGAGGCAAGGGACGCCGCCCCCCTTTTGGTATTCGCTGCGGACGGTATGGCCAGGCCCCTTCGGGGCGACCATGGCAACATCGAGGTCCTGTCGGGCCTCGATCAACCGGAAGTGTATGTTGAACCCATGGGCGAAGAAGAGCGCGGCCCCCTTCTTCAGGTTGGGAGCGATCTCGGCCCTATAGAGATCGGCTTGGAGCTCGTCAGGGACGACGCACATCATCACGTCGGCCCATTTGGCGGCTTCCGTGTTGTTCATCACGGGAAAACCCGCGGCTTCGGCTTTCTTGGCGGAAGGGCCCGGGCGGATAGCGACGGCGACGTCCTTGATGCCGGAATCCCTCATGTTTAGCGCATGGGCATGGCCCTGGCTGCCGAAGCCGATAATGGCGACGCGCTTGCCCTTGATGAGGTTCAGGTCGGCATCCCGGTCGTAATAGACGCGCATCGGCTTATCCCTTCGGTTGGAACGCGGGCGTTGTAAACCGGACCCTTGGGCTGGGGCAATGGCGCCCGCCGATCATCGCCAAGAGCGTGGCCAGGGTACGAATTCCGGGAAGAAATAGGCCGCCGGCACGATTAGGAAGATCGCGATCGATACGTAGACGGACGCGAACGCCGCCGGCACCGAGGCGGCATAGAGGGCGGTAAAGAACCAGTCTTTTTTGATCATCGCGCGATGCACGTCGTCGAGCTTTCCGTCCCGGTCGCCGAGGCAAGCGGCGGTGCGGTGCAACATCGTAAAGCTGATCGCGGTCACGGTGAGCACCGCACCATAGAAGGCGACCGCCAGCGGGCGGAGCGGTGCGTCGCCAAGCGCCGCGGTCGAGAGCGGTATCAGCGACATCCAGAACAAGAGGTTCGCATTCCACCAATAGAGCGTCGTTGTCGCATGAGAGGCGGCTCGCATCAGGGCGTGGTGGTTGATCAGCATAATCGCGATCACGAGGAAAGAGAGGGCGTAAACCGCGAGCTTGGGTCCGAATTGGGCAAGTACGTCCTCCAGACGGCCCTGCGAGAAGACCTCCGCGGGGAGCTTCAGCTCCAGCACCATGATGGTGATGATGATGGCGACGACGCCGTCGACGAAGGTCTCGATCCGGCCCGTACCGGGCGGCTTCTCCAAGAGGGGTGGCCTAGGCTTGTCCATCGCCAGGAAGAGGGAGCGATCAGGTCACCTCGGCGCCGCGCGAGATTGCGGCGACGCCGGTGCGGCTCACTTCGACCAGCCCCAAGGGGCGCATCAGCTCGATGAAGGCGTCGATCTTTCCGGGCGCGCCGGTGATCTCGAAGACGAAGCTGGAATGGGTCGTATCGAGCGCCTTGGCTCGGAAGACTTGGCTCACGCGCATCGCTTCGACGCGTTTGTCGCCGCTGCCGGCGACCTTTATCAGCGCCATCTCGCGCTCGATCCCAGGTTTCTCGGTGGTGATGTCGACGACCGTGTGCACCGGGACTAAACGCCCGAGCTGTGCCTTGATCTGCTCGATCACGGCGGGAGTGCCCGAGGTCACGACCGTGATCCGCGATGTGTGCGCCGCGCGATCGACCTCGGCCACCGTGAGGCTCTCGATGTTGTAACCGCGACCCGCGAAGAGGCCGATGACGCGTGCGAGCACGCCCGGCTCGTTGTCGACGGTCACGATGATCGTATGCGATTCAATGCGGTTGTCTTTTTGCATCTTCTCTGCAATGCCCGCTACTGCGTGCAATAAGTACCAAGAAATCGGGCATCAGCTTGTGAAATATACGTAGAGCATGTCCCGCCAAGGGTCCCTGGCGGTAGTGGCTCCGTCACTTCCCATACGCCGTCTTGAAGCGTTGCTTTCATTCTCATTTGCCATATTTGCTCGTCAGCAACAACGGAACCTGAACCCGGCTGATCCGCAGCAATTGCGCGGGCGATTGTTATCGCGGCCCGGCCGGTTCTGACGATTCCTTCGGGCGGCGGCTGCCATTGCCTCCCCCCGTTCAACTGAATCCAATACTGCAATCTCGAATCGGACGCGCCCGCGGTCGACACCAATGACAACATGATGAGCGAAACTGCGGTCGGAATTTTCATGACGTTTCTCGACTCCTGAGCGACGGTCAAACCATCATCTTGCCTTCTTCCGAGACCTCCGGCTCCTCGCCCGTATCGGAAAGAATCATCTCGTCATGCGCGGCCCCGGAGGGGATCATCGGATAGCAGTTCTCGTGCGGATCGACGCGGCAGTCGAACAGTACCGGCCGGTTCACGCTGAGCATTTCGCGGATTTTCTCATCCAGCTCATCCGGCTTCTCGGCGCGGATGCCCACCGCGCCATAGGCCTCCGCCAGCTTGACGAAATCGGGCAGCGCCTCGGAGTAGGAATGCGAGTAGCGCCCGCCATGGAGCAGCTCCTGCCATTGACGCACCATGCCCATATATTCGTTGTTGAGTATGAAGATCTTGATCGGCAGCTCATACTGAACCGCCGTCGACATTTCCTGCATCGTCATCTGCACGCTTGCCTCGCCGGCAATGTCGATGACGAGCGCATCGGGATGGGCCATCTGCACGCCCACGGCAGCGGGCAGACCGTAGCCCATGGTACCGAGGCCGCCCGACGTCATCCAATGGTTCGGCTCCTCGAACTTGAAGCGCTGCATGGCCCACATCTGATGCTGGCCGACTTCCGTCGTGATGTAGACCTCGCGCCCGCGGGTTGCCGCATAGAGTCGGTCGATGGCGTATTGCGGCTTGATCAGCTTGGTCGAGTTCTTGAACGAGAGCGAGTTGCGCGAACGCCATTGCGCAATTTGGACCCACCAGGAGGCTAAACCCGGATCGGCGACGAGCTTCTCGTCTCTCCACGCATCGATCATGGCGCGCAAGGCATGAGCGGCATCGGCGATGATCGGCAGATCGACACGGATATTCTTGTTGATCTGGGAGGGATCGATATCGAGATGGATCTTCTTGGACGCCGGCGAAAACGCGTCCACACGGCCCGTCACACGGTCGTCGAAACGAGAGCCCAGCGCGATCAGAAGGTCGCAGCGATTGGCGCAGAGATTGGCCTCGTACGTTCCGTGCATGCCGATCGGACCGAGCCATTGCTTGTCGGAGGCTGGAAAGGCGCCGAGGCCCATCAGGGTCGAAGTGATCGGAAATCCCGTGAGATGCACGAATTCGCGCAAAAGTTGGCTCGCCTCGGGGCCGGAGTTGATGATTCCGCCGCCGGTGTAGAACACCGGACGCTTCGCTGCCGCCATCATGCGGACGGCAGTCCGGATCACGCTTTTGTCCGCCTCGATGCGCGGATGATAGGTGCGATGACGAACATTGTCGGGACCGATATAGGCCCCTTTCTTGAACTGCACGTCCTTCGGGATGTCGACGACGACGGGTCCGGGCCGGCCGGTGCTCGCGATTTGAAACGCTTCGTGTATCACGCGCGCGAGATCGTTGACGTCGCGCACCAGCCAATTGTGCTTGGTGCAGGGGCGCGTGATCCCAACGGTGTCGCATTCCTGAAACGCGTCATTCCCGATGAGATGCGTCGCCACTTGGCCGGTGATGACGACAAGCGGGACCGAGTCCATCAGCGCGTCCGTCAAGCCGGTTACCGCATTGGTCGCTCCTGGACCAGAGGTCACCAGCACGACGCCGGGCTTGCCCGTCGAGCGCGCGTACCCTTCGGCCGCATGCACGGCACCCTGCTCATGGCGGACCAGCACGTGGACGAGCTCGTTATCCTGGAACAGCGCGTCGTAGATCGGCAGTACCGCGCCGCCCGGATAACCGAAGATGTGGCGCACGCCCTGATCTTTGAGCGCCCGCACGACGATTTCGGCGCCTGATAATTCCACAGCCGCAATCGGTTCGGTCTTCGCGCTTCGGATCTTGCTCATACCGGACCTCCTTAAGGTCCCAAGACTGTCAGACTCAAACGAAAGGGGCGTTACCGCCCCTTGAAGTCCGCGTCCACGGAAAACGAAGTCTCAGCTTCGTCCGCGTCGCGGTCCTGGTACTACGATCAATTGCGTCATGCGCCTGGCCTTCTCATTCAGAGCAATTTAAGTGCGTTATATAGACAAGTCAAGTAATTTTAAGTTAAGTCATCCGTAATAGAAGTAATTATATTACTCCACTGTTCATCCCGCAGCCATTTCCATTGGATTCGATTTCGAAACCAGGTGACTTGGCGCTTGGCATATTGCCTGGTCGCGATATGGGCCTCCTCTATCGCTGCCTCAAGACTGAGTTCGCCTGCCAAGTACCGGAGCAGCTGGGGTAGGCCGAGCGCCTTGGCCGCAGGCAAGGACTCGTCGAGCGCGGCGAGGGCGCGTGCTTCATCGAGCCCGCCCGCGTCGACCATCGCCAGAAATCGCCGCTCAAGCCGCGCCCGCAGGATTTCGCGCGGGGGCGCGATCACGTAACGGCGGAGGTTCAGCCCGCCAAGGACGGCGCGGCCGCTCAAACGCTGCCATTTGCTTAAAGGAGCGCCTGTTGCCTCGAGGACGTCGGCGGCGCGCAGAATGCGCTGTGTGTCGGAGCTGCGGAGCTTTGCCGCCGTATCCGGATCTCGAGCCGCAAGATCGGCGAAAAAACTCTCGCGACCCATTGTCGCGAAACGGCTCCGCACTGCCGTCCGGACTTCAGCGGAGACACCGGGAATGGGTGAGAGCCCCTCCGTCAGCGTGGAGAAATAAAATCCCGTTCCACCTGCGAAGATGGGCAGGCGATTCTGCTCGCGTGCTTCGGAGAGCGCTCGCGCTGCTTCATTCTGATAACGGCCGGCGGAATAGCGCTCCAAAACGTTCACATGCCCATAGAGGCGATGCGGCGCGCGCGCTTCGTCTTCCGGCGATGGGCGCGCGCTGAGGATCCGGAGCTCGGCATAGACTTGCATGGAATCGGCATTGATGATCGTGCCGCCCAGACGCTCCGCGAGCTCGAGCGCGATCGCCGACTTGCCGCTTCCTGTCGGCCCTGCGATAAGCACCGCGTCCACGGACATGCTTTACGATTAGGCTCTTGCCTGGAAAGGCGCAAACCTGAGCGCGCACTATCCCCTTGTGCTCAATGTCGTGGCGGACGCCGCCGGGCTGACCGACGAACGGGCTGAGGCGATCCACGGTGCTTGCCGCGACGCGGTCGTGGCGGACCAGGTGAGATGGCTCGCGCGCGGGCGCGCCCTTGATATCGGCTTCACCGGCGATCCCGATGCCTTACGTGCAAGCTTGAGAGAAGTTATTCGCGACGAATGGGTGCTGGACGCGAACATCGTCGAATCTGCGAGCCGTCACAAGAAGCTGCTCATCGCGGATATGGATTCGACAATCATCGCCTGCGAATGCATCGACGAACTCGCAGATCAGATGGGCATAAAGCCAAAGGTCGCAGCAATCACGGAACGCGCCATGCGCGGGGAAATCGACTTTCCTTCCGCGCTGCGCGAGCGAGTGGCGCTGCTAAAAGGGCTTCCGCTCGAGGCTCTCGCCAAAGTCTATGCTGAGCGGGTTCGCCTCAATCCCGGTGCTCGGGCCCTGACCGCGACCATGCGATCGCATGGGGCATACACGCTGCTCGTTTCGGGCGGATTCTCATATTTCACCTCGCGCGTCGCCGAGGCGGCGGGATTCGAGAACCATCAAGCGAATCGGCTCGCCGACGATGGCCGCGTGCTCACCGGAATGGTCGTCGAGCCAATTCTCGGACGCGAGGCCAAGCTCGAAGCGCTCCGCTCATCTGTCGTCCGCCTCGGGATTTCACCAG
>WNFL01147180.1_pt1 | contig 12349 bp, 9 predicted proteins | sample 5400361 | NCBI WGS metagenome assembly WNFL01 (sample SAMN13153351, study PRJNA577476) | soil metagenome | isolation source: 40 cm soil on Douglas fir-dominated hillslope | place: USA:California | collected 2013-09-17
TCAGCGGGCCATCATGCATCTACTGAGATAACAGATTGAATTCCGTGGGTGTGAAATCAGTTTTAGCCCGTTTTGATACTGAACATAGAGCCGAGCGTTACATCCCTGAGACGAAGAGGACCTCGTGGCTCTAGGCAGAACCCTCCATATTGGAAACATTTTTTAGGATAGATTGGATTCTCACGTGCTTGAGCTTACTGTAGGGAATCGATTGACTGTGCGGGAGAATGGATTCCATCGCTTCCCGACCAATCCGATTTTCGGTATGCAGAATAATACACGGGCACTCTATATCATGATCTGTAATAAAACGCGCAACTTCGCTACCACAATTCTCATCATCGGGATCTACAGGTTCACGCCGCAGATCATGATCTAGAAAGATGAGGTCAAATGGCCCATCTTTCAAGGCTCGGATTGCAGTTCTGGCATGACGACAAACCGTGACTTTGTGCTTCTTGAGAGCATTCTGGAAGAATGTAATTCGATGCGAATTGTCTTCAAGCACTAAGATATTCATAATCCCTGTTTCACTATGCATTCAGATATAAGAAGCCCCTTATTGTGCGGCATTGATTATTTTATCCTGAAACGGGGCAAGTATTTCTACAGGACGGCGAGCAGAGAATATTTGTTCTAAAAACCGTTATCGGACTGCGACACGAAGTCGCATCAAAGAGAGAGGTAATAAATGCCTTCAGGTTAGTGTCTAAACCTGTTCCCATCCTCAGCAGCGCCACTGGTGAACAGTGGGGTTGTAGAGCTAGAGGAAATGTCCAAGAAGCGGCTTATCCATCAAGCCAAATCAGGGCTAGGGGAAGGATGGACGGGTGAACGAAAGTGAATCTTCGTAAGCGTCGTTAGTTTTAACCGGCGGACGATGGACGATAAAGACGACGGCATTGAGCCAGATATGGTGATGAGCCTTCCGATAGCTCATCCACAGACACCATAGGCTCCGGCGTATAGAAGGCACCCACCCCATCTGCAACTCAATGATGCGGAACGTGACAACCCGAACATGGTCTGAAGGAAACTTCAGTAAACAAACCGTAAGGAATGTGAACTCCGTGTGGGAAAAGGAATGTCCAAGAAGCGAAGGCCACCCGCTACGAATGAGAAGGGGAAACCATAACCCGGTGGATAGGGCAATACCCAAGTCGCAAGACTGCTGACGTGGACAGGGTGAACTACCCGAAGAACGGGTAAAGGTTGCTAATCGAAGGGAAAAATTAGATGCGAGAAAATATCTCAGCAAACGTAACCGAGAGACGAACCGATTGGAACACGACTGATTGGAAGCGTGCCAACCGGAACGTTCGCAACCTGAGACGACGTATCTTCAGGGCATCACAGGAGGGCAACTTGAAAAAGGTGCGCTCTCTGCAACGGCTCATGTTGAGGAGCTACTCAAATACACTCGTGAGTGTCAGGCGAGTTACGCAAATCAACAAAGGTAAAGATACGGCTGGCATTGACAACATCACGGTGAAGACACCAGTCGCGAGGGGAGAACTCGTAGACGAACTCATGACGTTCCAACCCTGGCGTGCGAAACTAGCCAAAAGGGTTTACATACCGAAATCGAATGGCAAGATGCGTCCGCTTGGAATACCGACGATCACCGATCGCTGTCTTCAGGCCAGAGTGAAAAATGCTCTGGAACCATTCTGGGAAGCTAGATTTGAAGGTACAAGCTACGGATTTCGACCGGGACGCGGTTGCCATGATGCACTCGTCAGAATTCACACCATTGCTAATCCCAAAAAGAAAATGTGGGTTCTAGATGCAGACATCGCTGCTGCATTCGACAAAATTAACCACCAATTCTTGCTCGACATCATAAAAGGTGCTCCGCACAGGAACTCATCAAACAATGGCTTAAAGCGGGATACGTGGAATATGGGAAGATTTGCGAGACTGAAACGGGAACCCCGCAAGGTTCAGTGATAAGCCCACTTTTGGCGAATATAGCGTTGCACGGCATGGAAGAAGCTATCGGCTTTACGCCTCTGAAGTACCCTAACAAACGTGCAATAGTCAGATATGCTGACTATTTCTGCGTTTTGTGTGAAAGCAAACAAGATGCAGAAGCGACCCAACACGACCTCTCAGAATGGCTAATTATGCGAGGATTAACCTTCTCCACCGAAAAAACCCGCATTGTCCATCTCTCTGAAGGGTTCGACTTTCTGGGAATGAATATCAGAGTGTTCAAAACCAAGAAGAAGAAATCAGGGCTCGTCCTGCTTATCCGACCAAGCAAGAAATCGGTAAATAAAATTCGGGAAAAGCTGCGCGTCATGTGGACTACTCTCAGCGGCTCAAGTGTTGACACAGTTATAGACACGCTCAATCCCATCATTAGGGGTTGGGCGAACTATCACCGAAGAGAGGTAGCATCCCGCACCTTCAGCAGTTTAGACAAATGGATGAGATGTCGAGAAAACCTCGACAGAAACGATAATTGGGTGTTTGGCGAACGACAAACTGGTAAACATCTGCTGAAGTTCGCCTGGTTCAAAATTGAACGTCACGTCTTGGTCCGAGGAACTGCGTCTCCTGACGATCCAAAACTCACCACCTACTGGAAGAGCAGAACCGAAAAACTAAGCCCCGAGTTGGCCCCGAGTTGGCAAAAGATAGCCAAGAACCAGCACTACAAGTGCCCAATTTGTGGACAAACGCTTTTCAATGATGAAGAACTCCATAAACATCACATCCAAGCTCGCCACAGTGGCGGGCCAGACACGTATCGAAACTACCTCCTCCTGCATCTTTACTGTCATCAGAAAATCACCTCACAGCAACAAAACAGCAAATGAGCCAAAGCAAGTAGATGTTTGTAGTTTGCTTGAGCCGGATACTTGGAAATCTTGTACGTCCGGTTCTGAGGGGGCTTGGGGGTAGCAATACCCCCCGGCTACCCGGCACTAATCTTTTTTGTCTAGCTTATGATTTCCTGGGAAGAGTCTGGGAGTCATAACTTCAAGTATATTTATGCGAGGATCATATACGCTAAGAAGCACGCGACTCGTATTTAATTATTGGTAGCAGGGGGTCAAAACTGTCCGAAACGAATGTCTCAACAAATTACTGATTTTCAATGAAGCGCATTTGCGGCGAGTGCTCCGCGAATACGAAGCCTACTACAACGGCGCTCGCCCACATCAAGCATTGGCGCAGCAAACACCTATTCCAAGAACCATCTCTACCGCCGATGGTCCTGTGCGATGTCATCCAATCTTGGGGGGAATACAAAACGACTACTACCGAGACGCCGCCTAACTAAACCCGGCTTCTGGATAAATTTTTTGGGAGCACGGGCATAAGCGAAGGCGCGAGCGTACGTGTAGCGCTGGAATTTGCGACTTGATTTTCACGATGCCCACCGTCAAATCACGCACTTGCTAGAGGTCGAGTACAATACCCAGCGGATTCATTCTACACTCGACTATGCTACTCCCGCTGAGTTTGAGATGTCTGCTCACAAGAGCACATCACTTTCATAATGGCCCAACATCTGTCCAACTTCTCAACCGTAGTACAATTACGAAACTAGATGCGCACCCTCGCCCATAGGTATAGTCGAACGCATTGAAGAGGCAACCATGCCAGATTATCCAACTTCCAGATTATCTATTTACACGATCTGTATAAGCGCATCTACAGCCGCAGCTATATCTAGATGGGTTGACATAAATGTTTCTCGAAGAAGAGTCTCCGGAACGAATGCGTCATATTTATCTTTTTCCAAGCTTTTACGCGGCAGCTTGCTGATAAGGTCGCTTCCAGCGGGCGGATTGGCAATAATTTTCGTCAGCGCCAAGCCTATATCCTTAATATCAATCAGCGGTGCGTCAAATTCAAAATAAAAAGATAGACCATTTTCGACTACTTCAAATCCCTCATGTTCCAGTAGCATTATCATGGTTTCAAAGACACGCGTACCCTGCCAGGGCAAAACTAGATATTTCCCCTTATCTATCGACAAAAGCTGCTTATCAGTAAATTGATGTTGCTGAGCAAGCTGTCGTGCTGCTAGAACGCGCTTTTTGGCGTTGTCACGCAAATAGGAATAATCGTTGTTTTCACGAAGTACCTGTCGGATACGCTGCAAAATACGACTATGCAATTCTCTTCCATCGCCTAGCCACAGCGACCTTGCCTTGCCTTCCGCTGGTTCGACCGAGATAACCTGCTTATTCGTATCGACGGCAAGGACTTTCCAGCTACGACCGGCTAGTGCAAAATGATCCCCTCGCGCTGGCACTGCCTGAACAGTGCCAATTTCACCCGCAGCATCGTGAACTTGATAAGTAAGTTCGTTGTTAAAGGTGGCATAAAAGTGAAAATCATTGACAATTTTTTCGCCTACTAAGCCAATGATCAACGCGCCAGTTTCGATGCGTTGCAGATGGTTAATTTCGAGAAGATGCTGAATTAGTGTCTGATATTGCGCTTGTGTAATGGATACGAAGGGTGCCAAGGTTAGCACACGCTCTATGAGTTCTGACCAGGTAACTTCCGTATTGGCGCTGACGTAACTCATCGTCTGGTGATAAAGTAAACTGAACGGCAGTTGGCGTTGTTCAGGGGGCTCAAGCCACTTTTCTTCCAGGTACAATTGAATGATTGCAATAGTCTCTAGCAGATCCCAAGGTATTTGCTTTTCAGCAGGAGCCTGGTCATCAGTCGGTGATTCTCGATTGTAAAGAAACATTTTGCTAGGGTTGCCACGCCGTCCAGAACGTCCCAATCGTTGCACAAAGCTGGATACTGAGGGAGGGGCGTTTATCTGTAACACCTGATCAAGTTGCCCAAGATCGATCCCCATTTCTAAGGTAACAGTTGCCACCACACACGCTGGATGATCTGGTTCCTTCATCGCAGACTCGGCCGCAGTACGCAATGCTACTGAAACGCTGCCATGATGAATATAGTAAATGTCCGGCTTTTTATCTTGCGCTGCCAAGGCCCGAAGATTATTGGCAATTTCCTCCGTTGCAGCGCGTGCATTAGTGAAAATTAACGTCTTTTTTTCTTGTTGCGTCATGGCGTAAAGATGTTGAAAGAAAGTTTGGCTTAGATCCTTTATCTTTTGTAGCGCTGCGATTTGCTCAGCATCTTCGTGCGATTGCGCTCGCTTTAATCGGGATTCAAATCTTGCCGGGAGTTGATAGAAATGCTCTAGTCCAATCATTACTTCGCGATGAGCGGCACTATCGGCAATCAAACTAACGGGCAGTTTCGTACCGCCAGCGAGCCATTGCATTGCGAATTGAGGATCACCGAGCGTAGCAGATAAGCCTATCCGTCTCGGTGGAGCGAGTTGGAGGCGGGCTAGCCTTTGGAGTTGGCAGATAATCTGCTGACCTCGGTCATTGCCCATAAAGGCATGTACTTCATCAATAACAATGAAACGCAGATCGCCAAAAACGCGATTAAGGTCGCCTTGATGCAACATCAACATTGCCTCAAGCGATTCAGGTGTAATTTGCAGGATGCCCTCTGCTTGCTGGAAGAATTTCTGTTTTTGGGACTGGGTTACATCGCCGTGCCAGTTCTGTACTGGAATTGAAGCCTGTTCAAGCAAATCCCGTAGCCGATGGAACTGATCGTTTAGGAGTGCTTTCAACGGACTAATGTAGATTGCCCCAATACTTTTGGGTGGATTATCATATAAGTTAGTGAGGATTGGCAGGAACGCGGCTTCTGTTTTTCCGCTAGCAGTGCTGCTGCTGATAAGCACATGTCCTGGCGTATCGAAGATCGCCTGAAATGCTTGCACCTGAATATTTCGTAGTTCAACCCAGCCAGAACGGTAGAGGTACTCCTGTATAAAAGGGGCAAGCCTGGAAAAAGGTTTTTCGGACATCAGATATGCAATGTTGTATAGGGCGAGGATTTATCATCGTCATTTATCTCTGTCTCAGGTGTTAGCGTTTCGGGGCAATCCGATTTACCAACGATTCGAATGTTTCACGCGGGTTTTGTTGCAAGATATTCAACAAAGTAATGAAATCACGCACGACCTCACGCGTTGTGAGAAATTGATTTGCCCCTAGTTGATTGAGTGCTTCAGTCATAAATATCTTGATTTGTTCGTCAGAAATGTCAGGTACATAGTGAAAATGAATGCCGTGAATTTCTCGTATTCGTTGCAGCAGCACAAAAATTTCTTCTGGGGTTAACACATTCAGTCGAATTATTGGCCCCGATAAATCCTGTAAGCCATCCCGCATAAATCGGCTTTCCTGTAGCCGCGTTCTTAGCGCTTCAGAACTGAACAGACCTCGTTGTCTATCCTCGATCATCTGGGGTGTACTGCTAAAGATGGTGCCAAGATATCGTGCTTTGCCTTGCAAGGTATCATTTAGGATAGTGAGTAAGCGATCATAATTGTTGTTGCGAGCAACCGTATTCGAAATCTTGTAGAGGCTAACCCCCTCATCAATAAAAATTACCAGACCCATATAGCCAATACTTTTAGCAAATTGCGCTAGCAGCTTAAGGTAGTCATACCAGGACAAATCGTCAATGATAGTGCGGACACCTAGCGCTTCGTGGGCCTCAGCTTTTGTGTTAAATTCGCCGCGTAACCAGCGCAAGGCTAAGGCTTTACGCGCATCATTACTGTTCTGATATCCCGACCAATAGGCATTAATGACGGTGGCGAATTCAAAACCATTTACCAGCTCTTCCATCTTACTAACCGTAGCGTAAATACGCTGCTCAACTGCCTTAGTCAAAGCAGGATCGGATGGGCTAAGGCCGTTGTCCCGTACTGCCTGCGTTTGCACATCACTGATCCAGCGCTCTAGCAGTGCAGCAAAAGCATTCCCATCAGGCCGCGTTCGAGTCGCCAGGGGCCAATACCTTGCCCCTGTGTACCGGTCAGACGACGGGTTGGACTCAAATCTGCGTCAGCCACCACATAGTTGCGCTGGAGGGCATAATTTCGAATGAGTTGCTCAAGAAAGCTTTTACCAGAACCATAGCGACCAGAAATAATTCTGAAACTAGCCCCTCCCATAGCGACGATGTTGTCGAGATCGTTCAATAGGGCTTCGATCTCCATCTTGCGTCCTACAGCAATATACTCAAGACCCACCCGTGGTGCGACACCAGAACTTAAAGATTGGATGAGCGCAGTCGTAACACGTTTTGGGATACTCTGATTCATACTTGTTTCTCCAACAGCGCCTTGCTGTTTGCCCACGCCAACAACAATTGTAGACCTTCAACGTCTTCTTCTTCAATATGAGGGATGTTACCCTCAGTAGTGATAACGATGTCGCCGATGCTGTCGAGCGCAAAAGTATTGATGTCGTCGATCAGACCACTCGCCGATGAATACATGTTTCGTGCAATCGCCTCCAACCGGGTATTGACATCAACCTTGGTCAGTAAGACAGCCAGAGCTTCCCAATGAGGTGGTTTCATTTGTTGGGCAAATTTTGCCCATACCTCAGCTAGTTCGGTGTATTCACCCGAAGGTACAACCGCAATTGCGCCGCTTACCGTGTCCTCGTCGCGCTCAGTGTGGTCGAGCACATATTCTATTTCGTCGCGATAGTCTTGAGCAACTATGAATTGCCCATTCTCAGTGAAGATCAATGTATCGCCCAATTCCTTGACGGCGCGTTTATTAAGGTAATCCAATTCGGTATTGAGATGGTGACCCTGCTCGATAAGCGAGTTAAATGCTGTCTCACTTGCTACCCAATCATGGTCTCGTAGCACACGGAGAAGAGTTACCCCAACACTGTGGCTGTCATTCAAGATCGCCATAATCTGATCTAGCTGAGTTAGATGTGCGCTTGAGTCATTCGTGGATTGAATAAACCCTTGGGTTTCGTCAACAATTAGGCGTTGGCGAATTTCATCTGACTCTCGTTTCAAAGCCATCACTTTTGAGGTGTTAATTTCGATTTCACGATGAGGCGCAAACGCATGATCGATGACTACTTGCCATTCCTTTGGCACTTCAGCGCCTAGCAGCATCGTTTTGAAATTTTCCTGCGTACGCAGAACATTTTCGGTATATTTTATAATTGAGGTCAGTATCGGTGGCAGTTTAAGATTGGCTAACCACTCATGGGATTTCGCGATGAAGACTGGTTTACGGTCCAGTTCATATCGCGCACCTGCAAATGGTTCGCGTACAATGGCGCGTATCTGTGGAGAACAGTATGTCTCAATAAGCGATTTTCCACTGTGCCGCAAATAATCATCAACAGCTTGAACACCTTTCTTATAGGCAGGATCGAGATGATTATCTTGATTGTATTCTTGATAGAATTTGGTGTTTGTAGGTGAATACCCAGCCAGCCTGTAAAGAAATTTATTCGACAAATCAGTAAAGTGACCACCCGACTGTCCCCAGGCCTCAATATATAAGTCGAAGTCTCCGAAGGTGGCCCCTTGTTGACGGGCCTGGTTGTACCATTCTAATGGCGTAAGTCGCAATTTGTAGATCGCGGCAAAGTCCGCTAACCAATCCACCAAATAGGTGTCAATGTTGGGCTGTGAAGCACGGTATTGCTGCCATAATTTGACGAGGTAATCAAAAGCGCTCTGAGGTGAGGCAAATCCCACCAGGTTGAGTACTTCATAGACATGGACGAAGAGATAACTGAGATCTGCTGGAAGATAATTTCCCTGTCTAACCTGTGACCGCCAGTAAAAATACCAATTCTGCTGTATATCAGTCATTGCATCATAGTTAGGCCAATATTGTGTGAATGGCACTGACGCTGTTTCGGGTTCCACGCGATTAACATAGCGACGAGCTTGAGCGCCAAAGCCTTCTTTCTTGGGTTCTGGACTGGCGGATACCAGCGGTAGGATTGGCTCAGGAAGCGCAGGCGGTGTAGATAGCACGCCAGGCAACTTGGGCATTGGGGGAATGCGAATAGCCGCACTGGCATCTATCGAAGACACTATTTTAAAAGAGGGTATCAGTTTTGACCGTGAACTTATAACTTGGTCTGGATAGGATTGGACACACGTTTCACGAAAAGCTCTTAGGTTTTCCGGCACAAGTTGTAAGGCAAGCATCATTTGAGGGGTATAGCGAGTGTCTTCAAACCACTTGTCTGAAGTGAATGTGCCTAAAGTCCATTGGCGATTCAATTGGCTGTAGAAGTGAATTTGAGTATCGCTATGAGCTAGTATATCCAGATCTTGAAGGATAATAAGTGTCCAATTTCTCGGCAGTTCAACACTGGCTCCGGGTGATATAAGCGTCACTTGCTTATCTGCCACCAGAGCAAATTCAGCATTTGTGTAAGACATGTGCGCCTGTTGGAGTGCACGAGCAACAGATGGGTATTTTTTCTGTGGTACAACCCAAAGGATGCTGGTTGTGGGATAATCTTTCAGGAGGCGCTGACACTGATCAACTAAAATGCCACTAGCACCTGCCTGTGCTCCAGAAAATCCCCCCGGTAGACCGTGAAATTTGAGTGAGTTGATAAAACCAGTAATTTGTTCAATATCGCCTGACCCTTGTAATACCTCAACACGCGGCAATTGTACCTGTGCGAGTTTTAATCTTGCAGATGGAAAGCCCAGTATTTCGCGAGGATTGAGTTGAAATTCGTTAATGCCGTCCCATGTATAAAATTCGCTTCTAAACGCTGGCGTAAATTCAATCCAGCCCTTATTGATTGGGTAGAACCGTTCTCCATTTTTTATTTCAGTAGAAAGTGCAGAGAGTGAAAAGTCTCCGAGAGAAGGAATGGCGTGATATTGACCAATGCCATACACCATTTTATGCTCAAGTTTCCATCCAAGCGGTAAGATGTTTGCACGGATAACAGGAATTTTTTCGTCAATTGGCCCCATATCAATGCCCAACTGGGTGGCATGGGGACGCATGTCGTCTTCTATAAAAGCTGGTAAATCAGATCCTGGAATCTGTATGGGTATGTTGGCATGAGCAAGTTCTAGTAGTTTGTCGGACATTCCAAGCCGCAGCTTAGGCAGCAGCATGTCGCCGCTGATCATATTTTCAACGTCACCATCTAGGTACTGGAGACCTTCGGTTACCCCTGCCACGTTACCAACAAGCTGAACATCCAGACTCCGTTCCAGCACTTTGAATATTTCCAAACGTAGTGCGAAGTTATTCAATATGCTGAGGCTAGAAGAGAAAGGCCATGCAGCTCGCTGGCAAGACGGAATGAAGTGTGAAACGAACCAAAAAACGTCCCTCTCAGGAATCTGATACATACTGATCCACTTCAGAGTAATATCGGAGATGGCATTATCCAGTTGCCAGATATACCGATCCTGTTGGAACCATCCTTTGCCCAGGTGGCGTTCAGCGTGAAGCAGTTGACGTTCAAGGCACTTTTGAGAGTCATCGTAAACCCACCGAATCGCAAAATTCTTGGGCCGCTCAACAGTAATTAGACCTGCGATGGCTTCGCACTCTAATATGATCTTGGTTGAAGCATATGCTTTCAGACTATCGTACAGATTTTTCGCTTCAGGCCACGTCAGTACATAAACGTGGTCTTGTACGTGTATATTCTCGTGCAGAAACTGGGCTAATGGAGGAGGCAAACTGTCGATAACAATGGGTGATGTTAGCTCAACGTGAGACAATACCCGCTCTCCCGCATAAATGCCGGTTTTCACACCTTCATTCACTAACATCATTCGTAGTGTCAATAGCGGATTGCGAGAAATATTGGTTAGAAACCGTGGAAAACTCACATCAAGCTACCTTTGTTCCATGATCAGCTACGTATACATGATATTAAGCATAAGATGATCCAGAGTAGAGTAGCTGAGCTTTTGCGACCGTTACCACCAGAGTAACGCAAATCCAACGAAAAGTGCGGTACAAGCGATGATTGGCTCACCGAAACGAGAAATTCGATATGGAAAAAAGTGAATATTCTCCCACCATATCGGATAAAGCAATGGAACGCCACCAGGAGTAACCACATCGCCGATCGAATGCAGGCAACGCCAACGCTTTGGCTCCAGTCATATACATGACGGCTCCTGACGCAAACAAAATGCTTCCAACAAGCAACGAATGTGTTAATCGCCGATGTCCGCCCGATAACAATCGAAGCACATCCAGAAAAACACTTCCCACGAAGTAGCCAATGATTGCTCCCACTAGCGGTGCTAGCCAAATGATTAACGAGTTTTGTGCAGCGGTAAGTGCAATTAGGAAGGCCATAACTGCGCCCAATACCCACATATAATGAGGTGCTATTCGAGAAATATGTGTCCCTGGTTCATCGATATCTGGCCACAAGGCCAGATACGAACTGACGAGTACGAAGCCTAGTCCGACAGCGTTACTAGGCAGTGTGTACATCGAGCCGACATTAACAAATGGAATACTCAAGCTACCGGGATAAAGGTGCTCCACAATTTTGAAAGCCGCCAAGCCGCCAACCGCGCCAATAAACATATGAGTATGGAATCCAGACATGCCCTATCCATTTCCGAAGATTATACTTCGCCATCTGTCTGTCAATTTTTTCGAAGGTATCGGTAATACATGCATAAGTTTGGAATTATGCTTGAAATATGAGCAATTATGCGACAATACTTGCCGGTATGGTGCGTGTTGAGGTAGTCATCCTTCAGCACGCTATCAGAGCCATCGGGCGGGTATAAAGTAGTTCAAATGCCCTATTCCGTACTACCCCGATTTCGCTCATCCCGCCGGGATCGATAGGTTTCTACACCCGTAATCGTAAGTGCTAGCCATGCTAATCCTGCGATATAACCACCTAGCACATCGCTTGGATAATGAACACCCAGATAAATGCGGCTGAATCCTACCAATCCAACAATGATCGCAAAAATGATGAAGATAAGTGCGCGTTCTATAAGTGCCGTGGTGTTACGCATTAGCAAATAGGCAATAAGACCGTAGAATGCCATCGCGCCCATTGCATGACCACTCGGAAAACTAAAGCCGATTGCAGAGGCGGTAGGATCGGTAAATGAAGGCCTTAAGCGCTGAAATAAGATTTTAAGCAGGAGATTGGCGATCTGGGCCCCACCTACTGCGAGAACGAACAATAGCAGGTCGTTCCAACATCGTCGCCAGACAAAATAAAGTGCCAATATGATCGTTACCGCCGTCGGAACTTGGCTACCCGCAAAGGAGATGATCTCCATCATTTGAACAAGCGTTGGCGACGAGTTGATATGAATGGCATTGACGATAGCGGTATCAAACTGGACGATTGGATCATTCGTGGTTACATCTTCCGCAAGAAAGGCAAATGCTCCAGCAGCTAGCAGTAACACCAGCAATCCGAGAACGAGCTGAAAACTCAAATAACTTTCGGGCAAGAAATGATGT
>WNFL01450100.1_pt1 | contig 12347 bp, 10 predicted proteins | sample 5400361 | NCBI WGS metagenome assembly WNFL01 (sample SAMN13153351, study PRJNA577476) | soil metagenome | isolation source: 40 cm soil on Douglas fir-dominated hillslope | place: USA:California | collected 2013-09-17
TCCCAAGTTCCCGTCCTCGTCCGCCCATTCGTCCCAGATGCTGACGCCGTGGTCGCGTAAATACTTGACGTTGGTGTCGCCGGTGAGAAACCACAGAAGTTCGTAAATGATCGAGCGCAGATGCAGCTTCTTGGTGGTCACCAGTGGAAACCCGGCAGCGAGATCGAAGCGCATTTGATGCCCGAACACGCTCAACGTGCCGGTGCCCGTGCGATCGTCCTTGCGCGCGCCGTGCTGCCTGATATGACGCAGGAAATCGAGATATTGCCGCATTAAGCCTTCACTGCACTTAAATTGCCGGTCGCCGTGTTGCGCCGATAGGCATAAATCATCAGCCCGGCGCCGATGACTATCATCGGCGTGGTCAACAGCATGCCCATGGTCAGCCAATCCCCGACCAGGTAGCCGATATTCGCATCGGGCAGGCGCACCCACTCGACCGTGAACCGGGCGCATCCATAGACGAACAGGAACAGGCCGGTGGGCGCCAATCGGGGCCGCGGCTTACTGGTGTACCACCAGAGTACTGAGAACAGAACCAGTCCTTCGAGGCTTGCCTCATAGAGTTGCGAGGGATGACGCGCGATCAGCATGCCGTCCGCGTTGGGCACCCCGAAGCCCCAAGGCAGATCCGTCGGCTTGCCCCAGAGTTCGCCATTGATGAAGTTGCCGAGCCGGCCGAACAGAAGGCCGAGCCCCGGCAGGGGCGCCACGAAATCGCAGACGTCGGCAAATCGCTTACCCTTGACCCGTGCGAAGACGCCGCCTGCGACCAGCACGCCGGTCATCCCGCCGTGAAAGGACATGCCGCCGTCCCAGATATGAAAGACGTTGAGCCAATTCTCGGCGATCACGTCGTGGCCGTAAAAAATGCACCAACCGACCCGGCCGCCGACGATGACGCCGATGGCGCAGTAAAAAATGAGATCATCGATATCGAGGGCGGTCCAGGTCGACCCCGGTTGCTTCGCGCGGTATCGCGCCAGCCACCACGCGGCGACAAAACCGATGAGGTACATGAGGCCGTACCAGTGAACGCGCAAGGGTCCGAGACCGAATACCGGACCGATCGAGATGGCAATGGGGTTGATATGCGGATACGTGAGCATGCGCCCTACTTTAAACTCTCGTTCACCCGACAGAAATAGGCCTTCAAATATCGGGTCTCGGGAATGGCCGGATGCACCGGGTGGTCCGGCGCCTGCCCGCCAACTTCCAGGATCTGAAGATGCTTGTCTGCGGCCCTCGCCGCCTTGGCAATGGCATCCTGCAAGTCCTCGGGACTGACATGATAGGAGCAGGAGCAGGACACCAGCATGCCGTCATCGGCGATCACCCGCATCGCCAGCTGGTTCAAGCGCTTGTACGCCGCGAGCGCCTTGGGTAGATCTTTCTTGCGCTTGGCGAACGCCGGCGGGTCGATGACGACGGCGTCGAATCGAGCGCGCTGCTTTGCCAAATCCTCCAACACATCGAAGGCGTCGCCCCTGAGGGTGGTGAGCTTGCTGCCGTTGCGTTCATCGACGCGATTGCGTTGCGCATTGCTCGCGGCCAATTCCAGCGCGGCCGCGGAGCTGTCGACGCACAGCACCTCGCCCGCACCGCTGTGCGCCGCACGCACGCCCCAGGCCCCGACGTAACTGAACACGTCCAACATTCGCGCGCCCTTACGTATGTATTTTACGAAGTTCCGGCGGTTAGCCGCCTGATCGAAGAACCAACCGGTTTTCTGTCCCTCTGCGAAAGGCACCTGAAACTCGAGACCGTCCTCCTGAACCCGCCCCAATTCGTCGAACCTGCCCTTGGCAGCCTCGACGTAGCTCTGCAGGCCCTCCATCTCGCGAGTGGAACCGTCATTCTTGAACAGCAGCGCCTCGCAATGCAGAACTTGCTCCAAGGCTTGCTGAATCTGCGATTTCAGCATTTCCATCCCGGCGGTCCCGATCTGCGCCACGCAGGAAGAACCGTAGCGGTCGACCACCAATCCCGGCAGGCCGTCGGACTCGCCGTAAACCAAACGATAGTAGGGCTGCGGATACAATCGCTCGCGCAAGGCAAGCGCCCGGCGAATTCGCCTCACCAGCCAGGCCACGTCGGGAAGCTGCCACGTCTCCAGCATGCGCGCGCTGATCAGCGACTGCGGATTGACGTACCCCAGCCCCAATGCCCGATCGTTGTGCGCCAGCACACGCACCAGCTCGCCCGCCTTGAACTTGGGTAGCGGAGTTTGCTGCGTATCGACTTCGTTGCTGAAGATCCATAGATGTCCGGCGTGCAGACGGCGATCTTCGTTGCGCTTCAGACGGAGGACGGGCAACTCTGCCGCCAACTTGAGGTCAGACATGGGAAGTACTTCGGATATATTGTCGTGCATTCTAACTGACGCGGAGCTGTAATATGCAGCGCAATCGCCTTGCCGCAGAAACCAGCCCGTACCTGTTGCAGCACGCCGACAATCCCGTGGATTGGTATCCCTGGGGAGAGCAGGCGCTGCTCGCGGCCAAGCTCGAGAACAAGCCCATTCTCTTGTCGATCGGCTATTCTGCCTGCCACTGGTGCCATGTCATGGCGCACGAATCCTTCGAAGATCCCGCCACCGCCGCCTTGATGAATCGGTTGTTCGTCAACATCAAGGTGGATCGCGAGGAGCGTCCCGACCTGGACAAGATCTATCAGGTGGCGCAGCAGCTGATCACTCATGGCTCCGGCGGCTGGCCGCTCACCATGTTCCTGACTCCGGCCGAACGAGCGCCCTTCTTCGGCGGCACCTACTTTCCCAAGGAGCCCCGCTATGGGATGCCTGCGTTCAGCGATCTGCTGCGGCGCGTGGCCGAGTACTATCGCAACCACGGCGCAGAGATCGCCCGGCAGAACCAGCAACTGAAGCTCGCGTTCGCCGGCCTTGCGCCGGAACCCGCGCCCGACGACGCCACCCTGGACACCTCGCCGCTCCGCGAGGCGCGCACCGCCCTCGAGCGGTCCTTCGATGCACAATTCGGCGGGTTCAGCCAAGCCCCCAAATTTCCGCACCCGGGCAGCATCGAACGCTGCATGCGGCACTGGCACGGTACATCGGCCTCGACCAGTCCGGATCTCAAGGCGCTGTACATGGCGAGCCTCACCTTGACGCGCATGGCCGAGGGCGGCATTTACGATCAGCTCGGCGGCGGATTCTCCCGCTATTCCGTCGATGACCAGTGGATGATTCCGCACTTCGAAAAGATGCTCTATGACAATGGCCAATTGCTGTGCGAATTCTCACGCGCGTCCCTGGCCACGGGCGAAGCGCTGTTCGCGCGCATCGCCGGTGAGACCGCGGATTGGGTGCTCCGGGATATGCGCTCGCCCCAAGGCGGCTTTTACTCCAGCCTCGACGCGGATTCCGAGGGCCATGAGGGAAAATTCTATGTATGGACTCGGGCCGAGGTCCAGGGGCTGCTGACGCCGCAGGAATATGCCGCATTTTCACGCCGTTTCGGATTGGATCGAAGCGCCAATTTCGAGGGCGAATGGCATCTGCACACCTATGAATCGATCGACGCCATTGCGGCGGTGCTGGGCGAGTCGGCGCAGGGCATCGCGGCGCTGATCGCGTCTGCGCAGGCCAAATTATTGAAAGTGCGGGAGCTTCGGGTATGGCCGGCGCGCGATGAGAAAATTCTCACCGCGTGGAATGCGCTGATGATCAAGGGACTCGCGATTGCGGCACGGGTGCTGCATCGGCCCGACTTAGGCGACGCCGCCGCGGCGGCCGTCGATTTCATACGGCACACGCTATGGCGCGACGGCCGATTGCTCGCGACCTACAAGGACGGGCGCGCGCACCTGCCCGCCTACCTCGATGACTACGCCTTTCTCGCCGACGCGCTGCTCGAGCTATTGCAAACCCGCTGGCGCAGCAGCGACTTGCAGTTCGCACGGCAGCTGACCGATGTCCTGTTGTCGCAGTTCGAGGATGAGACCGGCGGATTTTTCTTCACCGCCGCCGATCACGAGCAGCTCATCCATCGCAGCAAGACCTTCAGCGACGATTCCCTGCCGTCGGGCAATGGGGTCGCGGCATCGGTGCTGTGCCGCCTCGGATACTTGCTCGGCGAGCTACCCTATCTGGACGCCGCCGAACGGACCTTGCGCGCGGGGTGGCCTATGCTCCGGCAATACCCCCAGGCACATATGAGCCTGGCGAACGCACTGGAGGACTTTCTGGCATCGATGCAAATCCTGATCGTTCGCGGCGACGCGCCGCAGATCGAGTCCTGGACCGCCGGCTTGAGCGCCTTGTACGCACCGACGCGCATGATATTCGCGATTCCCCGCGATGCCGCGGAGCTCCCGCCCGCGCTCGCCGCGAAGCGAGCCGCCGCCGGCACCGTGGCCTACGTGTGCACGGGCATGACGTGCTCTGCGCCGCTCACGGACTTGGGGGAGATCGCACGCGAGCTCACCTTGCGCATCAACGAAGCTCCAAGTGCGAGACCCTGAGGGGCGCGCCGCATCCTGCGCTATCAGCCGAACCCGGACGAGGGCTCGGCTGATACCGCCCGATGCTCACCGTGTGGCCTCGAAGAGGAACCAGGCGCGAAGCTCGGCCTCGTCGACCCAGTTCTCGATCAGGCTGGCCGAGGCGATGTCGCCATACTCGTCGCAAAGGGTGTGCACGCTCCTCAGGCTGGCCCTCAATTGCTTGTTGTCTTCCAGAAGTTGCATGAGCATGTCCTCGGCGGCGACGCGCTCCTCGTCGTTGTCGGCGATGCGCTGAAGCCGGGCGATGTGCCCGATCGAACGCAAGGTCGTTCCTCCGATCTTTCGGACACGCTCGGCAATTGCGTCGGTTGCAGCGAGTATCTGCCCGCTCTGTTCGTCCAGAAGCAGATGATAGTCGCGGAAATGCGGCCCTGATACATGCCAATGGAAATTCTTGGTCTTGAGGTACAGCGCGAACATGTCCGCCAGGACGGCGTTCAAGGCGGAGGAAATCTTTGCGGCTGCGTGCGGCTCGAAGTCTGCGATCGAATCGAGCGGCTCGACCCGCCGAAGTTCTGTTTCTCGAAGGTTCATGGTTCCTGTCTCCTGCTGGTTCAGTGTGGTTGCACCGCATGGCCACGCCATGCCGCAGGCACAAGATGGAACAGTCGGGTTGATAGTGGAAGTGAATTGCTTCTATTCGACTGATAGATCGATTCTATGATCGACGTTCTGCCGTGCAGTCACCTCGGTTGGAGGTCGAGTCAAGCTGCGATAATTGCCATGCTGGGTCCGTTCCGGAAACTGTGAAGCGCTCGCAGCGCGGTCAATCGGTTTCCGCGTTACATTCACTTCACACATGTGGCGACAGTGCCCGCCCTGGCGTTAGATAGAGCTGCGCCACGGCTGGCGTTGCTTCACGGGAGCGATGCTATGTTCACACGACAAGACCGATCTCGCCGCCTTACATTGCGCGCCACAGGCGCTGTGAGTATCGCAGCGGCGTTGGCTCTGTTGAACGGTTGCATAGTGCAGGAGCGAGTCTATGCACCGCCTCCGGACGGCTACACCCCAGCACCGTCTGAATACACGCCTCCGGCAAATGAATATCCACCGTCGTCGCAAGACTACCCGCAGTCGTCGCAAGACTACCCGCAAGCTGCGCCTGCGTACCAGTATGCCGAACCGCGCATCGAAGTTCGCGCTGCCGAACCACCGCCACCGCTGCCGTACTATGAGCAGCCGCCATGTCCGGAGCCCGGTTACTTATGGACCCCCGGCTATTGGGGCTACAGCACCGAAGGGTATTTTTGGGTTCCCGGAACTTGGCTCATGCCGCCGCAAGTGGGCGTACTTTGGACGCCGGGGTATTGGGGTTGGGGCGGCGGCGTGTACGTGTTTCACGCCGGATATTGGGGTCCGCACGTGGGTTTCTACGGCGGGATCAATTACGGCGGCGGCTATATAGGCGAGGGCTATGAGGGCGGCCGCTGGGAACGCGACCGGTTCAGCTACAACACCTCAGTCAACAACATCAATACGACGATCATCCACAACACGTACAACCAGACCGTAGTCAACAACGTCACCGTCAACAGGGTCAGCTACAACGGGGGCCGCGGAGGCGTCGCGGCGGCACCGAGCAATCGAGACCAGCTGGCGACGCGTGAGAGCCATATTCCACCGCCTGTGATGCAGACGAGGCATATCAACGAGGCGGCCCGAACTCCCGAGCTGCAGGCCAGGGTCAATCAAGGCCGTCCGCCGATTGCCGCCACGCCGCGGCCGGCCGCGTTCACTGCTCCGAACATCGTGCGGGCGCGTGGTGCAACGATTCCGCCTCCCACCGCTCCGGGTGCCTTACGCCCGGCAGAGCAGGGCAACCATTCCGCGCTCGACACGCGTCCGGGTTATCGTGAACCTAGCTCGCCGGCCCTGACTACGAGGGCGCCGACGGATGCCTCGCAGCAGCGCCCGCAGGCCCAACCGCAATTCGCGCAGCCGCAGCAGCGCCCGCAGCCCCAACTCAAGCGCAATTCGCGCAGCCGCAGCAACGGCCGCAGCCTCAAGCGCAATTCGCGCAGCCGCAGCAGCGCCCGCAGCCCCAACCGCAATTCGCGCAGCCGCAGCAGCGCCCGCAGCCCCAACCGCAATTCACGCGGCCGCAGCAACGGCCGCAGCCCCAACCGCAATTCGCGCAGCCGCAGCAGCGCCCGCAGCCCCAACCACCCCCTGCGCAACCACAACAGCGGCCGCAGCCCCAAGCTCCGCAACCGCCGCCCGCCGCGCATCCGCAGACGCCGCGCGACGAGGGCAGGCACGAAGGCAATCGCTAGCCGGCAGGATTTACGGACCGAAACGATGCCGGAAGCCAAACTCGCTCCTCATCCGAGAATTTCGTGCCGCGTTCGAAGAAGGCATCCACCGCGCTCCTAGGGCCTTCGCGCTCAGCGATCTCATCGTCGCGCAAGCAGCTGGCGCCTAAGGACAATCCCGCACTCCAGGCGATCTGGCATGCGGTCTGTGCCATACCTCGGGGGCAAGTATCCACGTACGGAGCGGTCGCTCGCGCCGCCGGATTTCCAGGACGTGCGCGCCAGGCAGGGTTTGCGTTACGGGTGGCGCCCAAGGCCTTGCATCTGCCGTGGCATCGCGTCGTCGGCGCGGGCGGCCGCATCGTATTTCCGAAGTCATCGGCCGAGCACAAAGAACAAGCCCGGCGCCTGCGCGCCGAAGGGGTGTCGGTTCAGAATGGCCGCGTGTCGCGTTTTGACGTGACGCGGCTCGACGATCCGTAGTCGATGGACAATGCAGCGAGCAAGTACTCGCGACTCAGTCGGCCTGAGGCTTGGGTCCGATGTAGTTCGCCGAAGGGCGGACGATGCGATTGTCCTTGCGCTGTTCCACGATGTGCGCCGTCCAACCGAAGATGCGCGCCATTGCGAAGGTCGCGGTGAAATAATCCTTCGGCAATCCGAGCGCCAGATAGACCACGCCCTTGTAGAACTCGAGATTGGCGCGCAGCGAACGCGTCTTGTGCGCCGTCTGCGAGACGAACGCATCGTCCACCGCCTTCAGGGTGTCCAACAGACGCCTCTGATGAGCGTCGGACGCGATGCGTTCAGCCAGCACCTTGACGATTTTCGAGCGCGGATCGACGACACGATATTCACGATGGCCCATGCCCATTACAAGTCGGTGCTCCGCCAGGCACCGCCTGACGAATTCCGCGGCGTTGGCAGGGTCACCCACTTCTTCGGCCATTTCGAGCGCGCCCTGATCGGCCGCGCCATGCAGCGGTCCGAAAAGCGAGCCCATCGCCGCCGCCAGGGCGGAAGCGGCCGGAGCCAGCGTGGACGTCACGACGCGGGCTGTAAACGTACTTGCGTTGAAGCTGTGGTCGATCTGCAGAATCTGCAACTGCTCGAAAATGCCGACCATTTGCTCCGTCGGAATCCGACCGTGCAGCAACTGCAGAAACCGCTCGCCATAACAGCGTGTGCCGGGATATGGCAACAGCATGGCGTGAGCAGTGGGCAGCCGGGCGGCAACCACGAGCGCTTCCTGCTCGTCATCGGTACGCCCGATCCTTCCCGCCGCAGCGCCGATAGCCATCAACGGCATCGCAGCCTGCAGAGTGGCCATCGGATGAGCGCCCAGGCGCGACAACTGCGCCAGCGTGTCCGCAAGGTCGGCCGGTAGTCGACCGGCCTCCCACAGAAAATCTTCGAATTCCTTCAGCCGGGCCGCAGCGGGGAGGTCGCCAAAGACGATCAGGTGCGCCACTGCGGCAAAGGGATATTGCACGAGTTTTTCGATGGGATAACCACGGTAGTACAGCCGCCCGGCCTCACCGTCCACCAATGAAGTCGAGGTGCTGTCGACCACCACGCCTTCCAAGCCTTTCTTTATGTCGACAACTGCGTTCATAGGTCTCTCCGGTTGCCGATCCACGATAAGGCGCCGGCGCGCGCGTCGCCAGACGGTGGAAGTGATGGAAGTATCAGGAAGACGGATAAGGCGCAGTTCCTACGGTGACCCGCACCCGCTATCCTCTGCGGCCATGCACATCGAACGTAATGAATTGCGGTGCTTTCACGCCGTCATCGACACCGGCGGCTTCAGCCGCGCCGCCGAACGACTGGATCTTTCACAGTCGGCGGTCAGCCAAACCATCGCGAATCTGGAGCATCGGCTGGGCACGACACTGCTGCGTCGCGGCAGCCCACCGCAGCCTACGGAGGCTGGAATCCGCCTGCTGCGTTTTGCGGAAGCAACGCTGAACGAGGAACGTGAGGCCCTGGCGGACATCGGTCAAATCAAATCCGGAGCTCTGTCGACCTTGTCGCTTGCGCTGTCGCCGGCAGCGAATTCACGAGTCGGCGTCGCGCTCCTCAAGGAATTCTGCGAGCGCAATCCGCTGACGCGGCTCAAAGTCGTGGTCGCGCCCAGTCGTGAAATCGTGCACGGCGTGGGCGAGGGTCGCTGGGAACTAGGCTTCGGGCCGTTCCACCACAACATGCCGGGGCACTTCGCGCTGCATCCCTGTTTTTCCGAGACCAGACGCCTGATGATCGCCCGTGATCATCCCGCCCGTGAGGCACTGCGTCGCGACGCAGTCGGCGTCATGCGCCAATTGCCGCTGGTCACCTCATATCTTGATGAGACTGCGCGGCGCTCCACCGGCGAGCGGCTGCGCGACGCCTTTGGCTCAGTGTGGGAAGTCAGTCACATGGAACTGCGGCTGGCGCTGGTCGCCGACGGCAAAGGCGTCACCTATGTGTCGGATCTCCTTGCGCCTGTCCCGCCTCAACTGGTCCCCGTCGAAGGGCTGCCGTACTCGAACATCGACCGGCAGGTCGGCGCGTACTGCTTGAAACACCAACCGCTATCCCAGGCGGGCACCCGCTTCCTTGCTTTGTGCCACGAAAAGTGGCCCAAAAAGGGATAAGGTGCCTCCTCGCCTCGACATTCGAACCGCGCACACTCGATCTGGGCATCAAGCCCCGATCGACCGGCTCCGAATATCGGCGGCTATGCGCTTTTTCAGTTCACCGTGCAGCGCCTGGGAGTAAGCCGGCGCGGCATTCCAGTCGAGCGCCCAAGGCTGGGCGGTTCGCGTGGCCTCCGGCTCCGCCACGTGGCGCGGGAAGATGTGCGCATGCAGTGCCGGATCGACGTTGCCGTATATCGCGTAGTTGATGCGCAGGGCCGCAGTGACGGCCAGCAAGGCGTCGCCGACCATCGCCATGTCGGATAAGAACTGAGTGCGCAAGTCGGGAGGCAGCGCATTCAAATGCGGCACGACCGGGTCAGGCAGCAGCAGGCAATAGCCGGTCAGCACCTGGCGTTCGCCCATGACTACCCAGCCGGAGCGCAGTCTGGCGACCGCCGCCGGATAGGTTGCGGCCCGACAGCGATCGACCATGGTGTGTATGACGGTGGGCGGCGTCATTGCCCGAGGGCTTTCGCCACCGCCGCGGCATCGACCGACGCGGCTGAGTTGCCGAAATTCGAGCGCAGATAAGAGAACAGCGCGGCGGCATCCGCGGGTTTCATCCAACCGAATTGCAGCATCTGCGTGGGATAGCGGCCCGCGGACATGGAGGGGGGTCTTTGTCCCTTGATCACCCACCGCGCCAATTGCGCCGGGTCGCCGAGCACCACGGACGATCCGGCCAAGCTCGGATACACGCTGGGAATTCCCACACCGTTTTGCTGGTGGCAGGGGACACAGTTGCCGCTGTAAATGCGCGCGCCGACTTCCGCCGCCGCATCGCTTGCGGTGGCTGCAGCGGCCGTTGCCGCGGACGCGCCCGCGCTTGCCTGTGGTTCCCCGGGCTTTTTTTTCGCTGAGCAGGCCGCAATAGCAGCCGCCAGCAAAAGAATTGCCAATACGTTTCGCGTCGACATGTGGTAAATCCTAGCAAATGCTGAAGCGGAGTTCCTCCATGTTACGATTAGGTGTCATGTTGCGGTTCGCCGCAGCGCTGCGGTTGGGTTCCGTAGCCGTGGCGGCGGCCGCTTGGGCTTTCGCGCCGCCGGCGCTGGCACAGGCACCGGCCGAAGACGCGTTGAAGCGGATCATCGAGGAAGGCAATCCGGCCTATGTCGATTGGTCGGGCGCATCGGGCGATCGCGATCAGATCGGAAAGATGTATGAAGCCAATGGATATCGCCTGTTCTGGAGCGATGGCCAGAAACCGACGGTGTCGGCGATTTCTCTATTGCAGCAGTTGCGGTTGGCCGGCGAACGCGGCTTGGATCCCGAGGACTATCCCGGCAATCGCCTAGCCTACCTGTTGACCGATTTGATCGATGCGCCGCATTCCGGCATTGAGCAATGGGCCCTGTTCGATGCCGGCTTGTCGCTGGCCGGCATGCGATTCCTGTCGGATGTTCATTTAGGACGAATCGATCCGTCGACGATGGGGCACGATCTCAGTGTCGGACGCATCAAACTCGATATCCCCACCACCCTCGCCCATCTCTCGACGGCGGTGAACGTTGCCGTCGCCGTCGACGCACTGGAACCCCAGTTCAGTCACTACGCACTGCTGAAGAAGCAGCTGTCGCACTATCGAGCTCTGGCGAGCGAGGAAGGACTCACCGACTTGCCCGCATTGCCCGCAAAGTCGCTGAAACCCGGCGACGACTATGCGGGCTCCGCGAAGCTGCTGCACCTGTTGGCCGCACTCGGCGATGCGGCGCCTCCGGCGCCGGACGCACCCCCGCCGCAATCCCTCTCCCCGGCGCTGGTCGACGCCCTGAAGCATTTTCAAGGCCGGCATGGCGAAAAGGCCGACGGCGTACTCGGCGCCGCAACGTTCACCCAGCTCACGCGGCCCCTCGGCCAGCGCGTGCTGCAGATCGAACTCACCATGGAACGCTGGCGCTGGCTGCCGTCCGAACTCGTGACCGCACCCATCATCGTCAACATCCCGCAGTTCCGTCTGTTTGCCTTCGAGTCGACAGCCGATTCGGAAGCGCAGATACGTCAGATGGATGTGATCGTGGGCAAGTCCTTCGACAAGACCCAGACACCGGTGTTCGCCGCCGACATGTCCTATCTGATTTTCAGGCCCTACTGGGAAGTGCCGTACAACATCGCGCTGAAGGAGATCGTACCGACGGCGCGCAACAAACCGGCCGACATCGAGCGGCGGCAAATGGAAATCGTGAGCGGCTACGGCGACTCCGCCACGGTGATGCCGAATACCGTCGAGAACGTCGAGCTGGTCGCCAAGGGGACGCTGCGGCTGCGGCAGCGTCCGGGTCCGAACAATTCCCTGGGGCTGGTGAAATTCATGTTCCCCAACCCCTACAACGTCTACCTGCACTCGACCCCTGCGCAAGCCCTGTTCGCGGAAACCCGGCGCGATTTCAGCCATGGCTGCATTCGGGTCAGCGATCCCGCCGGATTGGCGCAATACGTATTGCGCGATTCACCGGAATGGACGCGCGAGAAAATTCTCGCCACGATGAACGGCGACAAGCCTCTCACGGTGACGCTCAAGAATCACATACGCGTGTTCATCGTCTACGGCACCGCGATTGCCACCGAGAAGGGAAATGTGCTGTTCTTCGACGATATCTACCGGCACGACGAGCGGCTGGAAAAGGCGCTCGAAGCGAAGCGCGTGCGGAATTGATCCCCATCAGGGGATAGGCCGGACAACCCACCGATCATTTAACCGAAAAAGTGTTACGCGACGCATGCCAGGCCTGACCGGAGCCTGCGTCCCAGGGTTTCGTGAGCGAGATCAAGCGAAGATCGAGGTGCCGAAGCGGGTGAGGCTGCTTTCCCACGGGTTGCGCTCCCAAAGTCTAAAAAAGGGCCGACACACCACCTCAGTGGAAGCGCGTCAGGTTGACGCGCGGGC